>Ga0209542_10003997_pt1 | contig 30830 bp, 39 predicted proteins | sample RifCSPhighO2_01_FD_184028 | JGI IMG/M metagenome (GOLD analysis project Ga0209542, IMG submission 184028) | Soil microbial communities from Rifle, Colorado - Rifle CSP2_plank highO2_0.1 (SPAdes) (version 2) | ecosystem: Environmental > Terrestrial > Deep subsurface > Rock core/Sediment ... | reverse complement strand
AACCACGGAGTTCTGGGGGCGTCGGGAAAACGAACAGGATGCTATCTTTCAGAGCTCACTCACTTTTATTCCACTCTCAAGAAGGTGGGCTTTGCTATGGATTTTGTGAGCCCCAAGGGAGGGGAAGTTCCCATTGACCCAAGGAGCATGGATATGAATGACGAAATCAACAAAGCGTTCATGGAGGATTCGGAGTTCCTTTCAAAGCTGCGGAACTCCCGCACCCCAGACCAGGTTCGTTCTGCGGAGTACATTGCCGTATATTACCCCGGAGGCCATGGCCCTATGTGGGATCTGGCAGATAACGCGGCGCTCGCCGTTCTTACCAGGGAAATATATGAGAACAATGGGGTCGTGAGCGCGGTATGCCACGGAGTAGTTGGCCTTCTTCCGGTTATGCTTTCCAATAAAAAACCCCTTTTGGAGGAAAAGAGGGTGACAGGGTTTTCGAATATGGAGGAGAAACTGGTGCGCAAAGACAAATGGGTTCCATTCCTTCTTGAAACAGCCTTGCGCAAAAAAGCAGGGAAGTATGTAAAACACCTGCTTCCGGGATTTTCCCATGTAGTCGCAGACGGGAGAGTGGTTACCGGGCAGAATCCGAACTCCACGAAAAAGGTTGCGCTTGAGACGGTGCGAATTTTGCAAGACGTTGCCAGATAATTTGGAATCTTGCAGTTTTTTGGTAGTATTGAGGTATGGACTACGAAATATTAGCAAAAGAGGAAGCAGTTGAACGGGTAATGAGCGCTCTTGCGGAGCGCGGCGTCACAGCAGAGCTTGTGAATAATCGGGCAGAAGCGCTTGAGCGGTTGAAAGACCTTATTCCTAAGAGTGCCTCTATTATGAACGGGTCTTCCCGCACCTTGGAGGAGATTGGGTTTGTAGACTATGTAAAGTCAGGCAAGCATTCCTGGAACAATCTGCACCAAGCGATCCTTGATGAAAAAGACCCTCAAAAACAATCGGAGCTGAGAAAACAGTCAGTGCTTTCTGATTATTATTTGGGAAGCGTTCACGGAGTGGCAGAGACCGGAGAAATGGTCATTGCTTCAAACTCCGGAAGTCAGCTGCCGCACATTGTCTTTACCTCTCCCAATCTTTTATTCGTGGTGGGTACACAAAAGATAGTGCCCAATTTGGAAGCAGCAATACGGCGCGTTCGGGAATACGTTCTTCCGCGCGAAGACAAGCACATGAAAAGCATGGGAGCAAGCGGCAGCGCCATTTCCAAGCTCCTTATTTTCGAGAAAGAACCCGATTTCATGAAACGAACCGTCCGAGTGATTTTCGTTCAAGAGAAACTTGGATTCTAGCTATGTCTGAACTTACCTATATTCTCTTATTCACGTTTATCGGGAGCATTGGAGCCCTTGTAGGAGGAGGGGCGATTCTTCTTCTAAAGAAGGAAGTTTCCATTAAGGTTTCTTCCTACTTAACGTCTTTTGCGGCAGGCACACTTTTGGCAGTTGCGTTTTTTGATTTGCTTCCCGAAGCGTTCCACGGGGGGGAGGAAGCGGGGGTGAATGTTTTTGGATTCGCGTTAGGAGGGCTTTTGCTGTTTTTTATTCTCGAGCGGCTCATACACACGTTCCACCAGCACCCTCATCAAGTGCACGAACACGAAAAAGAAGTCAAAGCCACGGTTCCACTCATTGTTATTGGAGATACCGTGCACAATTTTATTGACGGTGTTGTCATCGCGGCAACGTTCATGGTGAGTATTCCTTTGGGGATCATAACCACGCTCGCGGTTTTTGCCCATGAGCTTCCTCAGGAAATAGGGGATTTTGCGCTGCTGCTGCACAAGGGCGTTTCGAGAAGTACGGTAATTCTAATAAACGTGCTGAGCGCGGCAGCCGCGTTCATAGGAGCATTGCTTACGTTTGCGTTCGGGAATTTTCTCGAGGGTGCTATTCCTATGTTCCTTGCGTTGACCGCGGGTTTTTTCATATATATCGCAACGTCTGACATCATGCCCGAAATCCAGTACGAACGGAACCGAAAAGCGGGCCTCATAAAAAGCGCTGTGCTGCTTTTGGGTGTTGCTGCTCTCTACCTCACGTTTCGTCTTATCGCGCACCCCGAATAAACCACCGTACGCTTTAGACACCCTTTTTAACTTGACAGTATTTTTCTTTAAGGTACATTGTGAGCAAGCTCTTATCAGCAGAGGACGGTGAAATGGAAGAGGTTGCGCTTCTTGAAAGTCCTGTAAAACCAGTCTGCAGGTACTGTGGCGCTTTTGTTGTTGTTCGTTTCGGCCTCACTCCCAACAGAAAGCGTCAACGCTACTTGTGCCGCAATTGCTATAAGACATTTACGGATAACGGCGCGGCGCCAGGCATGCGGTATCCTTCGCTGGTCATCGCGTCTGCGCTGAACCAGTTTTACGAGGCGGCCTCGCTGCACTGGGTTTGTAGGCACTTGATGCTTCAGTACGGCATGCAGCCGGATCACGCGAACATCCGGCGTTGGATCTCTCGGTATACCCGTCAGGCCGTGATAGCTTTGTCTGGCGCCCGAGCGCAGGTCGGCAAGATCTGGGCGGCCAGCGAGACCAGGATCATGACGCGCGCGTCCATGTCGCGAGCGGTGTGGCTTTGGGACATCGTGGATATAGAAACCAGATTCTTGCTTGCCACCGGGTTCTCGATGAAGAAGTCGGTTCTCGACTTCGGTGTTCTGCTCGACCTCGCCACCAGGAGGACCAACACCTGGCCGGATGTCATATTAACCGACGAGCTTATTCCGCAGATCGGGGCCACGCAGGGCCAGCTCGTCGCAGGGCGTGAAGGGATGGCCGCCAGCTCGTTTACAGTTCGTGTCTCGACTGGTCAAGCAAGACGGATACTTGGAGTACTGCGCGACCGCAGTCAGATTCTCCAGCGACTCGGAAACCGGAACACCGCCCACCTGGCTGTTTCTGGATGGGCAGTTCATTACAACTTTTTCAGACCACATCCTAGACTAGGAGGCAAGACTCCGGCTGAAGCCGCAGGGGTTCAATCTCCCTTGAAGAACTGGGCTGATGTCGTGGAAATGTGACTTTCATGGCGGCAGAGACAACCTCAAAGCCGCCTTTTTATTGACGAAAGCTATTTTTTCTTGTATAAAGAATTGTTATGGATTCGAAAAACATCAGAAATATTGCCATTATCGCCCATGTAGACCATGGGAAGACAACTTTGGTTGATGCGTTATTGCGCCAATCAGAGGGTTTTGGCGTGAAAGTTGAACAAACTGGGCTGTTAATGGATTCAAATGAGCTCGAAAAGGAGCGCGGTATTACCATTTTTTCCAAGAATGCTTCTATTCAGTACAAGGGCTGCAAGATAAACATTGTGGATACGCCCGGCCATGCTGATTTTGGCGGAGAAGTGGAGCGTATTATGTTCATGGTGCAGGGAGCTTTGCTCTTGGTAGATGCAAAAGACGGGCCCATGCCTCAAACCAAGTTCGTGCTCAAGAAAGCTTTGGAAGCAGGGCACCGTATTATTGTGGTCATCAATAAAATAGACATTCCGAATGCGAGGCCTGAATGGGTGCTCAACAAAACCTTTGACTTGTTCGTGGAACTTGGCGCGACAGAGCGGCAGGCAGATTTCCCTGTGCTGTATTCTGCCGCGACACAGGGAAAAGCAGGATTGAGCGCCGACTTGGCGTCTTTGAAAAACGTAGAACCTTTGTTCGAAGCTATCATACAGGAGATCCCTGCTCCCACAGTGAAAGAAGGGCCAGCCCAAATGCCCGTGGTGAATCTGTTCTATGACTCCTACAAGGGCCAAGTGGCAGTGGGGTTGCTGGTTCGTGGGACCTTGAAGGCCAATCAGCAGGTTGTGCAAATACAGCACGACGGCTCTTTGGTTCCTTTCAAGGTAACGTCGGTTTCGGTGTTCAAAGGGATGGAGCGGGTAGGGGCTGAAGAGGTGTTTGCTGGGGACATTGTCGCGCTAACCGGCATGACAGGAGCAAAGATAGGAGAAACCATAGCAGACGCGGAAAGCCCCGAAGCGCTTCCATTCGTGAAAATAGAAGAACCCACGGTGCAGATGCTTTTTGGGGTGAACACCTCGCCTTTTTCGGGTAAAGAAGGGGAATATTCAACTGCCCGCAACTTAAAAGAGCGCCTGGAGCGGGAAATGCTCAATGATGTTGCCTTGCGCGTAGAACTCATGGGAGGAACCGATTCTTCTTTCATTGTTTCAGGAAGAGGAGAGCTGCATTTAGCCATCTTAATTGAGAAAATGCGGAGAGAGGGGTTTGAGCTGCAAGTGGGAAAACCCAAGGTCATTCTCAAAGAAGAGAGCGGAACAAAGCTGGAACCTTTTGAGAATGTGTATATCGAATGCCCCGAGGCGTTCTCTGGAACAGTTATTGAGAAAATGGGCAGCAGAAAAGGAATATTGGAAGACATGAAAACCGAGCAAGGAGTGACGTTCTTGAGTTTTTCGGTTCCCACACGGGGGCTCATTGGGTACCGAACCGAGTTTATGGCAGACACCAAGGGACAGGGAATCATGAACACCCTGTTTCACGGGTACAAACCATTTGTGGGAGAGATCAAAACAATTCAGCACGGCTCGCTTGTTGCCTATGAGTCGGGAATAACGAATTCGTATGGTTTGCTCAATGCCCAGAACCGGGGCCAGCTGTTCCTGGGCCACGGAGTTGAGGTATATGAAGGGATGATCGTGGGGAAGAACGCGAAACCCGAAGATTTGGAGGTGAACGTGTGCAAGACAAAACAATTATCCAATATGCGCTCCAAAGGAGAGGGAGTTTCAGAGCATTTTGACACGCCCCTTACCTTAACTCTGGAGGAGTCTATTGAGTATTTGGGAGATGATGAACTCTTGGAGGTTACTCCCAAGAGTTTGCGGCTGCGCAAGATGGTTCTCCCCAAGCTTTTGCGCAAGCGCGCCAAGATGGTATAATATTCGAATCATGAAACTTGCAGTTACAGCTTTTCTTCTTCTTGCCTTTTTTGCTTCCGCAACAGTAAGCGTTTTTGCAATGGGGCAAATGGATGAGCACGGCAAGTGCTTAGCTGAAGTTGTGCAAGGAAAGGAGTGCCCTGCTCAAAGCGGCACACTCTCATACGCGTCATTCCATTTAACGAGCTTTAAAGGGTTTTCTACCGCGGTGTTCGCTTTGATTCTTTTACTGGCCGCGGCGGTATTGGCTAGTACAAGGAGCAGAGAACCTCATGCTTTGCGTTTCCTTTGGTTTTCGAGAAACCTCTTTTCGCATTTCGTCTCTCCCTTAAAACAGCAGATCACTCGTTGGCTTTCATTACGCCAACTCAGCCCCGCTCGTTAGGCGATGAATCCCGTTAGAGGCCGCGGTCGCGTGTTTCTTTCGGGAAGCATCTTTTGTGTGATTGATCACTCAATGTAATTTGGCAGTATTCACGGTAACGACCGCGACCTGCCTCTAACGGGATGAATAAAAGTATTGTTCTCATTGTTGGGGTAACTGCGATTTTGTTCGCGGGTATTGTGTTCTTGGCAAGGCCAAGCGAACAGGAAAATAATCAAGAAAACCAGGTTCTTGGCCAAAGCACGTTCATGGCAGAGCATGGAATGTTTTCGTTCGGTACCATATCCATGGCCCAGGGAAAAGTGAATCATGAATACAGAGTGATAAACCAGGGAAGCGAACCCATAACCATAGGCAAGGTATATACTTCTTGTATGTGCACTGAGGCCTTGGTTTTGAAAGACGGGAAAACCTACGGCCCCTACGGTATGGCAGGCCACGGATTCATACCAAAGGTTGGCGTAACTCTGGAGCCGGGAGAGAGTATGCAGGTTAGAGCAGTGTTTGACCCTGCGGCGCATGGCCCCGCGGGAGTGGGCATGGTGCAGCGGACCATTATAGTAGAAAACAGCGATGGCGCGCCGCTTGAGTTGAACTTTGAGGCGACCGTAACTCCATGAAAAAACTTGCTGTCTTCGTGGGCCTGGGAGTTTTGCTCGCGGGTTTGTTCTTGTTCTTCAGATTCAGCCAGGGAGGTGCAAATATGCTCTGGAGCGTGAGCAATGAGGGAACGTGGCTGTTCCCGCTGGTTGCGGTAGCTGCCTTAATAGACAGCATTAACCCATGCGCATTCTCTATTCTTTTGTTGACTATCGCGTTTCTGTTCAGCTTGGGAAGAGTTCGCTCCAACATTCTAACTATTGGAGGAGTGTATATCCTTGGTATCTTTGTGGCGTACGTGCTTATTGGTTTGGGTATTCTGCAGGCCCTGCATCTATTCAACACCCCGCATTTTATGGGAAAGCTGGGCGCTCTTCTACTGATTGTTTTGGGAGGAATAAACATTGTGAATGAGTTCTTCCCGGCGTTTCCTCTGAAGCTGAAGATTCCCGAAGCGGCTCACCATAAAATGGCGGATCTCATGAACAAAGCTTCTTTGCCAACTGCCTTTCTCTTGGGCGCGTTGGTGGGCTTGTGTGAGTTTCCGTGCACAGGAGGGCCTTACTTCATGGTGCTTGGGCTTCTGCACGACACCGCGTCTTACTTAAGAGGCGTTGGGTATCTCTTGTTCTATAACCTCATCTTCATAGCGCCGCTTGTGCTCATTCTTTTGATCGCGACCAACGCCGTTTTGGTAGACAAGGTGCGTTCGTGGCAGCGCAAGGAAAGCAGGTTGATGAGATTCGGGGGAGGTATTGCAATGGTCGTCTTAGGACTCGTAATTCTATTCTTGTAAATTCATGAACATACTTCTTGTTATTTCTTCCATACTCGCGGTCACCTGCTTTGTATGGATTCTCAACAGATTCCTGCCGTATAAGGTTTGCGCAATTTGCGCGGGAGTGTCTGGAACTTGGCTCGCCATGCTGGGAGCCAGGTTCTTTGGGTATTCTGTTGATCCCGCTATGCTCGCAATGCTTCTAGGAGGTTCGGTTGTGGGAAGTGCGTACCAGCTTGAGAAAAAGATCGGGGCAGAAGAGAAAAAACTTCTCTGGAAGATTCTGTTCATTCCCGCGGGGTTTGTTACCTCGTACGGAGTGGTCTACGAGAAGTGGTACGCGGTTTTCGGAGCGCTTGTATTTCTTGTTTTGCTCGCGTATGTTTTCTTAAAAGCTTCCGGAAAGCAAGAGACGAACAAAACGGTCAAAGAGCTCGAAGAAAAAATGAAACAATGTTGCTAACTTATGAAACAAACCATTCTTGAGAAAAAAGATTACCTTCCGTTTACCGTATTCGTGTGCGGGCTTGTGCTCTTGAGCGCGTGGTTTTTCATCGCGGACCGCCCTGACGCCCTTGGTTCGGATTTGGAAAACGAGGTTCTTCCCGAAAAAGTTGTGCTTCCGTTTGAGTGGGGGAACCTTGGCCGCGCGCTTGTGGAAGCTGGGGTTATTGATGAGACAAAACTTGATGTTTCGCGGTACCTGGAAGATGAAGGCGTCAAAGCTATGGTAATGACAAAAGAGAACTCGGGCATGTGGCTCAATCTTTTGTGGGCGTTTGGATTGGCCAACAAAAACCCCATTCTGGAACAAGGCCCAATGGCGGAGTATGGCGATACAGGAAACTTTGCTTCAACCGGCGGTTGGACCATAGCCAAAGGGGGAGCAATGGCTCATTACTCAAAGTATGAGTTCGTGGTTCTGAATGAGGCGCAACAGGCGCTCGTGGAGCGGGTTTCGCAGGGAATCTTTCGGCCCTGCTGCAACAACCCAACGTATTTCCCCGACTGCAACCACGGCATGGCAATGTTGGCGCTTTTGGAATTGATGGCTGCTTCAAACGTGTCTGAAGACGAGATGTACGAGGTTGCTTTGGAAGTAAACTCCTACTGGTTTCCGGGAACGTACCTCACTATTGCGAAATACTACGAGATGAAAGGAATTCCTTGGGATAGGGTGGATGCCAGGGAAGCGCTTGGGCCGAACTTTTCGAGCGCTTCCGGATATGCCAAGGTTTTGAATGAGGTTGAGCCGGTGAATCTCCAGGGAGGAGGATGCGGCTTGTAATAAAAAGTAGTATACTGCATTAATATGTCATTCATGCAAAAACTTCCCTTGTTCCTCTTGCGCGTGTCTCTGGGGTGGCTGTTCTTCTATGCCGGCATTACCAAAGTGCTGAACCCGAGCTGGACCGCGGAAGGGTATATGAGGGGCGCAAAAACATTTCCTGAGTTCTATCAGTGGATGATTAATTCGGGAATGATTCCCTTGGTTGATTTTATGAACGAATGGGGGTTAACGCTTCTTGGGGTTTCTTTGATTCTTGGTATTGGTTTACGACTCTCTTCCGTACTCGGCGCTTTTCTCATGCTGCTCTACTATTTCCCTGCTTTGGATTTCCCGTACCCAAACCCGCATTCGTACATTGTTGACGAACATATCGTGTACGCTTTGGCGCTGCTGCTCTTGGCAGGCTTGAGAGCGGGCCGCGTCTGGGGCCTGGAAGCTTGGTGTTCGCGCCTGCCTCTTTGTTCGAGAGTTCCCGTACTCCGCTCGCTTCTTGGGTAACGATTCTTCTCTTTTTACGTCAGAACATACTGTATGAACAAAACGATTATTCCATTCGGCATTCTCCTTCTCGTATTGGGAGGCATTTCCATTTGGTATTTTACTTCCCAGGAACCGCAGGCGACCGAAGACATTGGGAACGAGCTTGAGAAAGCAAACCTCATTCGCATTTTCGCTCCTCGGCCCAATCAAGCCGTGTACAGTCCGCTCTTGGTCCAAGGAGAGGCGAGGGGGTATTGGTTTTTCGAAGCGTCATTCCCTGTGCGGCTCTTGGACGGGAATGGCAGGGAAATCGCGCTTGGCATTGCCCAGGCTCAAGACGAGTGGATGACGGAAAGCTTTGTTCCTTTTGTCGTGGAACTTACGTTTGAAACTCCCACGACCAGGACCGGAACCTTGGTGTTGGAGCGTGACAATCCGTCTGGGCTTGCCGAGAACGCAGATGCTTTGAATATGCCCGTGCGCTTCATCCTTTCCCAGGATGACATGGGAGTGCAGGTATTCTTCAACAGCAACCAGCTTGATCCTGAAGCTTCCTGCAATAAGGTGTTTCCGGTGCAGCGTATCATTCCCAAAACCCAGGCAGTCGCACGAGCGGCTCTGGAGGAGTTGCTGAAAGGCCCGAGCACTGAAGAAAAAGCGCGGGGGTACTTTACGAGCGTAAACAGCAATGTGGGAATCAAAAACTTGGTTATTGAGAACAATGTCGCCAGGGTGGATTTCGATGAGCAGCTGGAATTCCAAGTGGGCGGTTCGTGCAGGGTTTCTGCCATACGAGCCCAGATAACCGAAACCTTGGAGCAGTTTGCCACCGTCAAAAGCGTTGTCATCTCGGTCAACGGCAGAACCGAAGACATCCTCCAACCCTAACTATTTCAAACTAGGCCTCGCCTAGTTATCCACACCTAGGCGAGGCCTAAGATGTTGACTTTTGTGTTGACAAAGAGAAGTTCCTGGGTAATATAGAGGCAGCGACAGCCATAGAAGGGACAAGGCGATGGATAATATCCTAGTTATCACCCACAACGGGAAGATGCCTGCTGATGGAGGTTTGAGGCTTGGATATCAGGTAGGACCCTGGGTCCAACCCATTGCAGGCGGTCCTTTGCGATTCGTAGGAACGCCTGCCCCCGCAGTTCCGAGGAGAGTACCAGGGGTTGAATTCAGCAAGCTGCAGCTCCTTGGTCCGGGTCTCAATCCGCGGTGCACAATATGCAAAGATCAATACAGTTACTCATTTCCAGTGGCGAAGATGACCGATGAGGGGATGAAGACACTGTTCCGATGCACCAGGTGCGATGGACTCATGCGTTCTCGTGGATAATAAGGAGGATGCCTTGGCAACTCGGGATACCAAAATAATTCATAATCTGTTTCCGGAGGACCTCCAGGCAGAAATCGTCAGAATTCTCCTTCTTGCGCGTACGAGCGGCAAAAAGGAGGTGCCGCTTTCGGATATGCGATATCTGCTCGACCGAGGAGAAACTGCGCCAGTGCGCGTGCTTGCTTCCAGCCAGGAGATTCTGCGGGCAATTGAGGAGTTGGAAAGGGTGGGTATAGTCATCCTCAAAAAGGGCTTCCTGCGTTTTCCTGGGTAACAAGTCAACAGGCCTCATCTGAAAAGATGAGCCTTTTTATTTTGCCTCAAAACTAAGCACCGCTTAGGAGGGTTGTTTTTATTTGGAAAGGTTTTTCTGGTACGATTGTTCTATGGATAAAAAGACCATTGAGACATACAACGCGGCTGCAAAGGCATACGACGAAGAAACCGCGGAGTTTTGGGATATATTCCCAGACACGTTCATTCGCGCGTTCGCAGAAAGCGTAAAAGGCAAAGTTCTGGATGTGGGAAGCGGGCCGGGAAGAGACGCACTTATTCTTCAAAAAACAGGGCTGGAAGTCATGTGCTTAGACGCCTCGAGCGCCATGGTTGAAATAACAAAACAGAAGGGCTTAGCTTCTGTGTTGGGTGATTTCAATACCATTCCCTTTCCTAATGAAACTTTTGACGGGGTATGGGCATATACGTCTTTGCTGCATGTTCCGAAAGCAGAGGTGGGGAAGTCACTTCAAGAAATACAAAGAGTTCTTAAAAAGGGCGGCGTTCTGGGAGTGGGGCTTATCGAAGGAGAAACCGAAGGATACGTAGAAAGCGCATCAATGAATCTTCCACGATATTTTGCATACTACACCAAGGAAGAAGTAGAAAAACTTCTTCAAAGATATGGATTTACAACTTTCTTTTTTGAAACATTCAAACCCCGCTCCAAAAACTACCTTCACTTCCTCGCCAGAGTGGTATAATAATGGTATGGAGATAGCGGTATTTGGAGGAGGGTGTTTTTGGTGCACCGAGGCAGTGTTTGCGATGCTGAAAGGAGTACGTTCTGCTGTGCCGGGTTATGTCAAAGGAATAGAGGTTGTGAGAATGGAGTTTGACCCACAGCAGATTTCGTACCGAGATTTGCTCACCGTATTCTTCGCAACGCACGACCCGACGAGCATTGATCGTCAAGGAGCAGATATTGGGCCGCAGTATCGCTCCGTTATTTTCTATACATCTGAAACGCAGAGGAGCGAAGCAGAAAGATATATGAAAGAGTTGAAAGAGGAAAAACCCATTGTGACGTTACTGGAATCTTTTGAGAAGTTCACTGAGGCGGAAGAGTTCCACAAGAAGTTTTATGAAAAGGATCCTTCACAACCCTACTGCCAGCTCGTCATTGAACCAAAGTTGGAAAAGGTCAAAACGAAGTTTGAAGCATTACTGAAAACGCATTCATGAAAAAAGACGAAGAATTGTCTCCGGAGCTGTATCGTGTGGCGCGGGAAAAGGGGACTGAAACTCCCTTTTCCGGGAAATACGTTCATGCCAAAGAAAGAGGCATGTACAAATGCGCCGTGTGCGGCAACGAATTGTTTTCTTCGGACACCAAGTTTGATTCGGGAACTGGCTGGCCAAGCTTTACCGAACCCGCGAACCTCCAGAATGTTGAGCTGAAAGAAGATGAGAGCCACGGCATGATTCGAACAGAAGTTGTGTGTAAGAACTGTGGCGCGCACTTGGGCCATGTGTTTGATGATGGGCCCAATCCGCCAGCTGGCGGAAAAGGCGGCAAGCGCTATTGCATAAACTCCGTATGTCTTGAATTAGAAGAGAAGAAATAGTATACTTGCCTTGTATGGCAAACCCATTGATCCGAAAGATATATCTCTACCTTTTTGCTTTGATCGGTCTCTTCATGATTACCATTGGTTCTGCCCGTTTGGTGAACTTGGCTTTGAAGGTGTACGTGTTTCAGGAAGCAGACAGGTATTATGAATACCCGGTTCCCCGTTTGGTTGATGAGAAAGCAGGAGAAACGCAGCAGCCTGATCCCAAAGAACTTGAGGAATACAACAAGAGACAGACCCGGGCTCAGCGCCAGCGGGAACTTTCAGAATCTCTTGCGTGGATCATCGTAGGAATGCCTTTGTGGCTGTATCACTGGTCTGTCATTAAGCGAGAAAAAGAGTGAACTCCATTCTCATTGTCTCTCTGGCCCTTCTTGGGTTGGGAATTTCTTCGTATCTCTTGAAAACAAAGCTTCGACATGAGAGGCTTGTTTGCTTTTTGGGAGATGAAGATTGCGACGCGGTGGTGAAAAGTAAGTATGGGTATCTGTTCAAGATCCCCAATGAGTTGCTTGGAGTTCTGTACTACTTTTGCATGATCGCAGGTATTTTGCTTGCCGTTCCGTTCGCACTGCTTCAGTTCGCCGCAGTTCTCGCGCTCACATCCTCATTAATACTCGTATTCGTTCAAGCGTTCGTACTCAAGAAATGGTGCGAGTGGTGTTTGGCCACCGCTTTCATTAATCTTCTTTTGTTTTTCTTTGTGATTTGACACAGGATTCTGTACATATAATAATCATATAACGCACACAGAGGAGACGGAAAATGTCACGTTGCGAAGATATTGTGACAGATTTCTCCCGCGAGAAAGTAGTTACAGCACATAAAGACCACAAGTGCATCGAGTGCGGGAAAGATATCCGCATTGGTGTACAGCATCACAACGTCGTGGGGGTATCTCGCGAGAGCTGGAGCTCCCCGGGTTATTTCTGGTCAGTCCGGATATGTTTTCAATGTGATAAGGATTGGACAGAGTTTCGTGAGCTCGAATCGGACTCCAGTATTTGTGTGATGTACGGGGATTTGCGGGAAAACGTGATAACAGCTTTCGAGAACGGCGTCCTCAAGAGCTCTGACTCGCTTGCACAGCGGTGGGTTCCTGAAGAGATGCTTCACAAATCAGAAGAAGAGGAAGGCTTGCCCTTCCCGCTTCCAGGACAACTCGTCCTTGTGACGTAGTTCTAGTCTCCCAGCCTTTTGGCGGGAGATTTTTCTTGTGATATAATCTTTTGAATATGCTTAGCCTGGCTCTTGTCATTATCGGCTTGATTATCTTCGAGGTGGTGAACTCGGTGGATAACGCCATTGTCAACGCGCATATGCTGCGCACCATGAGCGCCAAGGCTCGAAGGTGGTTTTTGCTTTGGGGTATTTTAACCGCGGTGGTTTTGGTGCGAGGGTTGCTTCCGCTTATGATCGTTTGGTTTACCACACCCAGCCTTTCTATTTTTGAGGTGTTTGCCGCTACATTCGGAGCAAATCCGGTTGCGAAAGAAGCAATGGATGCTTCAGCCCACATTCTGCTCATTGGAGGAGGAATGTTCATGCTTTTGCTCTATATGCACTGGCTGTTCCTGGAAAAGAAAGACCCGTTTTTCTTTTCAGATAAGTTGGTGCGGCCCAACTACGGAGTGTGGTTCTTCGCGGGAGCCGCGATCCTGTTGGTGACCTTCCTGTGGCTGTCCAGGGAAGATCCTTTGGCAATGCTGGGGGCCGCGGTGGGAAACGCCGTATTCTTTATTCTCTACGGGTTTCGAGAAATGGCAGAACGCCAAGAGCACGTTGTTGAGCACCAGACCACGAGCGATGTTTCAAAGCTTATGTTCCTGGAAGTTTTGGATACCTCGTTCAGTATTGACGGAGTCATTGGCGCTTTTGCTTTCACTACCAGTGTTTTCCTCATTTTCATCGGCAACGGAATTGGCGCCTTGGTTGTGAGGGAGTTGACCATTCGGAGCATTGAGAAAATTGCCAAATATCGCTGGATCAAGAACGGAGCCATGACATCCATTGGTTTTCTGGGGATTTTCATGATCATGAAATCATTCGGGGCGCATGTGCCTGAATGGCTTCCCACGTTCGTGACCGTGAGCATGGTGGGCATTACATTTTGGGCTTCGCACAAGTATCTCAAGAAAAATGGAACAGGAAATACGCTGGCTGCTTGAGGAAAAATATAAAGGTAAGCTCACTCCCCAAGCAAAAAAGGATATTGCAAAGCTCAAAAAAGGGGAGCACGTTGACTATCTCATAGGGTGGAAACCCTTTTTGAATTGCGCCATTGATCTGAGATACAAGCCACTTATTCCTCGGGTGGAAACAGAGTATTGGGCAGAAAAGGCAGTCCAGGATGTCAGCACTGCGAATTTTCCTGGCGCTTTACCCCATCCTGCGGGATGGGGCCCTACGCGACTGCGGAAAATCCGCAGTGCTTCCATCGCATGCCTAGATATGTTTGCTGGGTCAGGCTGCATTGGCATTACAGTCCTCAAAAACGTGCCATACGCACACGTTGATTTTGCAGACAATAACAGAAAGTTTCTTAGACAAGTTCAGCTAAACGCAAGAATAAATAGTATTGCAAAAAGACGCTATAGCGTGATTTTATCAGACATTTTTTCTGGTATCCGTGGCAAGTATGACTATATCTTTGCCAACCCTCCGTATCTTGCCGAGTCAAAAAGGAAGAAAGTTCAGAAATCCGTGCTGGAACAAGAACCTCATGGCGCCTTGTTCGGTGGCAAAGATGGCTTGAAGTACATTAGTTTATTCCTTAGACAGTCTAAGGAATTTCTAGCTAAGAAAGGGGTAATATACCTCGAGTTTGATTCGTTCCAAAAAAAGGAAATAGAAAAGCTTCTTAAGAAGTTTGGCTATACAACCTGGCAATTCTACAAAGACCAGTATGGAAAGTGGCGCTTTGCGGTGATAAGATAAAAACATGGAAGAACAAACGTCTAAAAAAGTAGTGTATGTGTGCGAGGGGGAGTGCGGGGCGAAGTTGAGCGAGGAAGAGTACAAGGCGCACCCCACAAAGGTGTGCGGAGCAGAAGTGTGCTCGCATAAGGGCTTGCCTTTTTCCAAGAAGGAAGAATAAATCGCCATGCTGGTGATTTTTTGGTAGGATTGAGGAATGGATTTGAAGCAAGAACTGCAAGCACTTCTGAAAGGAGACGTTGCAGACGATGAAAACACTTTAGAGCGCTACAGCAAAGACGCGAGTTTGTTTGAAGTAAAACCTCGCGTTGTTGTGTTTCCCAAAGACGTTGAGGATATTAAAAAACTGGTGGTGTTTGCGAAAGAGAAAGGGCTTTCGGTCACTGCGCGGGGAGGAGGAAGCGATATGACTGGGGGCTCACTGACCGAATCCATTGTGCTTGATACTACGAAATACCTTAATCAAATCAAGGAGATAGGGAAGGATTTTGCAGTGGTTGAGCCAGGCGTGTTTTATCGTGACTTTGAGAAAGAAGCTGAAAAGAAAAACCTTCTGTTTCCTTCTTTTCCCGCTTCCAAGGATCTGTGCAGCTGGGGAGGCATGGTTGCGAACAACGCAGGAGGGGAGAAAACCTTGGACTACGGAAAAACAGAAAAGTACGTGGAGGGGTTGAAAGTTGTACTTGCGGATGGGAACGAGTACGTCGTGAAGCCGTTTTCAAAGCAAGAGCTTGACGCAAAGGTAAGCCAGAACGACTTTGAAGGAGAGGTGTATAGAAAAATATGGGGGCTTGTTGAAGCGAATAAAGCCGCTATTGCGAACGCAAAGCCCAATGTTTCAAAGAACTCCGCGGGGTATGCATTGTGGAACGCGTGGGATGAAGAACGTCAGGTGTTCAATCTTGCCAAGCTCTTTGTGGGGAGCCAAGGTACTCTTGGTATTATTACTGAGATAAAAGTCCGTTTGGTTGTGCCGCAAAAGCACGCTTCGCTTCTTGTAATGTTCTTGCCTACTTTAGATCCTTTGGTTGAAACAATCCAAGCCGTTTTGAAGCAGAACCCCGAAACCTTTGAATCGTATGACAACCACACCATGAATCTCGCGGTACGTTTCTTCTTTGATTTCTTGAAAATAATGAAAGCGAACATTGTTTCGCTCGCGTTCCGTTTCCTTCCCGAGTTCCTCATGGTGTTAAGAGGAGGCGTTCCCAAGCTCATTCTTTTGGCTGAGTTCACGGAAGATTCGGAAGAAGAGGCGAAAAGAAAAGCAGAGCAGGCACAAAAAGAAGTGACAGCTCTTGGGGTAAAGACGCGTATTGCGTCTTCCAAGGGAGAAATAGAAAAGTATCTTACCATTCGGCGCCAAAGCTTCAGCTTGCTGCGAAAGCACCCTCATGGGTTAAGAACCGCTCCTTTCATTGATGACATTATTGTGAGACCTGAATATTTGGAGGAGTTTTTGCCAAAACTCAACGCCATTTTGGCGCAGTATCCAGACATTATCTATACCATTGCGGGGCACGTGGGAGACGGCAACTTCCACATCATTCCTTTGATGGATTTGAAAAAACCGTTCTCAAAAGACCTTTTGAAGGAGCTTTCTGAAAAAGTGTTTGCCTTGACCCTGAAGTTCAAGGGCTCTCTTACCGCGGAACACAATGACGGCATTATCCGCACTCCCTTTGTGAAGGACATGTTCGGAGAAGAAGTGTACAAACTCTTTGAACAAACCAAACACATATTCGATCCCCAGAACATATTCAACCCAGGAAAGAAGGTAAATGGCACTTGGGACTACGCCATGTCACACCTCGCCGCATAAGTGTTCGACATCAGTGTTGAACAGTTGACACTAATACCTACTTTGCTATTCTTTTGGTAGAAGCTAAGAGAGGAGATTTGAATGGCAACACAAGCACCGCGAAAGCACGGGCCAGTGATGGCTCTGTTTGGTCCTGAATGGTGGCATCATCACGGGAGAAAGGTGATGCTTTCCGAGTGCGATGTAGCAGCCGGAAGAATGACACTTGCAGGAAGTGCGGCAGAGCTCAAAGTTGCGAGAGCGAAAGACCGGGAGGGGTGGTATGTTACCTGGAAAGTAACCCACAATCAATTGCAAATTTCAGAAGGCCGGTTGTGGATGGATGACGTAGACTTCCAGGGCGCTTTCGGAATCGCAGATATCATGCGCGTAGGAAGCCTCTGGTTGGCAGAGAGATACGGTGCCTCCTCCGCAACTCAGGGGTTGTTCATCAGGTTTCAGAGATTCCTGAACATCCCGTGCCCTGGTACTGGTCATGATGGGGATCCGAACATCTCTATTGAGCTTGACGACGCTATCAGGAAGGCAGCGAGCGACTTACTCGAATATGCTCCCTGATGGTTGATTGTATTGAGTAAACAAAGGCGGCGCGATAACATCGAGCCGCATTTTCTTTTCCACAGGTTGCTATGGGTTGTATGCTTGACAGAATGTTGCATACAGGGAAAATGGAGATACGAGAATTTTTTGATGATAGTTGTTCAGAGAAGTTGGGTGATCCGCCAGCTGGCGGAAGTCCCACGCTCCCCCGGAACGGTACCAGCCCGGTCGACTGAACAGCTATCCCTAGAAGCACGCCTTCGCGGGAGGGTATGACTTCACTACTATGTGATTTGTCATACTCCTTTATAGGAGTTTTTTTATGAAAAAAGCTGTACAGTTCCTTCTTTTATTCGGAAGCGCGGCGCTTGTATTAGGATTGGCAGAAGCGTGGGTAGGACAGACAGAGGATAGGACATCTGAACTTGTCCTAGTAACAGAGACAGAGCTTGTGACGGTTTCCCTTGTAGTGGAGGAGGAAAGGCATGAAGTGGAGGTAAGGGCTGGAAGTTCTGTGTACGACGTTTTGGAGGCAGCAAAAGAGCAGGGGCTTTCGTTCAAAGGAAGAGAGTTTTCTGGAATGGGGTTCTTTGTGGAGGAAATCAATGGGAAAGCAGAGAGCAACAGGCAGAGGATGTATTGGATTTATTCGGTCAATAATAAAAAAGCAGAGGTCGGAGTTTCAAGCTATATAATTCAACCTAATGACGTTATTACATGGACGTATGAAAAGTCTTATTAAAGTAGCGGTTTTCGGGGCAATAATCGCAGCAGTATTCTTTGTCGCAGATTCGGTTTCTGCGGCAACCGTGCAGTTCCATTTGCGCTTTCAGTCTGAAGTGTTTTTTGAAGGGCCCGTTGATTTTCCCGACGAGGGCGTTTCACAGATCACCGCCACTAATCACACCACGGGCTTGGAGGAAAATAGAGAGGTGAACAGCAGAAGCATACTTGCTTTACTCTCAAGTATCGATGCTTCCAGTGACGCTTTCAGGATCTCTACACTGGAGTATTACCCGGAATATGGCTCTTTATATATTAAATGCTTCGAGGTTACGGCAGAATCACCCAATGCATGCGACAACTGGCAGTATGTCGTCAATGGGGAATATTCCTATGTTGGCATGGATAACTATATTCTCACGGGAGATGAGAATGTGTGGATCTATTTTGGAGATATCCGCCTGGTAACTCCCGGCGAGGGGAGCCACAAGACCGACCAGCCATTTTCATTCACTGCGGAGCAGTATCAGTACGAGGTGCATGGCTGGGCTCCTGCTACCGGGTACACTATAGGGGTTAAAAAGGGAGAAGAAGTGGTTGCCACACAGTTAGTGGATGAGAATGGGAGAGCAACATTTACCGTTTCAGAAGAGGGAAACTATGTCGCAGGCATTGTGGAAGATTTTTACTTTCCCAAAACTCCCTTTTTTGTAGCCCGTTTTGTCCCTTCGTTCGGGCCTTCAGGAAGCGCGGCGCCCCCACCTTCTCCAGAACCACAACCAGAGAAACTTTTTGATGTGGAATCAGCGATTCAATTCCTTGAGTCTTTGCAAGTGGCAGGCGGTTCCTTAGGGGATGTTTCCATGCTGAATGATTGGGTTGCGATCGCGGGGCTCGATATTAAAAACTATTTGCTTTTAGATCCTAATCCAGGGACTTTGCTGACGGATTATGAGAGAAGGGCGATGGCGTTGATGGCTTTGGGGATCAATCCCTATTCTGGAACTCCGACAAACTACATAGAAAAGATCCTTAAAGAATTCGACGGAACCCAGTTCGGGAACAAAGACTTGGTGAATGACGATGTTTTTGCTTTGCTTTCATTGGTTTTCGCGGGCTACACAGTTCAGGATCTGGAAGTTCAGAACACAGTTGCCTTTATGCTTTCTTTCCAGCAGCCCAATGGTTCTTGGAGCGATGTGGATATGACTGCGGCCGCAGTCCAAGCCCTGGAACCTATTTCTTCTTCGCCAGGAGTGCAAGAAGCGCTTACTAAAGCAAAAACATATCTTGAGTCAAAGGAAGATGAAACAGGCTCTTTTGGGAACGCGTACTCCACAAGCTGGGCTTTGCAGGCATTGAGCGCGCTGGGAGAGAATGTCTCCAGTTCGAGTTTGGCTGACTTGCAAGCAGACGACGGCGGATTGCTCCAAAGCGATTCTCTGAACAACCGTATCTGGGCAACAGCGTACGCGATTCCCGCAGCCCAAGGGAAATCCTGGAGTAGTATTCTGCAATCGTTTCAGAAGCCTGCTGTGAACTTGGTCGGGCCAAGTTCTGCAGAACTTGGCCCGACCAAGTTGCTTGCCATTCAGCAAGAGGTAGAAAAGATCGAGCTTGCGCTCACGGTTTTAGAGCCCCAGATTGCCCTGCTGTACAACCAATATCTTGCGGTGGCACAGGAAGAGCAGCGGGTTGCGGGCCTGCCTGCCGGACAGGCAGGCATTACCCAGGAGATTGCGAGGGTTCAGAATGAAATAGCAGTGTTGCAATCGCAGAATCCTGCAGGAGAGATTCTTGAAACAGAAGTTCCGGAAGAGGAATCCGGAGTCGTCGCAATAACACAGCAAGAGCCGCCAGCCAATGAAGTGGCTTCGGTTGAGAGCGCGTTTCCGACTTCTGGGGGTTTGGGCAGTCGGCAGATTGTACTTCTGGTTATCGCGGGCTTTGCTATTTTCCTTCTCGCAGGAGGAACCAATCTTGTCTCTCCCTTTTTGCGTAAGATCATAGTGAGAATGCAGTAAGGGTTCAGGAAGAAACGGGAGGAAAGAGTGAGAGAAGAAGATGTTCGGCGCTTTGCTGAGCACCATGCTGCTATTACGAGAAGGCTTTTTCTTGCCTTGGCGGCAACCGCAGGCAGTTCTGTTCTTATCTTGAAGGAGTTTCCTCGAGAATGGTTCCAACGGCGCAAAATCCAGCCGCTTGTGACCCTCAGCGGGAATGTTGTTGACGGAACAGCAGCTGTTGTTGGGGAGGAACGCATCCAATGGCGGGGCCAGGAGGTCGTGAGTTTGTGCGGTTGCAAAGCCTACTCTTCTCGCAACCACGGATTGCGTTACAAGGTAGATAGTGAAGTCCCGCAAATGCCGGCGTCTGCCTATTTTCCTTCTGCCGGTTTGCACGTTGTTGAATGGGTGGCGGTTGACAAAGAGGGAAACGAGTTTGAACCGCCCATACTCTCTTTCATAGCTCTTTTTTCGTAAGCGGCGTTCCTTGCGAACGCCCTTTTCTTTTGCCATAATACCCTAATGATTTATCTTGGAGCAGACCACGCGGGATTTGAATTAAAGGAGGAGATTAAAAAGTATCTCTTGGAACAGAAGAAAGATGTCGAAGACCTCGGAGCTTTTGAGTTGAACCAAGAAGATGACTACCCCGATTTTATTATCCCCGTAGCAAAGAAAGTCGCGGAGAATCCGGAACAGAACCAAGGAATCGTGCTGGGAGGTTCGGGCCAGGGCGAAGCGATTGCTTCAAACAGATTCAAGGGCGTGCGAGCCGCGGTGTATTACGGAGGAGACAAAGAAATCGTGAGATTGTCCCGTGCGCATAACAATACAAACGTGCTTTCCTTGGGCGCCAGGTTTTTAACAAAAGAACAAGCCCTGGATGCCGTGAAGCTCTGGCTCGAGACTCCTTTTGAAGCCGGCCGCCACGCCCGAAGAATTCAAAAAATAGAAGAAACTAAGTAAATCCTTCATCCTTGGCCCGACCAAGTTATCCACAACTTGGTCGGGCCAAGGATTCAAGAGTTCAAATGCAGAAAGTCATTCCCGCAATTCTCACTTCAGATTCAAAAGAGCTCAAAGAAAAGCTCGAGCTTTTTAAGGGGGAAAGCCAGTGGATGCATATAGATGTCATGGATGGGAAATTTGTGCCGAATACGTCGGCGAGCCTTTTTGCTTTGGAAGATGCCTCTGAGTTTTTCAATCTCGAGATTCACCTCATGGTTCAAAACCCCGAAGCATATTTGGAGGATTGTAGAGAGATAGGCGCGAAAAGGGTGGTATTCCACGCAGAAACAGTAGAAAACATCTCTGCGTTTCTGGAGAAAGCCCAGCAGTTTGAGTTTCAAACGGCAGTTGCTTTGAATCCAGAAACAGCAATCTCTCCATTCCCAGAAGTGCTTAGAAATGTGTTGCTCATGGCAATCCATCCTGGGTTCCAGGGCCAGGAGTTTCTTCCGCTCGTTCTGCAAAAGATTGCTGACACAAAGAAACTTTCTCCACAGCTTATCGTTGGGGTTGATGGGGGAGTGAAGAAGGAGAACATCCAAAGCGTGTTCCAAGCAGGAGCAGACTACGCGGTGGTGGGGAGCGGGGTTATGGAGGCAGAAGACCCAGTCGTCGCTTTCAAGGCCTTGGAAGAAATGGTAAAGTAGGGGAATCCCAAAATGAAAAAGGAATACTCTATTGAAGATCTTGAGAAGAAGGCGAACGAGATTCGGCAGGATATTATTAAAATGCTTGTGAAGGCGGGGTCTGGGCACTCGGCTGGGCCCTTGGGCATGGCAGATGTGTTTACCGCCCTGTATTTTAAAGTTCTCAAACATGACCCCAAGAATCCTTCTTGGGAAGAGCGTGACCGGTTGATCCTTTCGAACGGTCACATCTGCCCAGTTCGCTATGCCGCGATGGCAGAGGCAGGATACTTTCCAAAGTCTTTGTTGGAAACATTTCGAAGTATTGACTCGCTGCTGGAGGGTCATCCTTCGGTAAAGAAAATCCCAGCGCTTGAAACAAGTTCAGGGCCTTTGGGAGAAGGATTATCCCAGGCGTGCGGGTTTGCGCTTGGCGCTCGAATAGACAAAAAAGAGAATGACTACCACGTATGGTGTTTGATGTCAGACGCAGAACAACAAGAAGGCATGACATGGGAAGCCGCGATGCTCGCGGGAAAATACCGCTTGAACAACCTCACGGGAATAATTGACCGCAACAATATTCAGATAGACGGATTTACCGAAGACATCATGCCCTTGGAACCCTTGCGCGAGAAGTACGAAGCATTTGGCTGGCATGTTATGGAAATGAACGGACATGATATGCAAGAGATCATTAATACGCTGGAAGAAGCAAAGTCTATTAAAGAAAAACCCACCTTGATCGTTTCCCACAACACGCCAGGAAAAGGAGTGAGCTTTATGGAGAACAAGTTTGAGTGGCACGGCGTTCCGCCCAACGCAGAACAGGCAAAGCAAGCTTTAGAAGAGTTGCAAGAAAGATTATGAACTTTATAGGACAAGTAAAAGTATTATTGTTTGTAAAAATAATCGTTGCCACATGGCTTATAGTTCGCGCTATTCTTGCTTTAGTTCCGCTTGTCATTACTTTATACAACAGTTCTTTTGATGTTATCTATTCTTCTTCCGATCTGATTATTCTTTCTTCTCTTCTTAGCGGTGGAGCTTTTTTGGGTACTGCCATAGGTATTCTGAAATCGAAAAGATGGGCGGTATACGCCTTTATTGGGATCACGTTGCTTTCTTTTGTAAGTCAATTTGTGTATGGTACTTTTCAGATAGATTTTGGAGAAGTTGCTTTCGATTTTTTTAATATATTCCTCATTTTTTATCTTTGGCAGAATCGGGATAAGTTTGAAGTAGGTGATAAGAAAAAGGAAGATACTTTCCTTGGTCTTTCTGTTCTTGCTTTTGCGGTTAGTATTATACTTTCTGGATTCTTAGCGGATAAGCTGAACAAATTTTTAGACGAACAAACACAACTACCTGGTACCCTTAATTGGCAAACCTATCGCAATGAGGAGTTTGGGTTTGAGATGAAATATCCACCAGAGAATGTTTTGGTTGAAGTGTTGAGCGGTGGCGTGAGCTTTTTGAGGAAGGATAGACCATGCGATTTCATACCTGTACATAAATGCCCAACCTTTATGTGGGTTACCTCATATACGGGTGTATATGGGAGTACTGAGAGATTTTTAGCTGATAGATATGGCCTTGAAGAATTTCAGGTATTTTCAGTAGCCCAGCATGATGCTGTAGGAGGTTTCAGTGTGGATATGATACAATCCGTACAATTTGGAGAAGACAAAAAAAAGGGATTTTTGGTCCATAATTGGGCTCAGGCAACCGGGGATTGTATCTATTATGCAAAACAAGGAACCCATATATTGGCAGTATCGCGCCATGCGGTCGGATTGTTGGCCAACGAATGTAGCGCAGATCCATTATTTAACCAGGTCCTCTCTACGTTTCGGTTTGTTGAAGAAAGTGAAGCGGAATAAATACTTATGAACTGGAATTTTGCAAAAGAGTATTTGGATGAAACGAAGGTTGAGTGGAAGCCCATGCGTGACGGTGCTGGCCTTGGCATGGCAGAGTTGGGAGAAGAAAAGAAGGATATGGTGGTTTTGGGAGCAGATACCATTGAGTCTTCGCGAGCGCATTTCTTCGCAAAGAAGTTCCCTGAACGATTCATTCAGGTAGGAGTCGCGGAACAGAATCTTATCGGAGTTTCTGCTGGTTTGGCTTACCAAGGCAAAGTTCCTTACGCAGTTACGTACGCGGCGTTCTTGATTGGCCGAGCATGGGAGCCAATGCGCACCACTGTGGCGTATCCAGGGAATCACATAGTGTTCGTTTCCTCTCACGCGGGATTAGCAACAGGACCAGACGGCCCAACCCACCAAATGACTGAAGATATTGCGTTAACTCGTTGCCTTCCTGGTTTCACGGTCATAGCGCCTTGTGATTCTGAACAAGCGAAACAGGCGGTGAAAGCGGTATATGATCTGAAAGGCCCGGTATATATAAGGAACTGCAGAGAGAAAACTCCCGTGTTTACAACAGAGGATACTCCTTTTGAGGTGGGGAAGGCGCAGGTTTTGAGAGAAGGCAAGGATATTACAGCGATCGGGCATGGGTACATGGTCTATTGGTTGTTGCAGATAGCCGAAGAACTGAAAGACACGGTTTCTATTGAAGTCATTAACCTTCACACTATAAAACCCCTGGATGAAGAAACGATTGTTGTTTCAGCCTCGAAAACAGGCAAGGTGTTTTGCGCGGAAGACCACAATGTTGTGGGAGGCATGGGTTCTGCGGTTGCAGAACTGCTCTCGCAGAAGAACCCAGTGCCTGTAAAACTGCACGGGGTGTATGATGCGTTTGCTGAATCAGGTTCTGCGAAAGACTTGTTGAAAAAGTACAAGCTCGACAAAGAAGGAACAGAACAAGTGTTACTAGATTTTTATGGCAAAGTTTGACGTTATTTCCATAGGAGACACGCAGTATGACGTGTTCTTGGAATTGGAAGAGAAGACTAAGTTGTTTAAGGATGACGGGTATCAATACCTGGGAGTCGCGTTCCCCGAAAAGATCCCGGCGAAAAAGTACACCGCGGTTCCCGCAGTGGGGAACTCGGCGAACGTTGCTATTGGCGCGAGCCGCCTTGGACTGAAGGCAGCTTTTTACACGCATTTGGGTTCTGACCAAGTAGGCAAAGAGGAAGTTGAGATTTTCAAAAAAGAAAAGGTGGCAACCGATTATGTGGTATGGGACAAGGAGCGGGGGAGCAATTTCTCAGCAGTGCTGAACTATCAAGGGGATAGGACCATTATCGTGCACCATGAACATCGCCCCTACAAACTGCCGAAGTTTGCGGACGCAAAATGGGTATACTACAGCTCGCTTGCCGAGGGCCATGATATCTTGCACCACGAAATCCCCGAATATGTGAAAAAGAGCGGAGCAAAGCTCGGATTCAATCCAGGTTCCTTCCAAATACGAGAAGGGCTGGAGCCGTATCGCGAGCTTTTGAAGGTGACAAGCGTACTTCTGGTGAATAAACAGGAAGCGCAGACGCTCTTGGGAGTACGGGAGAATCCGCCAACTGGCGGAGAGAAAACATTGCTTCAGGGTTTGAAAGAATGGGGGCCTGAGATTGTGATTATCACGGATAATGGAAATGGTTCGCATGCTTTTGATGGAAAGGAATATTTCCATCGAGACATTTTCAAAGTGCCTGTTATTGAGATGACAGGCGCGGGAGACGCGTATTCCACAGGATTCGTTGCTGCATTGGCCTATGGGAAAGATATTCAAACAGCGATGACGTGGGGAGCCGCGAACGCCGCTTCTGTTATTCAATATATCGGCGCGCGAGAAGGTCTGCTCAAAAAAGATGAACTTGAAAAGCGTATCCTTAACCTGGTTGAGGATGTATGAGAAAAGTATTTGTTTCAAAACAGGCTCCTCAAAAAGCCGTTCAACTGCTGCAGTCAGCTGGATTTGAGGTTGAGGTGGGGGATATGAAAAATGCGAAAAACGCAGACGCTTTGTTTTCACTCGTGATAGATAGAATTGACGCAAAGCTTATGGAAGCTTCGCCGCAACTCAAGGTTGTTTCGAATATGGCGGTGGGGTTGGATAATATTGACCAGGAGGCTGCAAAACAGAGAAGCGTTGTCGTAAAGAACACTCCTGATGTTCTTACGGAATCTGTCGCAGAACACGCGGCCTTGCTGATTCTGGGAATCGCGAGAAAGATTAGCCAGGCCGATGTGTTTGTGCGAAAAGGAAAGTTCAGGGGATGGGAACCGAACTTGTTTTTAGGAACAGAACTCAAAGGGAAAACATTGGGTTTGGTGGGGCACGGCAGGATAGGGTGTAGGACCGCGAAGATTATGCAGAAAGGATTTGGCATGAGAGTCATTTACTATGACGCAGTGCGAGACCAAGCCCGAGAAGAGCAGTGCGGTATTACCTATGCATCTTTAGAGCAGCTGTTAAAAGAAGCGGATGTTGTGAGTTTGCACGTGCCTTTGCTTCCTTCCACAGAACATTTGATAGGGGAGAAAGAACTGCGCTTGATGAAACCAACTTCATATATAGTAAACACTGCGCGAGGCCCGGTTATTGATGAAAAAGCGTTGGTAAAGGCATTGCAAGAGAAACGTATTGCAGGAGCAGCCCTCGATGTGTTTGAAGAAGAGCCAAAGCTCGTTTCCGGTCTCACAAAGCTTGAGAACGTGCTTTTGACTCCCCACATCGCTTCTGCAACCAATGAAGCCAGGGAGCGAATGGCAGTTTTAGCCGCGCAGAATATTATTAAGGAAATGTCAATATTATGAAGTTCGATACTATAGAGTCGAGACTTGACGACGACTTGGATAAGAATAAGGTCCAGTATTTTTTCTCTATACTCGGTCCGAGATTTGATGTAATGAACGAGTTAATGGCTAATTCTCTGGAAAAGAGGTTTGGAAGTGAATTCAGAGCTATTAAAATTCTCTCCGCCCGCCCTAACGATCATTATTCACGGGAAAATTACATAGTTATTAACGATAATGCCAAGATAGTAGAGTCAGAGCTGAGAGATGAAATCATCTACCAACAGGAATATGAAGATTTAAATGTCGAATTTCTTAGATCAGATTTGATAAAAAAAATTATCAAAAAATTACAGAAAAAACAGGAGAAAACTTTTGTTTATCCATTTACAACATCTTTTCTAAAGAATGGAATCATGGGTCTTACCATCATTGGTCCTTCTCCAAAGGTATCTACTTACTATGACGACAAAATTAAGCACCATGAGCTTTTCGCCAAACTGGATCTTCCAAGAAATGCTGTAAAAGTTTTCAAAAACAAAAATGATCTTATAAAGAATTATAAAAAATTCTTACCATGCTATATCTCTGCGGCTTATACTTCTGGTGGAAATGAATCTGGTCTGATTTATGACAAATTAATGCTAAACAAGTTTTTTGGTGGCTTACGAGATGTGAATATAAAGAATAACAAATTTCTTGCGGCAAAAATCTTTGAAAGAATAATTATGTCACCCAATGTAAATTCGATAGTAATTGCTCCTGGCGTGACAAAGGTTTTGGTCATTACTGATCAGATTATGAGTGGCAATGTTTACCTAGGAAACATTTATCCATTGGATGCGCCATTAAAGGTTCATAGAGAAATTGTTAGAATCACAGAGAGAATTGGGAGTTATTTATCAAAAAGTGGATATAGAGGAGTCTTCGGTCTGGATTTTCTAGTAAATAAGAAATGGGAAGTAGTAGTTGTCGATTTGAATCCTAGACGACAGGGAGGGTATGCATGCAATGCGTTAGCTCTCAAGGAATCCGGTATAGAACTTACTGACTTAGAACTTGCCTGCGCCCTGAATGAGGAAGTCGAACAAATACCTTCTTATAATAAAATCACATATCCAAAAATATGGGCTCATATGAAAATGAAGCCTCATAATCCTGGAAATCGTATAAGAAAGGAGATCGTATCAAGTAATATAGTTTTAAAGAATATTTTCAACAAAAAGAAAGGGTCGTTTAGGAGTACTTTCTTCAAGAGATACTCGATGTTTGTTGCTGGTTATATCGGCTTTGCGGTAGTTGTGGGGAATAATAGGGAAAAAGTAATGAAAGAACTTGTTCATATGATAAATACAACCCTGGAAAGATGTTTACTGTAAAGCTAATAATCAATACCCGAAGAATCGCAACCGTTCATGTCAATTAAGGGCTTAATAAGCGCGTCACAACTGAGTCGAGGGGATATAGAAAAATATATCAAAGTTGCGTCTCGATTCGCAAAGAGAAATCTACCCATTAAAGCAAAAAATGATCCGCCAATCATTTCTCTATTTTTCTTTGAAGAATCAACAAGAACTAGGGTAGGCTTCATTGCGGCTGCGTATCGCTTGGGCATGGAGGTTATTAATGTTACTGAGGCAAAATTCCATGAACGCATGGGACGAGCGGAGAGCTTGGAAGATACCATACGGTCAATCCAGTCTTATTGCGACTTGATATGTATGCGCCACCCTGATCCCGAAGTATTCAACTCTTTAGATTTGATCTTAGAAAAGCCGGTTATCAATTGTGGAAATGGAGATGGTGAACACCCAACGCAAGCACTTATTGATCTGTACACGATTTATAAAGAATTTAATCGTTTAGATAATCTGAAAATAGCATTCATAGGCAATCCTCGTTATTCAAGAAGCGCTCACTCTCTGATAATTGCCTTATCAAAATTTAAAAATATCGAAATTCGTACCATATCTCCTAAAGAATTATATTTTTCAAACGAACAGAGGAAGGCTTATCTTGATTCTGGAAATATTCTAGAAGAAACTACAGAAATGCACGCAGGTGATATGGATGTCATATATGTTACCGGTTTTCCAGCTATTCTTCCGATAAAAACTTTTTCACAGAAGATGCAGGCTAGATATTGGATAACTCCTGAAGTCGTCAAAACTTTTAAAAAAGGGGCTGTTGTCCTCTGTCCACTTCCAAGAATAGATGAAATCGATCCTGCTGTTGATGGAGACTCAATGGCTAAGTACTTTTCAGAGAGCAAAAATGGACTCTACATGAGAATGGCGATACTAAATAAGTTTTTGTAGTTCAATAACAAAAAAAAGGGGCGCCGAAAGAAAATCTCCGGTGCCCCTATGATAGACGAACCCCGTGATACTGAACATAGTGACGCTTGGTTCGTCAACGTGCAGTGCACGGGGTTATTGGATGGACATCTCGGCAGCGAGGATAGAGTTGTTGACCTTCCACCAGTCCATGAAGCCCATCTCCTTGGCCACAAGACGGTAGGTGCTGAACACGCGACGAGCCAATGGTTCGGTAGGTGTCCCAAGCTCTTTCTCCCAAGCTCGTTTACACTCGCACTCCAACCGTTGTAGCTTCTCCATTGCTTCGGATGTTGATTCGGCACGGAATTCATCGAGAGTCGTTAGCACCTTATTTCGACACCCTGGACAAGTTGTCGGAGAAGCGATGACCCCTGGATCAGCCCCGTAGTCAGACCTATACCAAGATATTGTGACCCTCGTGATCAACGATGGATCCAATCTCCTCAGAACTTCAACGAGGGACCAAAGCGACGGAGGGGCATATAGGCCGCGCTGGTACAACCAGTCGAGCAACGTGTAGCCCTTGACATGCATCGGGAATACCAGGGCGAGATTCGCTCCGTGTCCCAGCGCCCACTCAACCGATTTGACTGTGTCTTCGATTGCCTCAGCGGTGCTGAGGAGCGCAGACCCCAGGGACACATTCGCGTATAAGTTGATTCCGTGCAGCTGTGTAGTTGCAGCTGCGAACGCGTCACTCGCCCCCGACTTGTTGACGCAGTGATCGAGAATCCATGAATCCGCTGATTCGAGACCAAACCCCACAGCGATGCCCTTGCTCGGTACCAGATCATGAAGTTCATCGATGACCGAAGCCGTGATAGTCTCTGGTCTCGTCTCAAACGAAAACCGTTCTGCTGGGAATTCATCCACGAGGCGCAAGATGTCTCGCCGGGACGCGGCCGGGACCTCGAGCTCATCGAGCAAGCTTCCTGATGGTGAAACGTAGAGTTCGGAGATGGGTCTGTCGATGGACTCGAGACCTTCCCGAACGAACCTGGTTATTTCCAAAGGACTCACTCCAGCGGACTGGCCGTAGTTGCACATAGTGCACGCCCCACGTCGATCCCAGGTACATCCTCGCGTCAGAAACCACAGTTGAGCGAAGGTTCCCCCCATTGCCTTGTCATACCTGACATACCACGGTTGATCGCGACCGAGTGGTGGACGATCGTGGCGCAGCTTCACCATCACCTTGGTCAGGAATTCTGTTGCCTTGGACTTATTCATTGTACGTGACACCACGCACCTCCTTTACTACTCTTGTGATTTAGCTATTAGATACCGTCTTATATGAGACAAGTACTTATGGGTACCGTGATAGATACTCATAATACTTGCCTTATTCTTTTTATATTTTGAAGGAACTACACCCAAAACGTACCACATATCCGTATCCATATCCATATCAGTATGGTGTCTTACCCTGTCGAGGATGAGATACATAGGTAATACCCCTGAACCCTTCAAAAGGGTACAATATGAGAATGGCTATCCTGAATAAGTTTTTGTAGTTCAATAACAAAAAAAAGGGGCGCCGAAAGAAAATCTCCGGCGCCCTTGTGACATCCTGAGCCATGTGCTCATGGTTTTGGTTCGTGCCACACAACGCTGTCTTGTCTGATGGTCTTGGGATAAGGAGTTTTATCTGTGTATCCCAAAGCCAAAACACCTACGAGATCCCCGTTCATACCGAGAAGGTTTTGTATGAATTCTTCGGTAACTAGGACATCTCCCATGAAGACTCCTCGCAGACCGAGAGCTTGCCCTGCCAGCCACATGTTCGCAACGCAGATGCCAAGGCTCAAATACTCGAGCCCGTTGCCAATTACAGCATCTGGCCGAGCCGACTCTATGGCGCTCCAGACAGCTTCCCTGCTATGTGTGAATAGGCCTCGGTTCTCGATGAAGATTGCGAGTGGTACAGACTGGATTACTTGGGCGGATTCCACTACGGTAGAGACGTATTCTCGTCTCCGCGCCCCAGTCTTCGGATCAAGAGGTCGAAACTCCTCAACTGCTTTGGATCTCCTCATTGCATCAGCAACATCCATAAGCATTGTGGAGTTACTGGTCACGACGTGCAAGATCCAGGGTTGGGCATTCTTGGAAGAGGCGGCGTTATTCCCGCAGTCGAGAATCTTCTGGATGATTTCGGTCGGTACTTGCCTAGCCATAAAGCCTTCTCTGACACTTCGGCGTCCGATAATCAAATCTGTGAATGCCTGAACACTACTTTCTTTACTCATCAGCTTGGCTCCTTATATCAAGAGTAAGAGTAGGCTCCTGTTCCATCATTGAAGGTTAGCGTGTTGTGCTGACATGGAATGCACCGTGGCCCCAATTTAACCCCGTATCGCTCTACTATTTCGAGGCTTCGCTCGTATGCCTCTATGAGTATGTCCACGGACGGCGGGCGGTGATATCGCATAGGAGTTGCTGGGTCCGGTCTGAACG
>Ga0209542_10003994_pt1 | contig 30836 bp, 40 predicted proteins | sample RifCSPhighO2_01_FD_184028 | JGI IMG/M metagenome (GOLD analysis project Ga0209542, IMG submission 184028) | Soil microbial communities from Rifle, Colorado - Rifle CSP2_plank highO2_0.1 (SPAdes) (version 2) | ecosystem: Environmental > Terrestrial > Deep subsurface > Rock core/Sediment ... | reverse complement strand
TAGTTGCGATACACCATTCCAAGAACACCTCAGAAGACACCAACAAACCCACGGCTGCTACGGAAAAAACCCTTTAGACATTCTTCAACCCGTAGGCATGAACTGGGAACAATCACTCCGCCATGCAGCCTACACCTACTTACGATCAGCAAAAAAAGCAAGAATCCACGAACTTTCAGAAGAACAAACACTAGAACAACTAGCAAGAACCATCACCCAAGTACCCCACATCTTCCGTATTGTATTACAGCTCGTACACGGTCAAGGAAGAATGCACGACGACACCAAAGCAACGATTTTCCAACGCTACTGCGAACTTCCCATTGACCTTGACACAAAAAACAAGACCATCAGAAATTACCGCATTATCAGAGAAGCAGTAGCCACCTACACAGAATTACTAACAGAAAGAAAATCTACTTCTACCCCTTCAGCAGAACTGCTCACACGCTACCAAGCATCACTTACACTACTACAGAACGTTCAAGACCATGCCTTTGGTATCATCCATGACAATGCTCTATTATTAGGACTCAGCAGCACCTAAGCATTCAGTACTTCACAACCCTTAAAAAGCAAGCAACACTACTTTCTTTTGTCTGCAAACTTTACGACGCGACATACATGACAACCACCCTGTCAGCGTTTAAAAAGGAAACAGAACAAACCACTACCATGATAACTACTATTACTGAAGGAACACCACCCGCAGAGATTAGCAAGATACTCCACCCCTATGTCAAAGAATGGTTCTTCAACAAATTCAAAACCTTCAGCGAACCACAACTCTACGGTGTCATGGACGTCCACCTCAGAAACAATATTCTTATATCAGCACCCACAGGAACAGGAAAAACACTCACCGCATTCTTAAGCATCATCAATGAACTTGTACAATTAGCAGATAAAGAACAACTAGAAGACCGAGTCTATGCTGTGTATGTTTCTCCACTTAAGGCACTTTCCCGAGACGTCGAAGTAAACCTCAAAAATCCTTTACAAGAAATAAAATTAATAGCAGAAAAAAACGGAAAAAAACTTGACATTCGCGTAGGACTACGAACAGGAGACACAACAGCAGCAGAAAAAGCAAAAATGCTCAGAAAAAGCCCCCACATCTTAGTCACTACCTCTGAAAGTTTATCACTCATGCTCGCAAGCCCAAAATTCTCAGAAAAATTCCATAACGTTTACTGGGCAATCATAGATGAAATACACAGCTTCGCAGAAAACAAACGAGGCGTACACTTAAGCCTGACTGTAGAACGACTCAACAACCTCAGCCCCTACCTCAGCAGAGTGGGATTATCAGCAACCGTAGAACCTATACATGATATAGCAAACTATCTCGTAGGAAATAACCGTACTTGTCGTATTGCCAATGTACAACACTTAAAAAAATTTGATTTACAAGTCATGAGCCCACTACCTGACCTGATTAACACGACCGATAAAAAACTTTATGACACACTCTACGCACTCCTTGACAACCTCATAGAATCTCACAAAACAACACTCATTTTTACGAACACTCGAGCAGGAACAGAACGCGTCGTCCACCACCTCAAAGACCGCTACCCGAAACGATACACAGAAAACATTGCAGCACACCATGGGAGTTTAAGCAAACAACACCGCCACGACATAGAAAACAACCTACGCGAAGGAAAACTCAAATGTGTAGTCTCAAGCACATCACTAGAACTAGGTATGGATATTGGTTACATTGATTTAGTCATTTGCTTAGGAAGCCCAAAATCAGTAGCACGTTTTTTGCAAAGATGCGGCCGCGCAGGACATAGCCTCCACGAAACAGTAAAAGCACGCATGATTGTCATGGATAGAGATGATCTCGTAGAATGTTCTGTACTACTCAAAGCAGCACTAGAAAAGAAAATTGACCGCATACACATACCACAAAACTGCTTAGATGTTTTAGCACAACAAATCTACGGCATGGCCATCCAACGACGATGGAACATCGACGAACTCTACAACCTTATCAAACAAAGCTACAACTACACCAACCTCACCTACCACGATTATGAAGAAGTACTCAAATACTTAGCAGGACACTACGCAAGCCTAGAAGATAGACATATCTACGCAAAAATATGGATTGACGAACAAACCAAAGAACTAGGAAAGAAAGGAAAAATAGCACGACTCATTTACATGACTAACATAGGGACCATACCCGATGAATCACACATCATTGTAAAAGTAGGAGACGTAGGCATAGGAACCATTGACGAAGGATTCCTAGAAAAACTCAAACGAGGAGAAATATTCGTCCTCGGAGGAAACACCTACGAATTCTTATTTGCACGAGGCATGGTAGCGCAAGTACGAGCAGCACCTGAAAGAAAACCGACTGTGCCCAGCTGGTTCTCAGAAATGTTACCTTTAAGCTTCGACCTCGCCGTAGAAATACAAAAATTCAGACGCTACCTCCAAGACCACTTCGAAAACAAACACACCAAAGAAGCAACACTCGAATTTATTCATACTTACCTTTATGTCGACAAGAACGCGGCAGAAGCGATTTACAACTACTTTTGGGAACAATACAACTACTCAGAAATACCCCACGACCAAAAACTCCTCATAGAATACTACCCCGAAGAAAAAAAGAAATATGTCATATTCCACAGCCTGTACGGAAGAAGAGTCAACGACGTGCTATCACGTGCAGTAGCCTATGCGATAGGAAAACTACAAAAAAAAGACGTGGAACTAGGATTCAATGACAACGGATTCTTCATAGCATCAGACAGACATATACAAGTACTACGAGCATTCGAATTACTCCAACCCGACCAGCTCTACCACCTCATGGAACGAGCCATAGAAAAAAGCGAAATACTCAAACGACGATTCAGACACTGCGCAGGAAGAGCACTCATGATACTCAGAGAATACAAAGGACAAAGAAAACACGTCGGACGACAACAAGTCAGCAGCATGATACTCATGGCAGCAATAAAAAGAATAAGCGAAGACTTCCCCATACTCAAAGAAGCACGACGAGAAGTATTAGAAGACCTCATGGACATCCACCATGCCATAGAAATACTCAAAAAAATAAAAGAAGGAACGATTGAAATAAAAGAACGAACAACACCCCTCCCCAGCCCCTTCGCACTACAACTGATACTCCAAGGTTACACAGACATCATGAAAATGGATGATAAATTAGAATTCCTAAAACGCATGCACACCATGATACTCGCCAAGATTGGAAAAAACTATCCGACGTAAAGTATAATAAACCCTTCAGAAAAGAAAAAACTGGGTGATGACAAAAACTATGATACTCTCACCAAAACAGGGATTAACTGAACTTCTAGAACCAGGAGAAGAAGGACTTGTCATTACAACAGGCTTAGAAGAATTTGACATAGGAAAAATTAATCAAGGCATAGGAAAAGCTTATCTCTGGCAAGTAGGACAACCAAGAAAGATTTACCAAGGAAAACATATCACTCACCCTACACAACAGGGAGACAATCTTTTCTTTATTGAAGGAGCAATAAGCCCATATTCTTTTTGCCCAGCTGTAAACGCACCCTATATTAGTAATCATGCAGGAAACGTCGTTATTCCTGGAAGAAGAGAAAACTTTCGTCACCTCTTCACCCATCAAGGAAAATTATATGTCATACATGATACGTCTGATTCATTATTCGAAAAATCGCTGTCCTGCCTAGAAAAAGAACACTTAACACCTGTGGGTTTACCCCACCCTATTGGAAGTGATGAACTTTTCTTTGTAGGAGGAAAAAGAATCTACTCCCTCTGCAGAAAAAAAGAACCTCAAGGGATAGCACATACCTTACGCCTAGAACAAAATTCTGTCTTTACACGAATGCTAGAATTTGGTATGCTTCAATATTACAATGGACTTGACGGATTACCCCACATTTTTGCCCTAGGACCACACCTCCAAGGATTCATAGTCGCTTATTTTGACCGTATCGTCCTTATCAAAGACACTGTCTACGATGAAGCTACGTTCATAAGGACACAATCCCTAGCTATCAATCAAGATGTTGTCCCTTGGTATAATAATGTCAGAAACAATTTCACTCCAGCAATGGGAGACCCACAAGAAGAACAAAAAAAATCTGAAGGAGAAGCACTCATCAGAAAAAGATTTGCACACGACCGAAGATTAAAAGACTACAATCGCTATCAGGGTTTTTTAGGTAACAGTTCCTCATTAGGGATACAATCAGTTCTAGAACACTTAGTAGCACCAACCCACGTCATTTGCTACCAAGGACAAGTCATTTATGCATCACGAAAAGAATTATTCATCGCAGGACAACCAGAACCCGTGCATAGCTTCCAATACCCCATCACTGGACTAACGACTGTAGAAGGAGCATTACTCCACAACCTCAAAGGAAGAACCAACCTACGACTTGGCAAAAAAAGAAAAGCAAGCGTGCTTGGAATAGGAAGAAAAATAAGACTCGTAGCATAAACCATATAAGACAAGTTTCCTTAATTACTGCTTATGAACATCACGCCCGCCATAACTATAGCAGGACTAGGATTACTCTACAAAAATATACTTATCATTGGAGACTTACAATTAGGCTATGAAGAATACCTCGCAAAACATGGTTACTATATCCCACGATTCCAATACCAAGACATCAAAGAACACTTACAAAAACTACTCAAAGAAACACAAGCAACAACACTCATCATCAACGGAGACATCAAACACGAATTCGGAACCATCACTGAACAAGAATGGCGAGACGTCCTAAGAATCATCGACAGCGTAGACAAAAGCATCAAAATAATCTTCATCAAAGGAAACCACGACTTAGCACTAGGACCCATAGCACGAAAACGAGGCATCGACATGGTCGATTATTACAACATTGACGACATTACCATAACCCACGGAGACAAAATACTCCTCGACACTAGAAAGACCATTATTATAGGACACGAACATCCCGCCATAAGCTTCCCGGGAAGAAACGACGAAAAGTACAAATGCTTCCTCAAAGGAACCTGGAAAAACCACGAACTCTTAGTACTACCCGCATTCTCACCCATCAACCAAGGAACCAACATTCTTAACAACCAACCCTTAAGCCCCTACCTCAAACAAGACATCGACAACTTTGAAGTCTACATCATTGAAGACAAAACCTACTATTTCGGAACCATAAAAAAAATAAAAAAAGAATTACTTTGACTTCTTCCACATCTTCATCAACAACAAAGCACCAGCACCAACAACTAACCACTCAACATATTTAACCATGCTGTTGACAACACTAATACCCTGTTGTATGGTATTCAGATAGACAGCAATACTGGGAATTAGACCATTAATGTTCGTAATAACCAGACCAAGCACGAAAACACCAACAAAAATCTTCAACAACACCATAACACCATCAACAGCAACCTGATCCTCAACAACTGCATCAAGAAGATCAGCGACCTTGGGAAGCACCCAACGAAAAACAATAAACATACCAAGAACAGCAAAAACGACCATCAAAACATTCACTAAAACCTGTTGCACTGCCATAAACAATCACCTCTTAGGGATAGGTATCCAAGGGCATATAAAAACTTAACTATGGATGGCTTCAGGTTTCTTCAACAATAAATGCTTACACTTCATAGATGTGTCTACAAATAACGGGATATTCTGAGCGCGTAAATCCTCAGAAAAGAATGTATCATCAAAAAATTTCCCATCAGTCCTGAAAGGAACTTTAGAGAAGACATCCTTACTGATAAGCATACACCCCAAACCCGCAGCAGCAACACGAAACAAAAAATTACCTATAACATCCTTTCTCGTACAAAAGTGCAACTTATCCTTTATCCCAGGAATAAAACGATACAAGACAGGACGAATATCCTTCACCTGCTTTGTCGTACCATTAGCAAACTTAACATTCAACACGAACGGCTTATAATACACACCCGTAACGACAGGCTTCTTATGACGCAACAACGCCTGCACAATAGGACGAGGAGGAATAACATCCTGCTCCAACATCAATAAGTAATCATAATTCTTATCCACAGCGTACTGACGCAACACGTTACGAGCAACAACAACACGTTCAACCGTATTATCAAGATGCGGACTCTTCAAGACCGTAAAACCTAACTTTTCTAATTTTTTCTTATAATCATCAGACTTAGAATTATCAACCAACACGATATCATACTGAGCATACGATAAATGTTTTACTTGACGAGCATAATCCTCCAACGCATAATCCATACCATCAAACGTTGGACAACCAACCAGAACCTTAGGAGCAGTCATGATTACACCCAAAGAACAGCATCTTAAAAAACTTTCTCTACACTATCATCCTTATTCGTCAAGCCCAAGATCTGCTTCAACAACACAAAATCAAAACCCACATATGCCCTCTCATCAACCACCAAAACAGGAACTGTCGCTTGACCAGAAATATCAACCAAGGCTTTTTGTGCCTCCTCACTCACCGAAACCTCAATCATCTCAAAAGCAATCTTATGAAAAGTCAACAAATTACGAACCATCTCACAATACGGTTCGCCCGCACGGAAAAAAAGTTTAATAACAGCCATAGTAAAAACCTAGTAAACTAACCTATTAAAAGGGTATGGGTTTATCATCACGACTTTCACCAAAATAGAAATCTTCCAACACTAATCTACGCCCTTGTGGAGAATCAGCAGAGCGATCTTTTACATACTTAAGATCCTCCAATGTCAAAGGACCATTAATATTAGGACCCGGACGACAAACACGCTCAATACGCATAATCAACTCAAGAGCATCACGAGCAGAATGACCTATTCTACCAGAAAAAATATTGCGACCCACTGCGGCCCTTTCTTCATGATCCGTTCCTGAAATGACTTGATTAATACTAACACCCAAACAATACGCATGAAAAAAATGGCCATACTGATGACGAAGATCAATAGGAAGAAGAATAGACTTATGACAACTCTGCTTTTCACAAAGCAAAGAACCTACTTTATGATCCTCAACATACGCAAGATAGTCTCCCTGAAATATTTCCAGTTGTACACTTCGAAATGTTTCTTCATCCATACCTAGCTCACATCTTTCTGCACTCCCCGAACTTTGCATTGCTAACAAATCATTCAATACGAGTGATTTCGCTTTTGGAAGAAAACCGAAATAAGCAACAAGTTCAGCATAATTATGGATACCAAAAGAAGCTAAGGATACTTCAGGAACTTGCGTTGACATAACATAATCTTATTTGCATCCCTTAATAAAACTGATTTATCTTGACTAAGGGACGAAAAAACAACACTTTTAAACTATCACTACAACTTCACTCCATGACAAAAACTATCAACCATGTCACTGACGAAAAACTGGAAAAATATTTTGCCATAACCAAAGAGGCATACGAGCACGCAAAAATGGCACCAGAAAAGCTTGTGATCAGCCAGCAAACAAGAAAAGACTTCCTTACCATGATAGCATGCTATATTAACGACGCAGAACACTTCGCAAAGAAAGGGGAAATCGTAACAGCATTCGCAGCACTCAACTACGCCCACGGGTGGTTAGACGCAGGAGCATGCATAGGAATCTTTGACGTGCATGACAACCGATTATTCACGAGGGACTAAATGCACCAAGCTATTATCGTCACAGGAACACCCGGCACGGGAAAAACAGCCCTCGCTAAAACCATAGCACAACAATTAGGAGCAACTTATATCGATATAAAAAAACTTATCAAACCTTACCACTTAGCAGAGGGTTATGACAAGAACATGCAGTCTTATACTATTACCAAAGAAAAACTTGTCAATGTTCTCATAAACGTTATCAACGCCAGTAAAAAAATCCTTGTCATTGATGGCCACCTCAGCCACTACTTGCCCAAAAAATATGTGCAAACATGTATTGTCACCACCTGTACTCTACCACTCCTACAACGAAGACTCAAAAAAAGAAACTACACACCAAGTAAAATAAAAGAAAACCTAGAAGCAGAACTGTGCAACGCATGCTTGGGAGAAGCACGCGACCAAAATCATAACATTATTATCGTTGACACCACCCACAACCCAAAAAATATTAACTGGAAACAAGCACTATGAACGATATTATACAATTCAAAGAACAGCCACTATCCCTAGGATTCAAAACCTGCTACACGGTACAAGACTTTGTCATCAAAAAAACTGTTCATGAAGAAGAAACAAAAAAAATATTGAACAACCCCCACGTTGACATCATCACCAACCTAGAAACCAACAAGAAAGCAGACAAAACCAACAGCAGACGAGCAGGACTCAACCACACACTTTGCAAACTAGCAACACACAACCGTATCATGATAGCATTCAACTTCCGATTAGTACTCCATCATGCAGACCGACAACTTATCATAGGAAGAATGCAACAAAACGTGAAACTCTGCAGAAAATACAAAACAAAAATGATCATCGCCAGCTTCGCAACGAACAAATATGAACAACGAACACCACAAGACCTACAAGCATTCGGACAAAGCATAGGCATGACTGCAAAAGAAGCACAACAAGCACTCACCTACAAGAAAAAAGAACCCTTGATACGACAACTCTAAAGAAGCGCACTCTGCCAATCTAAAGCCCTCTGCAAGGCTTCATACGCCTTCCTTCGCACATGAATATCAGCAGTATTTGGCAATGACCAACAATAACGAGCAAAACCATCTTCATCACCAAGATGTGTGTACACTGATGTCAGAAGCTCTTTAGCTCCTTCCTTCGCTTCTTTTAAACCTTCACCTTTATGAAAGAATGACCAGTCCAAGTCACCACTAACACTCATTACCTGATCAAGTGACGGCACGTAAGATGTACCACTAAATCCATGGTTGTCCATAGTCGCATCACCTAAATAAAAATCAAGAGACCATAACCAACAAGAAAATCCTAGCTTATCAGAACCTACATTAAATAAACGACTAAACCTGCTCGGAGCCGACGCAGGATTTCTTGATCTTTTCATCGTTTTTAACTTATTTTTCATGACCAGACCTTGACTTATGGACATGGTATAACATACTCCCCGAGTACTCTCGTCTATAGTATCACACAACAAACCTAAAAGATTACCATCATTCTGAGCAATACGTTCGACAAATCTTCTTGGCAGTACTGCTAAAGACCGAGCAATCTTTGACTCATAGGGATGATGCGCAAATTCTGGATCATTATAAGCCCCTTGCTCACCCAAAAACTTTTTTGCACGCCCCACAACATAATCAGCAACTTCTGTAAAACCAATATCCATCGAACGTTCAAAAATAGTAACTGGAACCATGTCTACAGGAGTTCTATTCTTCCCACCGACAGGATTAATCTTCACACTTGCCGCATAACAAAGAATACCAGGACTAAAAACACGATAACCATCCAAACACAATTGTGGCTTTTTCATTTCATCAATAACCTGCCTGTAAAATATTTATCACTTCAAAAAAGACGTAAACCTTGAAGCCTATATAAACATAATTCACTCAAAATATAGACAAGCTCATCCGCAAAAATTACAACATAAAAATTGTTAATGCCCTCTCAACATATCATAGTTTCGTTTAAAATCCTTAAGAACACTTAACATAAGAACCCCTTCAATAACACGTGTACGATCTTCTAACTGCCCAAAACAACCAGGCATTCTTTGATTAATATCACGCACAGCACCGAGTAAACCTTGCATAGTCCGTGTTTGCACACTCTCTATAAGCTCATCACTTATCTCCACTGTAGCCTCAAGATTATCCTCACAAGGCATCACTAAAGGCATACTTTTTCGTCCATAACACCCCAGATACGGGTCAGCATAAAGCCGTTCAAAAGCCGCCTCACACCAACTTTCCGGTTCAACAGTATCCACAGCAAGCATGGATGTCACGTCCCTACACGGCAACATGCCTATAACTACACGTAACCAGTAATCAGAGCCTTCATGCATAGCATGAGGAAAATGCAAACTTTCAAGTACATAATCTATCGTGGGCTCGTGAGCATCAGCTAAGCGATGAACAAAACGACGCGATAATCCCTGCATAACCTTCGCTATTTCCTTATCATTAAATCTCTCCGCACGATCTTCACCTAGATATAAAAATTCTCTATTCTTATTATTAGACACTTGCGCAACAGCATGCTCAACAATGTAACGCGTCAAATCCTCCTTTGTGATGGTACGATGACGAGTAATCATCACTAAATTAAAAACTCGCAACCTACGATTACCCACCTGTAGTTCTGGAGCATCATTACTGCGATATAAAGAACTCCCATGAATCCTTGAATAATCTGGCAACTCAAGTATAACGGTCATTTTGCAAAAAACATAGCAGTCCAACTTTATAAATATAATTCACCTATCTTACAGACAACCTTAAATAATAAACTTCACTACCAACATCTATGCAGATAAAAGCAACACAACGAGAAAACCAACGCTACCTTGTCTATGACATCCTCAGCGAACAGCCCTTACCCTTAGCAACCATGATTACTACCATTCAAGCAGCAGTAAAAGACTATTTCGGCATCCAAGGACTAGCAAAAGCAAACATTCACTTCATGACCCAAGAAAAAAATCGCGGCATCATACAAACCAACGCCAAAAATGTTAATGAATTACGCACTGCTTTAGCATTCGTAAAACATATAAACCAGCAAAACGTCATTGTCAGAACCATCAACGTCTCAGGCATGTACAAAAAAGCCGAAACAGCGATGAAAAACATTCTCACAAAGGAGGAATAATCACATGCAACCAGGAGATATGTCACACCAAGCCATGGGCTACGATAGAACCAGCGCCATGTTCAGCCCCGATGGAAGACTCTTACAAGTAGAATACGCAAAGAAAACCGTCAAACAAGGAACCACAGCCATAGGCATCGTCTGCAAAGACGGAGCACTCATACTCGCAGATAAGCGCATAGCAGAAAAACTTATCGTACCCAAAAGCGTAGAAAAAGTATTCCAAATAGACCAACACATCGGAGCGGCAGTATCAGGAATAGTAAGTGATGGAAGAATACTCATAGAACGAGCACAAGTACTCGCACAACAACACCGCGTCACCTACGACAGCCCGATAGAAACAGACAACTTAGTGAAACAAATAAGCAACCTCAAACAAATGTACACCCAAGTAGGAGGAGCACGACCCTTCGGCGTATCACTTTTATTCATCGGCATGATTGACGAACCACAACTCTTCATCACCGACCCGACAGGAATATTCTTTGAATACAAAGCAACCGCCATGGGAGAAGCAGAAAACGAAGTTAAAGACATTCTCAACAAAGAATACCGCGACAGCATGACCTTACAAGAAGGGCTCAAAATGGCTTATAATGCACTCAAAAAAGTATTAGGCAAAGACTTTAACATTGACCGCATTGATGGTGCTTACATTAGTAGTAAAGACAGCACGTTCCAACGCTATACCAAAGAAGACTTCGCCAGAATCAGCAAATCCTAATGGTAGATATTGACAAAGCCGTCACGGCACGCATCAAGAAAAACGGGAAAACCTACGAGCTACTCGTAGACCCTGTAGCAGCACAAGACTACAGAAAAGGAAAAAGCATCAGGATACGAAGCATAACTGCCGTTGATGATATATTTACTGATGCAAGAAAAGGCATCAAACCATCAGTAAAAGAACTTGAAGAAGCATTCAAAACCAGCGACATACCAACAATCATTCTAGAAATCATAAAACACGGAGACATACCCATAACATCACAACAACTCCACGCACAACGAGAAGAACTACGCAAACAAATCGTGACCAAAATACACCGCTTCACTATTGACAGCAGAACAGGACTACCCCACCCACCACAACGCATAGAAGCAGCCATGAACGAAGCGAAAATAAAAATAGAAGAAAACAAAACAGCAGACCAACAACTCGAAGATGTCATCACGGCACTACGACCCATCATACCCATAAAATTTGAAACACGACAAATAGAACTAGTCATACCACCACAATACAGCAGCGCAGCATTCCCCATCCTCAAACAACACAAACTACTCCATGAAGACTGGCTCGCTGACGGAAGCCTACGAGCAGTCATAGAAATACCCTCCGGCATAACGGACGATGTTTTTAGCAGTCTGCAAAAAATAGCACACGGACAAGTAGAAAGCAAAATACTCAAAACGTTTTAAGAGTCCATAAAACTTTTATACTCCACTTTGAAAATTTTAACCCATGACTGATGCAGTAACTCCACCACCACGCTGTCGAGATCTTAAGGGAACAAGCGAACTTGCTACACTCGTTCCAGGAGACTGTGTACCACTTCATTGCGGAAGCCTAAACGTCTTTGTAACCTATGCAGGACATGTTCCAGAAGAAAGAACAATAACTTTTGTTGAAATACCTCGAGGCCACAGAAAAGGAACAGGAGATCTAGCTTTACCCATTTGGAATGTTCCACAAGACGTATTTGTACATGGCGGCAGCATTCACCCTGACTATCGATGTCGCAACCAACTAGTTCCTGTAGGTACTGTTCATTATGCACATTACCGAGGACTTATCGACCTTCTCGAACCATAAAACAAAAGTTATATAAAGGGTCATTACCGAACCATCCTTTAGAGAGAAAAGCATAAGGAGTTATCGCATACAAAAAAACTATTCTATGGGAGAATTACACATACAACCAAAAGATATTGTCGTACCTGGACAAATATTAGCAACTGGCATGGACTACCTACCCACGTATGACACCTTCAGAGACGGAGACCACATCATCGCAGCACGCGTAGGATTAGTCAACGTTGACGGCAGACTCATCAAACTTATACCCCTAAACGGAAGATACTTCCCCAAACAAGGAGACCAAGTCATAGGACGAGTCGTTGATATGAATTTCAGCAACTGGTACGTAGACATTAATTTCGCCAACGATGCTGTATTATCATCACGAGACACAGCAGAATTCATCGACCGCGGAGCAGACCTCAGCAAAATTTTCTGTCATGGTGATTACATCGTTGCAGAAATAGCAAAAGTAACCCGAGGAACCGTAGAATTAAACATGCGAGGACCTGGCTTTAGAAAACTAGGACCAGGAAAAATCATCAAAGTCAACTCCACCAAAGTACCCCGTATCATAGGAAAACAAGGAAGCATGATTACACTTATCAAAGAAAAAACAGGCTGCAAAATAACTGTCGGACAAAACGGTCTTGTATGGGTATCAGGAGAGCCAGCAGCAGAAATAAAAGCAATTCATGCTATCAACTTAATAGAACAAAAAGCACACTTAGAAGGACTCACCGATGAAGTCACCAAATTCTTAGGAGCACCAGCATGATCAAACGAGAAAGCGGAAGAAAAGTAGACGAACTACGACCCATAGAAGCAAAAACAGGAGTCATACCACGAGCAGACGGAAGCGCCATGTTCAAAATAGGGAATACCACCGCCTACGCAGCAGTCTACGGACCACGAGAACTCCATCCAAAATTCTTGCAAAACCCAGAAACAGGTATCTTACGTTGCAGTTATAACATGATAGCATTTTCCGGATCAGGAGAACGCGTACGACCTGGAGGCAACAGACGATCCAAAGAAATAAGCCTTGTCACAGAAAAAGCATTACTCCCTGTTTTAGATTTAAGCCAATACCCCAACGCAGTCATCGATGTCTTCATAGAACTTATAGAAACTGATGCAGGAACACGATGCGCAGGCATATGCGCAGCAGCACTCGCACTCGCAGATGCAGGCATACCCATGAAAGACTTGCCCGCAGCCATATCCGTCGGTATCATAGAAGACCAGATTATTGTTGACATTGATGCTAACGAAGACTGTGACATTGGAGCAGTCGACGTACCGGTTTGTGTACTCCCCAGAACAGGAGAAATAACCCTCCTCCAAATGGATGGCATAACCACCCTAGACCTACTCAAAAAAGTCATTGACAAAGCAATTGTTGCAACTAAAGAAGTTAACAAAATACAACAAGAAGCACTCAAAAAAAGGTACCAAGCATGAACAGCAAAATAACACGAGAACACATTCTGAATCTGCTACACCAAGGGTTACGAGAAGACGGACGAGGACTTGAAAATTATCGAGAACCTGTAACTATAGAATACAATATCGCACCAAAATCAGCAGAAGGATCAGCACGCGTACGCATAGGATCAACAGAAGTCATAGCAGGAGTAAAAATGGAAGTAGGAGAACCCTTCTCTGACACGCCCGACGAAGGAGCACTCATGATAGGCGTAGAACTCATACCTTTAAGCAACCCCGAATTCGAAGCAGGACCACCACAAATAGAAGCCATAGAATTATCACGCGTCATCGACCGAGGCATACGAGAATCCCACGTTATCGACATGAAAAAACTCTGCATCAAAAGCGGAGAAAAGGTATGGACTATCATCGTAGACATTTACCCTATTAATGATGCAGGAAACCTCTTTGACGCCTGTGCACTAGCAGCATGCGCAGCACTCAAAAGCGCAGTATTCCCCCATTACGATGAAAAAACAGACGTTGTTGACTACAAGAAAAAAACTAAAAACAAACTCCCCCTAGGAGACATGCCCGTTGGCGTTACTGTTATTAAGATCAAAGACAAATTCCTCATAGACCCAACAACAGAAGAATGGGAAAACTTAGACGCACGCTTAAGTGTCTTCACCTTGCCCAACGGCAATCTCTGTGCACTACAAAAAGGCGGGAACAAACCGTTACGACCAGAAGAGCTATATACTATGATTAACCTTGCAACAGAACGAGGAAACTACCTCAGAGGTTATTTAGCATGAAACACACCAAATACGAAAAAGCACGCATCATCGGAGCACGAGCATTGCAAATAGCCATGGGAGCACCCATCCTTGTCAGCCTTGGGGAAGAACAATTACAAGCATTCCAATTCAATCCTATCAGAATAGCAACGCACGAATATGAACAAGACATTTTACCTATAACTATTCGACGACCGATGCCCTGATGTTATTATTGCTTAGTGGTTAAGGTTCATAAGTCTTATAAATACGAATTTTTACTTTTTATTAAACAACATGGTGCAATCTCTTCCAAGAAATCCTGAAGCCCATTTTGATGCTACACCTAAAAGGTTTAGTACGACTTCTAAAATTGTTACCTTAACACCTTATGAACAAAGATCAGGCATTCTCGTAGGAGATATTGATGCTCTTAGAGCAGGCATAACTTGTTATGTAACTAAAGTTCGTTCTCGCTATGAAATAGGACAAAAACCTAAAATTGTTCTTCAAAAAACTTTTGATGATCTGGAAGGAAGATTGATTAGAGCCAGAGAGGAAGCGCTTAAAGAAAATAGACAGGTTATGGGTGAGGTTGAACAAAAGTTGCGATCATTATCAAGTGTGACACCAGAAGTAGAACGCGAACTTTCCACCCATTTGGATGGAATAGCTAGAACTTTAGAAAAGAATGCTGTCTATGAAGGAGAACTGAGAAGAGATCCGTTCAGCGTTAAAGTTCCCAATGAAGAACCGATTGGTCCTTATAACAAGAGTTTACTAGAATACCCTTCACAAGGTGAAGGACCTGAAATAGCTGTTGAAGTGGTTGATGGTAAGTATGTAATTCATGTGCATAGAATAAATAAGAGAAAAGGTATGAATGGTTGGGTTGATGAAAGGTTTGAAGAAGAACTGGCTAAAAAACTCCGTACACAACGATTAGTATGGCGTGCTGGTGTACAAGCTACTTTCGATGAAGTTGATGGTATTTGGTATAATATTCCATTGTTAGACATCTTAAGAAAAGGCAAACTGGGCTACACACCTAGCGTAGCATTAGGTACGGAATTAGAAGAAGTAGGAGTGAGGACATTTAAAGAATTAGAAAATAATTTATTAAGAGAATCTCATGGAGTATGCTTTGGATTAAAATCTGGAAAAGAAAACTATGTAGTTACTGTTGATGGCAGTCATATGCACCCTTTTATCCAATCAGATAAGATGCAAGAATCTGAAGATGAATTTCCTGATAAGAAGGAACATTATGCCCACGTGTCGAAAAGAAATGTTGTAGGCCCAGCATGGACAAGTAAAGATCCATTCAGTGAACGCAGAGATCCAAAAGACAGGCCTAAAATTGAAAGACCTCGGTTAGATATTTCTCTAGATTTCCCCCGAGACGGAATAACTGTTTTCCGATTGCCTGAAGTGGATTTGAATAAACAAGCTTCTTTACTTAAGGCAAGAGATGATTTATTACATGTTCTAGAAGGTTTTAAAGCATAACTTTTCAATGGCATTAGTATGAGCATATTGCCTCAAAGCAAAACATGTCCTTTGTAATCACAAATTCTTAATATATTTACTTACTTCATCCAAATTCTTGAACTTCAAACCTTTCTTTTTCAACGATTTCTTTTGATACTCAGGATGTAACTTGATGTCTAAGAAGTGTTGTTCATACTCACCCACCACCTGATCAATAGCAGCAGACTTATCCTTCAAACCAAACTTTGCCTTGACCACATTCAAGACTCTATTCGTCTTTTCATTAATATTAATCATTGCTTGTACCATATCTATTCCGCATATATGCCTGTATATGTCTTGTATATAAGTCTTCTGTCTCAGCGCTAACCTGTTACTCCGAAACAATGATTATGAAAGCTTTTATACGTTCTTTCCGACCAAAAACTATCCCAATTCTAAAGGGAAAAAGGAGGTGTTTAGTCAAATGGCAAATATCGTCATGGATACAACCAGTGCAATCGTAGATCCCCTACGCCAAATCTGGGTCAAAATAGTAGAGATCGTACCCAGCTTAATTGCAGCCATCGTAGTATTAATCGTTGGAGCATTTGTTGGAGTAATACTCGGACACGCAGTCAAAGTATTATTGGAAAAATTAAAGTTTGATGAATACATAAGAAAAGCAAAACTCACCAAAGCCGTGGGTCACGTGCACATACCTAACATTATCGGAGAAGTCGTCAAATGGTACATCTTCGTCTTGTTCTTGGCACCAGCAGTACAGATAATTTCACCATCACTAGGAGCACTCAGCGACATGCTTATGCGTTTCGCATTATGGCTACCCTCATTGATGGCAGGAGTAATCATCTTCTTGCTAGGACTCGCCGGAATACACTACTTGTATGCAACCATTAACGAGCATACCAGTTTGAAAGGAGTACGAAGCGCTAATAAAATCCTCAGCTGGATTTTAGGTATCATCTTGGCTATCCTTTCCTTGCGACAGATAGGCGTTGAAGTCGGTTTCTTAGAGCAAACGTTCCTCTTAATTGTAGGAGCATTAGCATTAGGAATAGCCCTAGCATTAGGCATAGGACTCGGACTTGGACTACGTAAAGAAGGAGAAGAATTCGTCCGTGGTGTAAGAAAGCACTTGTAAGTGCTTCTTTTTTTCTTTTTTTAATTATTATTTACCGAAGATGTTCTATGTACTAGTACTAGTGTATGATAGTACTGTTGCTGTTCAAGAGGTACAATCTCACCCAACAAATTAGCCTTACCAATACTTAACTGATGTTTATTATCACCAGCGACTATACAAATAGCTGTGTTTGGAAATAATCGACGCACTTGCTCAACAATACCCACAAGACCATTACGGTCATCCCTAACAACCCGAGCAAAAGTGCCGTCAGGAGTCTTATAACGAGCTTCAGCTTCCACATGCGTACCTACTAAAGAACACCTCATTTCAGGATCATCAATACAATCTAACAGAGGATTATCTTCATGAATTCTTCGTTGATACACAAATAAACGAACTTCCCCCATTATCATATGACTCCCTTTATTTCTCCTCATTTTAAATTTTATGGACGTAAGCTTTATAAACCGAATTTAGAACCAATGACTTATGACAGAACAAGAAACGGTACAAGCACCAGAACCGCAAAGCCAATACGTTGTACCCCTTGAAGAATACTTAAAAGCAGGCATCCATATAGGAACAAAATTCAGAACCACTTACATGGAACCATTCATCTACAAAATACGACCTGATGGTCTATCAGTCCTTAACGTACAAAAAATAGACGAACGATTACGCATAGCAGCAAAATTCTTAGCACAATACGAACCTGGAGGCATCCTCGTCACCGGAAGAAGAGAAAACAGCTGGAAAGCAGTACAACTCTTCAGCAAAGCAACTGGCATCAAAGTGTTCGTCGGACGCTACCCACCCGGCATCCTTACTAACTGCAACTTAGATGAGTTCATGGAAATAAAACTCTTATTTGTAACTGATCCTTTGCCGGAAAAAAATGCTGTACGTGATGCTGTAAGTGTAGGCGTACCCGTCATGGCACTCTGTGATACAAATAATGAAAGTAATTACGTTGACTACGTCCTTCCCTGCAACAATAAAGGAAAGAAAAGCTTAGGACTCATATTCTACATTTTAGCACGAGAATACTTGAAACTACGAGGAACCATCACCAGTGATGAACAATTCCCCTACAAAATAAGTGACTTTGTAGAAGAATAAACTTTTTCTATTTATTACAATTCTACAATTTGATCAAAACGAGCATTGGGCAACGCAGGCATTGTTGTATCGTTCAAAACTATTAAGTTGCTGTTCATATCACGCAAACAAGACTGTAAAGCAACAACAAAATTATTGATAACTGGCTGTGTATACCAGTGCCGTAATGAAGAAATAGCATCAATAAGCACAATTTTCTCACCATGATGATCAGCCAAGCGCTGCACGATACGTTTACTTAATTCTGTAAGATCAGGAGCAAACAAGTAATCAGCATGTGGCAATAATTCAGCATTGGCACGCTTACTCACCGTATCCATAAATAGCACGTTATGCGTAGGAATACCTTGACGATGCAACAAACGCTGCAAACTGACAATAGGACGATGCAAACTCACAACCAGCGTAGGACATTGCGAGCGCTCCAAGAAACGATATGCTTCTAAGAAATTATCACCCTGTGTATGTACCATCACTGAAGCCTGCTTGGGCAAATCTTTGTTAAATAACACCTCTTGTCACCTTCTTTACTACTTTTGTACCTGCTTATTTAAAACTTCGTACCCTTGAAGCTACTCATAGAAACCTTTAAATACTATTTAGTAGTGATTACCTTGCATCACACATCGGGGGTAAATTAATGCTGTCTTCACTCATTACAGTCCAGCCATACGTCACGGCACTCATATTCTTCTTCGCAGCCATCGCTTGGTACAGCAGCAAAACAATCTTTGTCACCAGAAAAGCACTCAATGCATTCTTCTTACTCTTTTTAGCATATATTATTAGCATCTTTTATGGCATACCACCAACACTAGCAGCAATCATCAGCACCATCCTTATCACGATAATCCTTATATTCACCCTTATCACGTACCTACAACTCTTACCACGAAAAAAACCACGCACACCTACTATAGAAATACCTGTCATGATAACACAAGCACCCGGTAAGGAACAAAAACAACTAGAGAAACGACAAACACAACTCACTCAACAAAAGAAAGAACTCGAACGATTACACAAAGAACTTAACCAACAAGCAGAAAGGGTCAAAAAAACCAAAGGAACCTTCAGCAACGAACGACAAGCTATCAGACGACAACAACGACAACTAGAACAAAAAATGATGGACTTTGAAGACCAACAAGAAGACATCACCCGTGCATGGAAACAACTAGAGAAAAAGCAAGAACAATTCGGCAAACAACAAAAAACACAAACAGCAAGAGAAAAAGCATTCGAAGAAAAAATACTCACCCAAGCAAAAGAAACGATCACTAAAGCAAAAGACAAACTGCAAACAAAAGAACAACACTACCGACAACTCATTACTACAATTAACCAGGAACAGGAACAATTCAAAGAAGACCAACAAGCACTCAAAAAAGCACAAGAACAATTCGGCAAACAACAAAATGTCATCGATAAAAAAGAAGCAGCAATCCAAGAACTAACCATCAGACTAGAACAAGAAAAAGAAGAATTACAAACAGAACGACGAGGACTCAAACAACTCATCCAAGAAAAAGAGACACTTGAAGAAGAACGAGGAGACGTCTACGACTTAAAAGAACGATTAGACACCAAAGAAGAAAAAATCAAAGAAAAAACAAAAGAGCTACTCCAATTTGAAGAAGAACTCCTTGAAGAACAACAAGCACACAAACGAGAAATGAAAGAACTACGCAACTGGGAAAACGACATCAAAAAACAAGAGAAAAAACTTGACGACCTCAAAGAACAACTCGCAGAAAAAGACAATATTATACAACAACTACAACAAGAACTTGACCTACGAGCACAGGAACTCAAAAAAGAACGAGACAAAGTAACCATACTCCAAAAAACACTACGGGCAGGCAAACAAGCATGATACTTACCATATTTAATGGCATTAACATACTCCTTTTCCTAGGCATTATCATATTACTCCTTAATAGCCTATCACGAGAAGCACCCGCAACACGACAAGGACTACGAGCATTACTCCTCGGTATGATTATTCTCCTTATCATAACATTAATTACCTTTGCAACAGCACTACGAGCAGACTACCACCTCTTACTTGTACCTGTACTATTACTGGAAATGTTACAAACACTCGCAACCGTAGCACTTGGACCATTAGCAGGCATCTGCCTCCTCATCGGGGCATTACGCAACAAGTAAAAGCTTTAAATAACGCATAACCATCATTTCTACGTGATATTTTTAGGAAAAACAAAAAAGAGGATCAATAAAGACATCATAGAAATACTCACCTCACATATCGTTGCTATAACCCTAGGCATGATAGGAGGCATCATACTCCTCAGCGCACAAAAAAAATTTGATATCATCCCCAGCCTCCTCATACTCTTACCTGGCTATCTAGAAACCCACGGAAACCTACTAGGAACACTCGCCGGAAGAATAAGCACAGGACTGCAAACTAAACATATTTCCACAACCAACGAACACACAACCTATATCAAAGAAAATATTTATGCAACATTCACCCTAGGCATCATTACCAGCCTAGTCTTAGGACTATTAGCAGCAGGAGCACACTGGCTATTCTTTAATCATTTAGACATAAATATTATATTCATTAGTGTTATAGCACTAGCTATTAGTCTAATCATAGAAATACCACTGACTATCATGGCAACTTACTGGTTCTACCATCACCACTACAACCCCGATGATATCATGGGGCCCTACGTAACTACCCTTGGGGATATCATAGGCATACTATCGCTCGTCATCAGCATAGGTATACTCACATGAACTATTACCACAAAATAATCAAAGAAACATTACCCATGCTCCTAGCAGCAGCACTCCTCGCAACACTAGGAGGCATCAACCTAAAATCTGTAGAAACACACCTTACTTATTTCTTGCCACTCTTCCTCATGCTACCCGCACTCAACGCAACAGCAGGAGAAATAGGCATCGTTCTCGTATCAAAAATAACCACTCACCTCTACGAATACCACAACAAAAAAATAAACTGGAAAACACTCTATATCCACCACCTCTTCAAAAACATGCTCATCGTAAGCATTATCAGCAGCTTCTACCTCAGCATGCTCAGCCTATTCCTAGCAGGAATACGCGGTTATGAACTCACCTCATTTATTGTCATACAAACACTCCTCATCACCTTTATCGTCATCATAACCCTCTTTATACTCACCTTTTTTATAGCACTCACCTTCGGATTTTATGCCTATAAACACAACACCGACCCTGACGATCTACTCATACCTATTGTCACATCACTCGCAGACCTAGGAAGCATGAGCATGCTCGCGCTCCTCCTTCACATCATCTAAAACGTAACAATCTGTTTAGGATCAACTTCTAAACCCCTAGGAGAAATCTGCAACAACAATGTCTTATCAGGATGCTTCGTACCACGCATCTTCAAAATCTCAATAGCACGCTTACGAACACCTGCAACCTTCAAATGATACAAAATAATAATAGAATCAACCTCAAACTCCAAAGCAGCAGAAACTGTTTCTTGATCAATCTGTGTATTCTGCGACGTCAAAACAGCAGTACAACCCCACGTCTGAATCAACTCAAACAACGCCAACGAAGCCTCCTTCTGAGTCAACTCATCCTGATATAATAACGTAAATGAAGAAATAGAATCAATAACCAAACGCTTACACTTATTCTTCTGAATCAACGCTTCGATCGTACCACCACCCTCAACCAACAACTTCTTGACCTGCTCAGGACTATACTCCAAAAAAGAAAACAAACCCTTACGCTCAAAAGCAAGCAAATCCCAACCCAACGATAACATATCCTCATACAATTTCTGACGCTTCTCTTCAAACGTAATATACACCGTAGCCTCACCCTGCAACATGCCAGCAACCAAAAACTGAATACCAAAAATAGTCTTACCCGTACCGGGATCACCCGCAACCAAATTAATACTCCCCTGCTTAAAACCACCATCAATTAGATCATCAAAACCAGGAATACCTGAAGAAACACGAACCACAGGAGCGCCCATCATTTCACACGCTCATCTTGTTCCATCAACGAGAACGGCGGCTGATCAGGATAAATAATAATACCACCATTACCAATAGCAAAAGGAAAAACATTCATAGAATGATCCTGACCACGCATCTTCTGCACCGTAATACAACGCTCAAAAGAAGCACCCTTACGAATACGCGTCAACACCACAACACCATCAAACAAGAAATCAAAACTCTTATACTGCAACATATCCAAACTCGCCATCTCACGCTCAGCAGTCACCAACAATGTAACACCCACCGAACGCATCACATTCAAGAAACTCAATAATTCCTTACGAAAATCAATAGCACCCGCCGTATGCATATACTTAAACAACGTCAACGAATCAAGAACAACACGCTTAATTTTCTCACGCCTAATCAACTCCAAAGGAGCAGCAATAGACATCAACTTCTTATCAGAAATCTCCTGCTGCACAAAAAACAACTGCTTTTTTGCTTCAAAACCATCCAAATCTAAACCTAGAGTTAATGCATGCTGCTTCACCTGTGCTGGAGACTCTTCCGTAGTAATCATCAATGCTTTTTCACCTGATTTTAAACCCTCCAACAAAAACTGCATACCAAAAAATGTCTTACCTGTACCAGGAACACCAGAAATCAAAACAAAAGAACCCTCACGCAAACCACCCTTCAATACCTTATCAAAACCAGGAATACCTGTTTTCAACAGTTCATTACCACCTTCTTTAACCATCAAGAATAGAGAAACAAACGTTTATATATAAACCTTATTCTTCAACAAACTTCAAAGAGGTACCATGGATTACGGCAACGAATTCGGAAAACAATTAGGCAATAGAAATGATTATGTCGCACTCACCAAAGTAGAAGCACAATCCTACAATGAAGCAAATATTAGCATTATAAAATTCTTAACCAATCAACAAAAAATACCTGGCGTTTATGTCACCTTAAACAAGCCCTACATGACTGTCAAAGAAGAACTCAAAAAACAAGGCGTTAATCAAGATTTAATCATTTTTATTGATGCCATATCACAAACGACAGGAGGAAAACTAGAAAAAACAGACGACTGTCTATTCATCGGAAGCCCAGAAAACCTCAGCGACATATCCCTCAGCATGGATCAAGCAGTCATGGCAATACCCTCAGAACAAAAATTTATCTTCTTTGATAGCCTCAACACCTTACTCATGTACAACAGCCCAGCAACCGTAGCAAAATTCATTCACTTCCTATCAGGAAAAATGCGCATCTGGAAAGTCAAAGGCATCATCGTCAGCCTACAAAAAGAAAGCAACAAAGAACTCATCGATGAGCTAACACAATTTTGTGACCTAACTGTAGAATTTGGAGGAAAACCATGAAAGAATTCATCAAAGTACTCATCACTGTCCTAGCAATCGTAGCAGGACTCTTCGGACTCATAAGATTTGTAGGAAGCGATTTAGCACTCTTCATAGGACTCTGCTCCCTAAGCTTCGGCATAACAGCATTATTCTTCACCCTCAAAGCACGAAGCGTCTTAAGCAAAGGATCAAGCCTACGAGAATACACCACTAGCTTCGCATTCTGCCTTGTATTCATCCTTATTTTTAGTATATGGGACAACCTCATCGACCTCTTCCAATGGCAAGACGTCCTCATCTACCCGAAATACTTCTTCATTACCCTAGCCTATTTTGTATTCGTCTACACGAGCTACAGAATATTCAACATAGGAAAAGAATTCGGATTCGTCAACCAAGCAAAGAAGATAAAAGACGCCATGAAGAAATGAAGATCTATATCTTTGGAAAACCAGGTAGTGGGAAAACAACAATCGCCCAACAACTATCACGGCAATTACATATCATGCACTATGACCTTGATGACATAGCTTGGAAAAAGAAATATACTATCCAAAGAAAAGAAGCAGAATCACAACAAAAAATAAAACTTATTCTTAAGAAGAGACATTGGATTATTGAAGGGGCATGGAGATCAATGACGAAGCCTATAATCTCTGCAGCAGACATAATCATAGAACTCAAACCTTACCATCACACTATAATCTATAGACTTATCAAACGACATTTACAAAGAAAAAAGGAAGAAAAAAGCATCAAAGACACCTTTCTCCTCATCAAAGCATCACTAGGATTCCACAACAAACGACGCATGAAAAAATATCATGAATTCTATACACTTCTACAAAAAAACAGACATAAATACTATTCCTTAACTCATCATAAACAGCTAAACACTCTACCCTTATTTAATACTACCATCCATAAGCCTTAAAAAAGAAAATTTAAACATTATTTTATGGCTTTAGCACAAAATCAAATCAAGGATCTAGCTGTATGGGTACATCCCAGTAATGATCCTTTACCGGAACGATTGTACACAGCATGGGAAGATGTTTTTGCATGCTATCGCGATCGACCTGAAGTTGCTGTCATTGAAACAGTCAATATTCAAGGACATCAAAGCCATCAAACCTATCTTGCACGAGCGCGTGCACAAGGCATATCTTCTCGACGTATACGAAGAGCTTTACGACGCGTAGCAGAAATAGAACTTCGAGCACAACGATGGCTAGAAGAACGATTCATTGTATGGCCTTACAGCAATTTCATCAATTATTTACAAGACCCTAAAGATACTACAGACCTTACACGATTAGCAGCACTCCTGAATATCACCCCGAGAAAATTTCACTATGAACAAAGCCGTATTGCAGCAATCATCCAACCAAAAATCTTACGAGCAGTCAGCTGTTTTGGACTACGACCGGACGTTTGTGTCGTAACACAACAAGATGCACTCTGGAAAGTAGCCTTCCACCAAGCATCAGCACCAGAAGACCTCGGGATACGTTGGTGCTATTAAAACTTGAACAAATCACCCAACAAAGCAGTAATCAACATACGAGCAACAAAGAAAACAACCAATGTCATCAAAATAATAAAAGGAATATACTTCGCACCCTCCTTAGCCTTACCCTTCATAATAGCACCCATAACCAACGAAGACATAATCGACGTAATAATCAATGCAATAACTGCATAAAAAACGACAAACGCAGGATCCAAAGAAATCTGAGAAACCTTCAACGGAATATCAATCTGCGCAGTCTCCGGAATCTTAATTTGCGCAAAAACCTTCTTCAACACCTCAATCAAAAAAGAAGACAGACCATACAACACCGGAGCACCCGCACCCACAGCAAAAACAACAAATAAAACATAGGACAACACGGAAGACCTAATCTTCTGATCTGTCAAATCCTGATTACGAATATTACGAGCAGTCTGCTCAATCAAATTAGCAACTTCACCACCTGACTTCAAACCTGTAATAATAAGCAACATAGCCTTTTCCAACTTCTCAGACTTAATACGCGGAACAACCGTCATCAACGCTTCCTCCAAAGGCTTACCCAACGTGACCTCCTTACCAATACGCTCAATCTCACCAGCAAAAATGCCAAACTCTGGACGAGCAGACAACAACAAGGCATTATCAACTGTAAGACCAGCACGCAAATTAGAAGACATTAACTGCAACGCATCCGGCAACACCTTCTCCACATCGCGAGCCTTCTTCGTCACCTGAAAAAACAACCACATATAGATAATAAACTGCAAACCAAAAAAACCAGCAATAAAAGCAATAAATACATTCAAACCCAACTTATTAGCAAACTGGAACGCAAACGCCAAAGCCAAACCCAACGTGAACACTAACACGAAACCAACAAAACGATCAGGATTCGTACGAATATTAGAATACTGCAACAACCGAACATACGACTCACGAATATGCTTCGGATACAACCTGGCAACTGCATGATATCCCATGTTACTCTAACAAATTAGGCCTCCTCGACTTGATAATACCAATAAAGACTAACTGGAAAAAGACGGTAACTGTTAACAAACCCCAAAAAATAAGCTTAATAGCAAAGTCAGACAATGCGACAAATGACGACAACAAAATAACGAATGTGGTACCCAACGACGGCATAATAACAGCAATCAACAGATAAAACATCGCCAAAGGCTTCAACTGACCACCATACTTCTCAATCTGAATCAACTGATACTCCGACAAGGAATTAATCGTATCCTGAATAACCGACGCAAGATCAGCACCTGTCTTAATACCATTCGTCAACTGCCAAACAGCACGACGAAAATACTGAGAAGGATTACGAGAAGCCAAATCATTCAACGTATTCACCTGTGAACGACCCGCATTCATCTCACGAACAGCCTTCTCAAACTCCAAAGAAACACCACCATAACCACCCTGAGCAATAGAAACAAAAATATTAAACAATGGAACACCTGCATTTAACTGAATCAACATGTTCTGCAACGCAGGAAGCAAATTACGCTCAATAGACTTAACACGACCATTCGCATACATCTTCGGATACGCCAACTTCTGAAAAAACATGATCAACGTCATAAAAAAACTAATAATAAAACCCATAAAAATAGACAAACCAAGCTTGGTCATAAAAAAACAAAAAATGAATAAAAAAACAAACAAGATACCTGAAGCGACTATAGACATAGCAATATAATCACGAGCAACATAATTTACTTCAGCACGAACCAAATCAATTTTTAAATTAGGTAAACCCTTTTCCATACCCTGCGCAAGCTTATACAATGGCTTACCCAAACGCTGCAACGCCTGCATGGGAACAAAACCCATAGGAATACGAAATGTTGTCATGCCTCAGCCTCAGCCTTACCACCTGTCAAGAAGTCATCATCCTCAATACCTTTATCAGCAGTCTTCTTATCCAATTTTAATTCCTTCAACAAATCATCCTTATCAAAATAATAACGATTCATAATCTCACCCACACGATTCAACTCGCGAATATTATTATCAACCATGTACTGCAAAATACGACGCTTCTCCAACAAATCCTGATGAATCTCCACCAAGGACATACCCGTACGTCTTGATAATTCTTCAAACAAGTGAACAGGCTTATTGTGCGGAACAATCTTATCCTCACCCGGCTTCCAACGATAAATCAAATTAGGACGCGCAACAGAACGACCATTTTCCTCAGAAACCAAAAACTCACCTACCTGATACACACGACGAATACGCTTACGACGATCACGAAACATAACCACATTCAAATTAACAGCTTCTAACAAATTAGGAGGAACTTCAATAGGAGGATGCGTCAAACGATCAATAGTCTCCTGCAAGGAATCAGCGTGCACGGTAGAGTAGACGGAGTGACCTGTATGCATTGCCTCGAACAAGACTTGCGCCTGATCCTTCTTACGCATTTCACCAAGAATAATACGATCAGGACGCATACGTAAAGCATTAATGAGCAAATCCAACATAGAAACCTCACCCTTACCCTCAGGATTAGGATCACGCGTCACCAGAGGACACCAATACAAAAACTTAGGTAAATTAATTTCACGAGTATCTTCAATAGAAAGAATACGCTGCGTGGGAGGGATAAATGGCATACAGATATTCATAATTGTCGTCTTACCCGAAGCAGTACCACCAGAAATCAACATATTCATTTCATACTGAATAGCCAACCACATCAATGACAACATCTTAACTTCAACAGTACCATTTTTCAAAAAATCCGTCATTGTCCAAGGATCACGAGCAAAACGACGAATAGTAATAGTGTTACCTTTCGAAGATACTGGAGACAGAACAACATTGACACGATCACCCGTAACGAGATGAGCATCCAACAACGGCGTCAACGTCGTAACCTGACGACCAACACGACGAGCAATAATATTAGCAATATTCTGCACCTGAGACTCAGAATTGATAACCAAATTTGTAATCAGCCAGCCATGACGCTTATGAAACACACGGATAGGTTCATGAGAAGAAACAACAACAATTTCTTCCAAAGCATCATCATTAATCAAATATTCTAACTTATCCAAACCCAATGTTTCCTGAATCAAAACGGATAATAAATACTGTAAGGTATCATCTGTAATCGACGGCAAAGCAGACTTCATCAAAATAGCAGCCTGCTGACGAAACTTCAACTTCAACGCCTCCAACGCCTTAGGCTCCAAAACCTCAGCAGACGTAACAGCAACGGACGTAATCAACTGAGACTTAATATGCTCCAACAACGCCATCGTACCCGGATTCAAAAAAGGGATAACCACAAAATATTTCAACGCGCCAGCATCTGTACGAGCAATCGTCACTTCCAAATCCAACTCATTTGCCCTTATTCTATAGCTTTCAAGCTCTTCCATCGCAACTCCGGTTCACCCAAAATAGGATAATACATTTCAATCAAACCATTCTTCTCCAAAATAGCAGCCCACTCCTCAGCCTGCTTCTTAGAAATACTAAACTGTGAAGCAACATCAGACATCTTCACACTCTTCTTAGTCTTAATCAACTCGTACACACGATCCAAATCAGTCTCATGTTTTATCAATTTTGCGGTAACACGCAAGACCTGCTCCTCTTTCTCTTCAATAGGCTCTTCATCATCACTACGCGCAAGAACAATTTTCTTACTCGTAATAGAATCATAACACTCACGAACCAACGTCTCCGGCCAACCCGCCAACAACGCAGACTCAACAACAGCATCCTCAGCAAAACCGTCATCAATAGCCTTCTTCACATACGACTTCAAAATATTTAACTCATAATTCCTAATCAACGATTCAACACCCTTTGGAGCAGCAACTTCCTCATTATACGCCTCAATAACCTGATTCTCCGGCCAACCCGCAAGCAAAGCAGCCTGAACAATTTTATCCTTAGAAAAATGAGCAGCCAATGCCTGACGAATATGATGACGCAACAACTCAAACTTCTTATCCTGCGGCAAATCCTTACCCAAAGCATCAGCAACACGCTTCTGCTCCTGCAATGCTAAATGCTCTGCCTGCAACTCAATATCAGACTTCCGCTTACGAAAAATCTTCTTTGAAGAACTAAACAAGACTAATAATATAAGAATATTCACACCAAAAACAACATAAAACCATGCAGGCTTACCCGCGAACGATAACGCCTGTATAACCATGACTATTAACAATGCAAGTACTAACACCACGAAGAAAATAATACGAGAACGATCAACTGAAGCTTTCTTAGGAATCTTGGGAACATCAACCTTTGGTTTTTCCTTTTTTATTTCCTTTGTAATTACTTTAGGAACAACTTTTGCCGTAGGTTGTACACGATGCTGCAACAACTGCGCAAACCATGAAGGCTTTTTTACTGCTACTGGCTTTGGAACAACCTTTGCAGGAACAACTTCTTTTTGTACTGCAAGCGTCCTCCCATCCATTTTAAGTGGAGGCAACTGATCGGGTAATTTACCTTTCATACCTGCAAATATCATACCCCCTAAACCCAAGACTTGTGCAATAACACCTATCCACCCAATAGCTATACTCTCGGAAAAAAAAGCAATGATAACCAAAACGAAACCAATCCAGAATACACTATCAAAAACAGCCCTCTTTATTCCCATGTTACTCCCCAACATGGGTGCTGAGAAGCTTTTAAATGGTTCGTTAAAACTACGAAGGAGTTACAACTAATATATCCTTACTGTACCATTTTTCCAGACCCGAGAACTATTCACCACTACCAACGTTGGAAGATACAACGGCCAACGAGGACCATTTATCCATGTCACAACAGAAAGATTGCTGGGAGTACCTAAACCATCGCGAATGACCATCAGATTATTACCCATACTTACATTTACCACAGCACTATAACCATTAACTGTAATTTCTGAATCAAACGCTGGATCAACCAACACCGAAGCAGTAGCACGATACCCACTACTCCCCGTAACAAGCACAGAAAGATTCACATTACCTGGAGCAACACGCGTCAACGAAGGAGAACCATTAGCATCAGGAGAAAACAAACGAACCTCGTATACAGAAACCGTAGGATCAACATCTACCATAACATAACGAGCATCACTTGACAACCACTGATACTTATACGAAGAACCATTAGCAATAGTATACACCAAACTCACATTTGAAGAACTCAAACGTTTCTCTATAGACACACCTGGCATGTTCGCTTCAACTACAGGCTTAAAGGAGTCCATATCAAAATTTAACGAAGAAAACGACGGCAACATCGCATGCTGAAAAAAAGTACCCGAATCATTACGCGTAACATTCACCAATAAATCACGCAACACAAAACGACGAATACTACCCTCAACACCAAAAAAAGAATCCTTAACC
>Ga0209542_10003993_pt1 | contig 30842 bp, 28 predicted proteins | sample RifCSPhighO2_01_FD_184028 | JGI IMG/M metagenome (GOLD analysis project Ga0209542, IMG submission 184028) | Soil microbial communities from Rifle, Colorado - Rifle CSP2_plank highO2_0.1 (SPAdes) (version 2) | ecosystem: Environmental > Terrestrial > Deep subsurface > Rock core/Sediment ... | reverse complement strand
TGAAATCCCGGCGATCTTTCTTGCTTCGGCTTTTGGTTTTCGTTTTGGTTGGGCATGGTTTTTACCTTCGGCTTCTGGAAAAAGATGGACGGTTTTCAAGCAGTCTTTTTTCGATGTTTTGAAAATTTTGCCTTTGATTTTTGTGTTATTAGTTTTTGCCGCGGTAATTGAAGCTTTTGTGACAGGTCGGCTTTTGGGAGTGTAAAAAGCATATCATGACTTTTTTTAAAAAAACCATTTCAATTGTAAAAAAAATCCCGCGGGGTAAAGTCGCAACTTACGGTCAGATCGCCGCACTTGCCGGGTCGCCGAGAGGGGCAAGAACTGTTGGCTGGGCACTTCACGGACTATCAGAAAAAGTATTACGCGAAGTACCCTGGCATCGTGTTATTAATCGAGAGGGGAGAGTGTCCACCACCTGTCTGGATCACCCCAGCGAGCATCAAGCCATGCTCTTGAAAAAGGAGAATATTGATGTACAATATAAAGACGGTAATTACTTTGTTGATTTGAAAAAGTATTTGTGGCAGACGCGACACGAATAATGCGAATTGCACGCGAATATCGCGAATGAAATTTTTGAGGACAAGCCTGCCATAGCCTGAGCGAGTGTCGTATCCGACTTCGCCAAGGCTTCATCGGACACGGTAATGGTAATACCTCAGATTTCTCCGCCTCCGCAAAAAGCGCGGGATTCGTATAATGGTAGCTGCCTCTTCGGCAGCCCGCCGAGGAGGCAGCTACGCCTTTCCACCCTTCCCTGCCTGTCATGACCTTAGCGAGTATCGTATAATGGTAATACCTCAGCTTTCCAAGCTGATGCTGGGGGTTCGATTCCCCCTACTCGCTGTGGCGATGGCGGGCAGACAAGGTCGAGATAAGATTCTGAACCACATTATCAAACATAAAAAGAGTTCATCCGCCGAAGCTTTAGCTAGGCGGATGGTATCCCGCTTATGATAAAATAGAAGCGTGATAGGATTTTTAGAACATTAATTTAAAAATATGAATCAAGAATCTGAGAGGGAACTGCCTTTGGAAGTGAGAATTGAGCAAAGAGCAACAAATTTGGGTAATGAAATTAAGGATGCAGCCAACTTGATGAGACAGGAAGGGTTGTCGGAGAGGGCTATCGCTGGTCATTTTGCCACTGTCGAAGGTTTAAATAATTTTATGGAAACGTCGAATCTAAAAGGCGCGGACAAAGAAAAATTAATTTTAGAATTCCAGGATGCAATTAGAACATTGGTTCATGGATTGACCATGGGTGACCAAGCTCAACGCAGGAAGGAGCAATTAAACATTGCCAACGGTGAAGGCGAACTAAGAAAACAGGTTGAAAAGGCGTTAAGGCAGGCTAATAAAACGGGTATGGTTGGCGGGCAGGAAACCGTTTTGAAAAGAGAGCAAGAAGTTTAAATTTTTTAACAATACCGGTGTTCACCTGTTCATTATATCTAAGCAATTTATGGAATATTTATGCAAAAAAGTACAATTGTAATCCCTGGGCGATTCCCCTCACTCGCTCCAAGTTGATATTTAGGAAAAATTTAATTTATTAATCACATGAAAATGCAAAAAAGTACAATTGTTACAATTGCGGTGATAATCGCGCTGATCGGTTTTGGGATATTTTTGATGAACACCGATGGCCCGGGGACTGTCCCGGATAACGGTGGAGCAGAGGTTGAAGGCTTGTCTGCTTCAGATTGGGTGACGGGCAACCGTGACGCTAGTGTGGTTGTGATAGAGTATGGAGATTTCCAGTGTCCGGCTTGTGGGGCTTACCATCCGATACTCAAGCAACTCAAGTCGGAATTTGGTGATCGCGTAGCCTTTGTTTATAGGCATTTTCCACTGCGTTCAATTCATCAAAACGCCGAAGCGTCGGCACGAGCCACAGAGGCGGCCGGCAAGCAGGGCAAATTTTGGGAAATGCATGATGTGCTTTTTGAACGCCAGACAGAGTGGGGGAATCAGCTTGGCGCCATTGGCCTGATCAATGGATACGCGGAAGAGCTGGGGCTTGATATGGAGAGGTATGAAGCTGATTTGAAAAGCGATGAGATCGCAGATTTAGTCAACGAAGACCTGCAGAGCGCTATTAGAAACGGACTTAGTTCCACGCCGACTTTTGTACTCGACGGTAAGGTAATCCAGACTCCCAGGAGCGTGGGTGAATTTCAGACATTGCTGAATACCGCGCTTAACCCGGAGCAATAAAAAGAAATTATAAAACGATAAAGGGCAGTCTTTGAAGTTTTGCAAGGACTGCCCTGATTTTTTTTAGCAAAAAAACAGCCCTTTGCAAGGCTGTGAAGTTTACTTAGTTTTATGGCAACTTTATTATTTGACCGATGCTGATGAAGTCCGGGGAGTCTAGATCGGGATTGGCTCTAAGCAGGTCGGTTATTGAAACATTTAATTTTTGGGCTATGGAAACAAAAGTGTCTCCCTCTTCTACAACGTAAATTTTGTCTTTTAGATTTTCATAGAATTGCTGGCTTTTGGTGACCTGACTGGTTGGTAGCTTGATTTCCTGCCCCGGTCGCAATAGGTACGGTTCGAGCAGGTTATTTAGCTTTACAATTTCTTCCCAATTGACCTGATAGCGTTCGCTAATAGAAAAAAGTGAATCTTTTTCCTGAACCGTGTAGACATATTCCTGGTTAGGATCTATTTTTACATCTTGGGCGCCTAGAACGGCTTTTTCTATCGGCACATTAGTGACCTCCGGACCATTATCTCCGCCAAAAGTCTTAATTCCCGCGACTATTAGCACCACAATTACAATGAAACCAATTATTTTGGAGTAATTTTTTTTGTTAGGGCGAGGAGACTTGGAGTTTTCTGCCCAGAGATGCGAGCCTAACCTGACTCTTGATTTTTGCATGGTAACTTTTGTCTTAGTTTGAATATTTCTATTTCAAGTACAGTAATGCTTTGAGAAAATTATAGCACATTTTGGCGTTTACTTCAAAATGTTATAATTATTCTGTGGATTATTTCTTACTTGTCATTTTGAACATAGTGGAGAATGACAGAATATTGGGTGTACTACGTTTATATCGTGTCTAATTGGAATAAATATGAATATAGTTACAATGACCAAACAAGAAGCAAAAAATCGAGCGGAAAAATTACGGGAAGAGATTAATGATTTGCGCTATCGGTATCATGTATTGAATGATCCGAAAGTGACAGACGAAGTCTATGATTCTTTGACGCGAGAACTTAAAGAAATAGAGGCAAAGTTTCCAGATCTCAAAACCGTCGACTCACCCTTACAGCGAGTAGGAGGGAAAGCCTTGGATAAGTTTGAAAAAGTGCGACACAACCAGAGAATGTTGTCTCTAAACGATGCTTTTACCAAAGAGGAGATAGCCGAGTGGGAGCAGCGTTTGAGGAGGCTTGAGCCAAGCAAGACCTGGAGCTATGTGGCCGAGTTGAAGTTTGACGGCTTGGCAGTGAGTCTTGTTTATAGTGACGGAATTTTTGTCCAGGGAGCCACCCGAGGAGATGGTTTTGTCGGAGAAGACGTAACCGAAAATCTCAAAACTATCAGGGCGATCCCTCTGCGTCTGAATTTGGAATTAAAACATGCCGAAAGTTTTCCGACAGACCTCAAGTCTAGATTGCGAGGTGCTTTGAAAAAAACCAAAAAAATTGAAGTAAGAGGGGAAGTGCTCATGAGCAAGACCGCGTTCGCGTTTCTCAACCGCAAGGAAGGTGGTAAGTACGTCAATCCTCGAAACACGGCGGCTGGCGCGCTACGCCAATTGGATTCAAAGATTACCGCTTCTCGCAAGCTATCCTGGTATGGTTACGGATTGATTACCGACTTAGGTCAAAAAACACACGAAGAAGAACATAAGATTTTGGCGATGCTTGGATTTCCGGTGGATAAATATACTAAAGTTTACAAAGCTTTGACCGAGGTGGAAAATTTGCGAAATGAAATAATCAAAAAAAGGGATAAGTTGCCCTTCGAAGTTGACGGACTGGTGATCCAGGTAAACGAATTAGCGGTTTTTTCAAGATTTGGAGTAGTTGGTAAGGCTCGTCGAGGCAATATTGCCTACAAATTCGCGGCCAAAAAAGCAACGACTGTCGTAGAAGATATTAAAATCCAGGTCGGCAGGCAAGGTAACCTGACTCCTGTGGCCATCCTTTTGCCAGTAAAGGTTGGAGGGGTGACGATTAGTCGCGCGTCCCTTCATAACGAAGATGAAATCAATCGATTGGGGCTGAAAATAGGGGACACCGTAGTTGTGCAACGCGCGGGCGATGTCATCCCGCAAGTGGTGGAGGTTTTGCCCAAGCTACGCACGGGCAAGGAAAAAAAGTTTATCATGCCCGCCAAATGTCCTATTTGCGGACATACTACGGTTAGACGTGTAATAAATTTTCCCTCTCCTGGCGAGGGGAGGGATCAAGGGAGGGGTCGAACCGCTCGAGGACAGGAAGGCGCGGTAACAATTTGCACCAACAAAAATTGTTACGCGCAACAATTGCGCCGGATCCGGCACTTTACTTCGAAGCCTGCTTTTGACATAGAAGGTGTGGGGCCAAAAATTTTGGAGAAATTTTACGAGGAAGGACTGATCAAAGGACCGGAAGATCTTTTTAAACTCACACCCGGCGACATCAGTCCTCTGGAACGATTTGAGCAAAAATCCGCGCAGAATATTTATGAGTCCATTCAGGGGCGAAAGCAAGTTACCCTGCCACGATTTATCTACGCGCTGGGCATTCTTCACGTGGGCGAGGAGACGGCGATTGATCTGGCGGAACATTTCGGTTCGGTTGAGAAGCTCGCGCAATCGTCAGAGGAAGAGGTAGATACAATTCCCAATATTGGGGGAGCGGTGGCGCATAGTGTCCATGATTATTTTGCTGACAAACAGAATTTCAGGTTTATTGAAAGTCTCAAAAAGAACGGGGTGAGGATCAGAAAACAAGTAACAAGTAGCAAGAAACAGGGATCCTTGGCGGGAAAAAAAGTCGTGGTCACGGGAACATTGGAGAGTATGTCCCGTGACGAGGCCAAGGCCACGGTGCGCACAGCCGGCGGGGACTGGGTTTCGTCGGTTTCCAAAAATACCGATTATGTGGTGGTAGGGGAGAACCCGGGTAGCAAGGCGGACAAGGCAAGAAAGCTGGGTGTGAAAATTTTGAGCGAGAAAGAATTTTTGAGATTAATTAAGAAAAAATAATTTTATGAGAAATCCAGAATTTGGACATTTCTCTTTCAGAGATATAGAAAGCAGAAAAAATATTGATGATCAGGAAATGAGGTTTCCGGTGGTTAAAGTAAAAAAAAGAAGCCTGGACCAGCTGTAAAGCGGGGCCGGGCAGAGTTGTAAGACACTACACTAGGCAGTGCCTATAAGACTGAAAGCGTGTAGGTCACACTTGAGTCGTGACCAACAAGCGCGAAGCTATCACCGACGCGAGGGTTGATAGAGTAGCTCTCGCTACCATCTGACAGAGTCGTGCCAACTAGAGATAGTGGCGCTTCCTCGCTATTTTCAGCGGTGAATTCACCCTTCTGGCTAACCTTGCCTTTGCGTGAACTAATAACGCGTAGGGTACGTTCCGATTGGAGTTTCACCAGCTTGAAGTCTGCGTATGCTTTTGGCACGATGACTTGGACCTGTCCTGGGGGCACGTGTGTTGAAGAGTATTGACCGGGTACAAACGTATATTCAAATCCGGTCATTTTCTTATTTCGAGACCAGATTTGTGTCGCCGCCATTCCGGCACCGAGGACTCCCAGAGTCGCGTTGTGACTCCTCAAAATCATTGTGCCGGCGCCGGCCATTGTTGCCTTGATGATGGCAGATTGCACCGCGTAGTCCTTGATGGCACTGCGCGCATCTAGTTTGTCCGATGCGATGCTTCGCACTGCAATTGTTTCTTGCAGTAGCTCGATCGACTGCCCGTCAACCAATACCGCGAAAGGCCGTTGAGGCGCGCTTTGGGATACGGGAGTTTTGATGGTTGGATCGACAACAGGATTCGGCGAGTTTATAGGACCTTGTACCACTTCCGGTGGACAGTAATCCTTTAGTGTACCTACTTGTAGCGCACCCTGCCGGTCTACCACAATCGCCTGCGCGCAAGTCATGGTTGGTACCTGACGTGTTGTGCCGAGGATTGCATTCGCAACTTCCTCATTGCATCCGACTCGGATGCTGGAAGTAGAACCAGTCGTCCGGTATTCTTGGATTGCCGCTTGACAGGTCTCGGCTGTCACGGCGGTCGAAGCTCCTTGGCAAACTGATACAAGAAGAATCCAAACCAAAAAACTTGACACGAATTTTCTCATGATCGTCCCTCCTTGGACTTAAGTGATCATAGTATACGTTAAATTTGACATTTTGTCAATCTACAAAAAACCTCCGTTTTTTTCGGAGGTTTTTTAAATAGACTATTTTTTGTTTGATGCTTCTTATTTCTCAATCAATTCAGTGAGGGGACTAGAGGAACGTATTGAGATAGATTCTGAACTTGCGCGTCGGTCAAGTCTTGCGCTACGTCAATAGCTTCCTGGATTTGGTCTTGGGAAAAACTGACCTCGTCTCCAGTGTGCAATCCGTTCCGATCGGAAATCTTTTTTTGCAGGTAGTCTTCAATAAAAATCTTGTGTTCGGCCTTTAGACCCTGGTCTCCAGTTGTGTCCAGGTATTCTGCCAGAGCTTTTCGCGCCAGATGAGTGTAGCCATTTCCGGATTGCGCGGTAACGATGATTTCCTTGCCTGAAACTTTGACGGAAGTCTTTGAAGTTTCTTTGGTGACTGATACTTCAGAAGATTTAGTAGTGCTGTCTTTCACAATTACACTTGTATCATCTTTCGAATCATTTTCGGAGGTTAAGTCAGTTTCGTTTTCTTCTTCGGCAAGAGTATCGGTGACTTCTTCTTCATCAACCAGCTTGTCAGTTTCTGGATTTTGGGACTGTGAATATATTGCCGCGCCGATGATAATTATCGCAATGATAATGAGACGAGTGATCGTCTTGCTGTGTCGAGAAAAAAAATCTTTAGTTTCGTCCGATGGCCCTGTTTGATTTCCGGGGGTTGGCGAAGTGGTTGGAGTAGGATTTACTGGTTTTTGCTGATCTTGGTTTGATTCTCCATTCATATGCTTTCTTACTATAATATTACATTTTTAAGGTTCGACCTTTTTTTTTGAAACGTGAAATTTGAATCTGGAATTTGAAATCTGATTATACTTAGGATTTTAACCCAATATTCTAGACTTCAAGACGCGCACATTAAATAAATATAGAAATTTGAAGTCTTGGTGTCAATCAGTAAATCTATTGTAATGCTATTTTATGTGCATAACCTGGGGATTGGTAGGTTCTGAAAATCTATCAATTAGGTTGACTCCATATTTGGGCAATGGTATAATAAATAGGCAATTGAAGCGATAGTCGAATTAATCGCATATTTATGAGGAAATTTACACATATATTCTTAAAAAAGGCGGCATATAATTAGTTCGCACTGCTTTGTGTGTTGAATTAGCCGCCAATAAGGCGGTTTTTTAAATACACGGATACACAGATGGCACGGATTTCACAGATTGTGAAAATATCTTACTCTGCGTTATCGGAATTATCTGCGTATCCGAGGTGGGTACAGTACCTTGAAAACAAAATAGTAAATGTGTAGCAAGTTCTAAAGATAGAAACAGTGAAAAGATTGAAACATTTTTTGTTTACAATTTTTTTGCGGATTAAAAAAACGAAGTAAGTAAGAAAGAGTACACGGTGAATGCCTTGGCACAAAAAGCCGATGAAGGACGTAGAAGTCTGCGAAAAGCCTCGGGGAGGTGACAAACAACCTTTGATCCGGGGATCTCCGAATGGGACAACCTAGCGTGGTAAACCTACGCTGCTTCGCAGAAGTAGTTCTGTGAAGACGGGAACTGTGCGAACTGAAACATCTCAGTAGCATGAGGAAAATAAAGCAAGAACAGCTTTTAACTTGTAGCTGGTAGTTGGCTAGGATTGATTCCTTGCCAGCTAACTAGCTAAGAAGTTTTAAGCTTGCGATTCCCCTAGTAGTGGCGAGCGAACGGGGATGTATGTCTAAACTTATTAATCACCATTTTGGTTTGGGTTCTTCGGAATTCAAACTTTAGTGGACGGGTTACGGCCCTTATGTTTGGTAAGTGTTATAAGGGAAACTCTAACTTTGCCGTAAACGAAGTAGAAATTTATTGGGTTGGTTAGCCGAACGGTCCTGGAAAGGCCGGCCAAAGAAGGTGATAGCCCTGTAGTGCGAAAACTTCCAAAAAAATTCCGAGTTTTTTCTTAAGTACGGCCAGACACGTGAAATCTGGCCTGAAATCGGGTTGACTACAATCCAAGACTAAATACTTTTTGTGACCGATAGTGAACTAGTACCGTGAGGGAAAGGTGAAAAGCACCCCGGAGAGGGGGATGAAATAGTATCTGAAACCGTGTACTTACAAAGAGTCGGAGCCTGAAGTACTTTTTTCGCAAGAAAAAGGTACCGGGTGACGGCGTGCCTATTGAAGAATGACCCAACGAGTTAATGTATATCGCTTGTTTAAGGTTTGAAAACCGAAGACGAAGTGAAAGCAAGCGTTAATAGCGCGCAAAAGTAGTAAAAAGTTCATAAAGTTAAAGGTTCTTAAAGTTTTTTACTTTATAAACTTTATAACTTGGAACTTTTTACTAACTTTAGGTGGTATGCATTAGACCCGAAACCGGGTGAGCTACTCATGGCCAGGATGAACTCTGGGTAACACCAGAGGGAGGTCCGAACGCGTTGAGGCTGCAAACTCTTGCGATGAGCTGTGAGTAGTGGAGAAATTCCAATCGAACCCGGAGATAGCTGGTTCTCCTCGAAATAGCTTTCGGGCTAGCCTCAAGTGTTCCTCTAACAGGTAGAGCACTGAATTGGTCTATGCGGAGAAATCTGTAGGACCGAATCAAACTCCGAATTGTTAGAGTTAAAACTTGGGAGTCAGACAGTGGGGGCTAAGCTCCACGAGTCGAAAGGGAAACAGCCCTAAATCATCATCTAAGGTCCCAAAGTCAAAGCTATAGTGAAAAGGATGTGTTTGGCCTCAGACAGATAGGATGTTGGCTTAGAAGCAGCCACCATTTAAAGAGTGCGTAATAGCTCACTATCAGAATTCCGACCTTCGGGTCGGATGGGCCGAATGCGCCAACAATTAAAAGGGGCTAAGCTTTGCACCGAAGATATGGGTTCTCCGATTTTAATCGGAGAGCGGTAGAGGAGCGTCCTTGTTCTGTAGAAGCCGGATCCGCGAGGGCCGGTGGAAGAACAAGAAGTGAGAATGTTGGGATAAGTAATTAATTTGCAGGTGAGAATCCTGCACACCGAAAGTCCAAGGTTTCCTGGGCAATGATCGTCAGCCCAGGGTTAGTCGATCCTAACTTCGTACGCGAAAGCGTCCGGGGGATGGAAAATACGGTTGATATTCCGTAACCACGATGAAATTATCTTCGAAGTGACACATCAGGATAGAGCAAGCATAATTTGAATTATTGTGTTCTTGTATTGGTAAGCGGATCTTTCAGGCAAAATCCGGAAGATCACATGCGTGACGTACCTACCTCCGGCTTCGGTCGGAGACGGCGCGATACTGCAAAAACGTTGAGAGTATGAGAAGACCCCTGCAAAGGGGAATCTGCTTGGACCAGGTGTCAAGAAAAGCTTCGTTGTTACGTTTCATTGTGTTCGTACCGCAAACCGACACAGGTGGACGAGGAGAGCATCCTAAGGTGCACGAGGTAATGTTCGTTAAGGAACTCGGCAAAACAACGGCCGTACCTTCGGTATAAGGCCTTCCAGCACCACTTATTGATCTGCTATGATTTATTTATGTGGATTGTATATTTGATCCAACATAATTTAAGTCGAGAGATCTATATTGGTAAAATCAATGATCTTAAACGTCGCATTCAAAGCAGTATGCTTTGAGATCAATAAGTGGTGCTGGACGCAGTAAAAGACTCTTTCCGACTGTTTATCAAAAACACAGGTCCCTGCAAAGCCGTAAGGCAACGTATAGGGGCTGATGCCTGGCCAGTGTCAGAAGGTTAACAGCTTCCGGGCAACCGGACGCTCGAAGCCCTGATGAACGCCGGCGATAACTATAATCGTCCTATGGTAGAAGGAATTTACTCCGACTCTAGGTCGGAGATTTGCTGCTATAGTAAAACTTGGCTATATGCTGGAAAATCTGGAGAATCGAGCGCTACTGTGACATAATAACAATAGATATACATTCCTTGTTATTATGAAATCAAGATACAGTAAAAATGCGTCTCGTGCAGACAATCAGCAGGAAAGGCTAATTAAAATTGGCTGGATTGTTGGATATGTCGATGGCGAAGGTTGTTTTTCCATCGGCTTCATCAAGCAACTAGATAAAGGGAAACGAAAAGGTTACAGAACAGGTTATCAAGTATCTCATGAGTTCGCAGTAACTCAGGGAGAAAAAAGTATCTCTTCTTTGAAAGAACTTCAAACGTTTTTCAAAGTTGGACAGGTGATTATTAATAAACGATATGATAATCACAAAGAACATCTCTACCGCTACGTAGTAAGAAAGAGAGAGGATTTGTTGAATGTAGTGATTCCTTTTTTTAGACAGTACAAAATGCATTCATCAAAACAGGAAGATTTTGGAAAGTTCGCGAAGTGTGTAGAAACGATCAATGCTGGCAAACATCTTACGAAAGATGGAGTGATTGCGATTGCGCAGATAACCGAAACAATGAATCGAAAAAAATCTAGGTCAGATTTAATTAGAATCCTCAGAGACCATACGCCAAGATCACCTGTAAGGTGATAAGATATGGTCCCGACTGCATGGCGACATGCAGGGATAATATGATTATTATCCATCCATGAAAAAGTCATGGTAAGATTCAAGCGAAATTCCTTGTCGTGTAAGTTACGACCCGCACGAATGGCATAACGAGTTGGAGACTGTCTTAACGAACATCTCGATGAACTTGCAATAACGGTAAAGATGCCGTTTTCACACAGCAAGACGGAAAGACCCTATGAAGCTTTACTATAGCGTGTCATTGAAACAATATTTTTTCTGCTTAGTATAGGTGGGAGACTTTGATGTTCTGGTTCTGGCCAGAGCGGAGTCGCAAGTGAAATACCACTCTGAGAAAGTTTTGTTTCTAACCCCGGTGTACTTGCCGGGGGACAGTGGCTCGTGGGTAGTTTAACTGGGGCGGTTGCCTCACCATAGATATTCAATTCCGTTACGCTCAACCTTACTTTTTGGAAGTGAAAAAAATGATAAAAAAAAAGCGAAATTTTCGCTTGTGATCTACTTGAAGGGTGACTCAATCATCATTTCTAAGAAGTAAGGTTGAGAAGAATATCTATAGGGGCGGTCTAATAGCAATATTAGACGCAAACTGAGCTATATGCTGGGAAAACTGTTCCTTAAATGGATGCAGAGTTTGCATTACCGCGGTTCGACCGGGTAAAAAAATGTAAACGCAGTTCATCAGCAGGGAAGTCGTTCGCCTAAAGCGGATTGACCCCTCAACGACTATACGCTTGGCTTCCTTGATAAAAGGAAGATGATATAGTCTGAACTGCATGGCGACATGCAGAATCCGATTATAATCGGATACTTAATCAAATGAAATGAACAGTAACAAAATCAAGAGCTTTACAGAGTCCATCAAACTTACAGAGAGACAACGAGCAATCATTGTTGGAACGTTGTTAGGCGATGGACATCTGGAAACTCAAAACAAAGGTAGAACTTTTCGTCTTAAAGTAGAACATTCAATAAGCCAAAAAGATTATGCGGATTGGTTGTACGTAGAGTTGAAAAACTTGATATTGACCAAGCCACAAATCAAAGAACAAAGGATAAAAGGGAAACTATATAAAAAGTATTGGTTTTCCACCGTAAGCATTGGCGCTTTCAGATTTTACGCACAGCAATTTTACCAAAACGGTAAAAAGATTGTGCCAAAATTTATAGCAAAAATTGCTTCCCCTTTGTCTTTAGCAATTTGGTTTATGGACGATGGATCTTTAAAATCCCAATTTCATAGAGCGCGTATTATCAATACCCAGTGCTTTAGTGAGAAGGACTTGAAGATACTTCAGGATATGTTATTCAAGAAATTTCATATCACCACTACTTTAAGAAAGCAGAAGGAAGGAAAGCAGATTTACATTCCTTCGACTGAAATCGGAAAGTTTATATCGATTGTTCAACCATATATTATTCCTTCAATGGAATACAAGATTAAGGTAACATAATTGCCTAAATTGTAACGGAGGCGTTTAAAGGTCGGCTAGCTACGGATGGAAATCGTAGCGATAGCGTAAAGGCAAATGCCGGCTTAACTGCAAGACTGGCAAGTCGCGCAGATGGGAAACCAGAACTTAGTGATCCGACGACCCTTAGTGGTAAGGGCGAAGCTCATCGGACAAAAGTTACTCTAGGGATAACAGGCTGATCCTCTCCAAGCGTCCACAGCGACGAGAGGGTTTGGCACCTCGATGTCGGCTCATCACATCCTGGGGGTGAAGAAGCTCCCAAGGGTTCGGCTGTTCGCCGATTAAAGTGGTACGCGAGCTGGGTTCAGAACGTAAATTACATTGCGTTCTACTACAGAAATGTAGTACAATAAATCTGACTAATATCGGTGAAACCCTACTTAATTATGAACTGGTTAGAGTAGGGCAATACCGAGGGAAGATTAGATTTGTGACAACTGAAGAAAAAGCTTATATAGCAGGATTTCTAGATGGTGACGGATGCGTAATGGCTCAACTTGTACGCCGTAAAGATTATATTTATGGATATCAAGTGAGAACCAGCATTGTTTTTTATCAAAAACAATCACATCAAGAAATTCTTTCTTGGCTAAAAGATAAATTGAACTATGGATATATAAGACAAAGAAACGATGGAATGACGGAATATACCATAGTGGGCTTTAAAGAAGTTCGGGAAGTATTAGGACTTCTTTATCCATTTCTTCGTTTGAAGAAGATACTGTCAACAGTGGTATTGGATATTATTAGGACTCATCCAAAAAAGTTGAGTTCTAAGGATTTAATTAGATTGAGTCGTTTGGTGGATCAAACCGCAAAATTTAATTATTCAAAAAAACGAACCAATACCAGTGAATCTGTAAAGTATTTTTTAAAACACAAATTTTTTCCCCGTAGAGACTTCAAGTCTAGCAAGAAACTAGCTTGAGATAGTCCGCCTTAGGCGGATTATAATACGTCGGCTCCTCATCTCATATTCTCTGAGAAAGGATGAAGATATAGTCCATGCCATCAGTAATGGTGGAATTACATGCGTGAGACAGTTCGGTCCTTATCTGCTGTGTGTGTTCGAAACTTGAGTGGTCGCTTCCCTAGTACGAGAGGACCGGGAAGCATGAACCTCTGGTGTACCCGTTGTCGTTCCACGGCATGGCGGGGTAGCTAACGTTCAGTTAGGATAAGCGCTGAAAGCATATAAGCGCGAAGCCGTCCATAAAACTAAGTTTCGTTGTCCCGATCTTGTATCGGGACGTAGATTCGCGGAAGACTACCGCGTTAATAGGCCGCAGGTGTAAGCGCAGTAATGCGTTCAGCCGAGCGGTACTAATCAATCAAAAACTTAATTCGTTATCTCCGATCTTGTATCGGAGTGTATCCGCAAAAAAATTGTGAACAAAAGCTACACATAAAAATTATTTGTTCTAGAATTTACGCATTTGAGCTAAGTTCGAGGCATTTTCCGAGGATTGGCCGAAGGCGTAGCGAGCTACGTCGAGGCCAACCGCAGGAAAATAACAACGAAATTGGCCAAAGTCACTTGCAAGTCGGGCTTTGCCCGACTGAAAAGTGACAGATGCGTAAGTTCTAGATTGTGTCCACTGATCCTGGTGCCAGTTGCGACTAGGTCCCACCTGATCCCGTCCCGAACTCAGAAGTGAAACTAGTCAGCGCCGATGATACTGTGGCGTCTGTCGCGGGGAAAGTAGGTCGGTGCCAGGTTCAGTGGACATAAGAAAAAACACCTAGTAAGGTGTTTTTTTAATTTTCAATTTAACCACGCCCGCCAAATAAGTGTAGATTTTAATTTAACCCCGTTATTCGACGGGGCAGGCGAGTCTGGTCTTGCAACTTATTCACAGCTAGTGTAGATTTATATTTGACAAAATAATATAGATAAATATACTGTATTAAAGGCTGAATATTAAATCTATAATATGATTGTAGAAAAACTTCGACAGTTTGGGCTTGATGAAAAACAAATTTCGGTATATTTGAGCCTTATTTCTTTAGGCCCGTCTCCGGTGAGAGTAATTTCTGCCAAATCCGGAGTGAATCGGGGTACTACTTATGATATTTTAAAAGCGCTGATCAAAGATGGTTTGGTGAGCTATTATCAGCAATATGGCCGAGAATCAAAAAAGCAGTATTTTGTGGCTGAACCTCCGGAGAAGATAGTTTCTGCCATAGAAAAACGAATGACGGATCTTTCGACACTTAAAGAATCGGTGAAAGCCAGACTCCCGGAACTAGACGCGCTCTATGAGAAGTCCGGAGCAAAACCGGTTTCAAAGTATTATGAAGGGTCCTTGGGTCTGCGAATTATTTTGCAGGATGTAATCGCCACGATGACCAAGAGCAAGGAGAAAAAGTATTTCGTGTATTCATCCGCGGATATTCGAGACTACCTTTACAAGGCGTATCCGAATTTCAATCGCGAAAGACTGAAGGCCAAAATCGAAGTGTCGGCAATAGCCATCGGCAAAGGCGGGGAGACCGTGGGACTCGACCAGAGGAAATGGATGAGTAAGGAACATTCTTCGCCGACCTACATCCTAATTTATGACGGCAAGGTGGCGATGATTTCTATCGCGGCCAATCGCGACCCGGTCGGGGTGATGATAGAAGACCGCGCGCTTTACGAAACGCAGAAGATGATTTTTGAGTTTAGTTGGAGCAAGTTGTAGAACATGAAGCTTGAAGCCTGAAACTTGAGTCTTTAGCGGAAAATTTTCCTTCATACTTTTGTTCACTGATGCGGACAGAGGCTTGAAGGGAAACCTTCGATATTCCAAGGAGGAGAGCAATGAACGAGCAAGGTTTTCAAAGAACAGGATGCGCGTGTGCTATTCTCGCCGCGGGTCACGGACAAATTGGCGGGAAGCCAAAATTACTGGCTTCACTTGGTCAGGAGAGTGTGATCGCTTACGTAGTTCGTCTCGTGAAGCAGGCGGGGAATTTCTCGCCGATCGTCGTGGTCCTCAACCCCAAAACGGAACAAGCATTCCGGAGTGAATTGGCAAGGGCAGGGCACACTGACCTGGTCTACGCAAACCAGGATGAACCGTGGGGGATGCCGAACGCGGTCTTCCACGCGTGTTTGGTTCCCGAAATGCGAGACATTGAACATATCATCATGGTGCCCGGCGACTGTCCTCTGTGGTTACCAAAGACTCTGAATGTCTTGTGGCGAGAGCATATCAGTCCCAGGCGTCACCAGATTGTTCCGAGCATTAAGCGTACGAAGTTTCCGTGTCCTGTGGGCGAGCAGAAGGCCTCGGATGTGACCGCGCTGACCTTCCCGTATGATCCTGACCACGAGTTGGCCGGGTTTGTGGCTGGCCGGTCGTTTCTCAACGGAGAAATGATGATACATGAAAGGCCTATGTGTGTGCTCAACCAGGGTGACAAGTTCCCGTTACCGGGCTCGGAATTGACTACAGGTCTGGCTGTCTTTCGCAAGTCATGGGTCATTAGCCTTCAAGCTCTGTTTGAAGCGAACAGGGAAGTCGAGACGAACAATCGACATCCTGAGGGCACGGCTTTGCCCACACTTCTCAATAGGTTTGGTGTCACAGTCACCAACGTGACTGGAAACTTTGACTATCAGGTGTTGGATATAAATACCGGCGAACACCTGGAACTAGCGCGACGAGTCGTTGCTCACCGGTCGTCTTAAGCTATAGTTTGCATTCTTCGCGGTGTCGGATCATCCGGCCCGCGTTTTTTTATACTCTTCAAATTATGTTAGAATACCTAGTATCGAATGCATCGAAAAGTTTTATGAAATACAAAGCGGTGATTTTTGATTTTGATGGAACGATCGCGGATACTAAACCGTACACCTTGAGGTTTATCAATGAATTGGCTGATCAGCATAATTTTAGAAAAATTCCAGAAACAGAAATAGAGCGTTATCAGTCTATGACCTTCCGCGAGGCTATGCGCGCGGTGGGTATGCCAATGTGGAAACTGCCTTCTGTAGCGATCGCTGCCAGGAAAAAATTTGCCAAGTTACTTACAAAAGTTGAGCCGGTGCAGGGGATGAAAGAAACAATCTCCAAGCTAAAAAAGGCCGGACTCCGGTTGGGAGTGGTTTCTTCCAACAGCAGAGGGAACATCATGAAATTTTTTGGAAGAAACAATATTCCGGCTTTTGACTATATCGGGGCGGAGAAAAGAATCTTTGGCAAACATTATAGTATTAGACAGATTATGAGGAAATTACAGGTTAAAAAAGATCAAAGCGTATATATCGGCGACGAGATGAGAGACATCGAGGCTGCTCGTAGAGCGGGTATAGATGTTATTGCGGTGAGCTGGGGACTGAATTCCAGAAAGGCTCTAAAGAGCACCAAACCGGACTATTTGGTGGATAAGCCAATGGAAATTATAAAAATTATTGAGAGTAAGTAAATGCGATTTATTTCAGACTTTCATTTTCACTCAAGATTTTCGCGGGCCTGCTCCAAGGACCTGACTATCCAGAATTTGGAAAAAACGGCAAGCTTTAAAGGCGTGCATCTTTTGGGCACGGGAGATTTTACGCATCCGGAGTGGTTTGCGGAGATCAAGAAAATGCTCACGCCTGCGGAGTCGGGCTTATACGCAACTAGTCCTAAAAGTAAGGTACGGTTTGTTTTGACAGCAGAGATTTCTAGTATCTACAAACAAGGGAATATTACGAGAAGAGTTCATACCGTCTTTGTTATGCCTTCCATAGAGTCGGCGGGGAAATTTCGGCAGGCTCTCGAGAAAAAAGGCGCGAATCTTTCCTCTGATGGTCGTCCCATTGTAGGGATTCCCGCCAAAGAGCTTGCCCGGATGGCTTTGGAAATTGAGCCGAAGACGATTGTCATCCCCGCGCATATTTGGACCCCTTGGTTTGCGATGTTTGGGTCAATGTCGGGATTTGACTCCGTGGAGGAATGCTTTGAGGATGTCTCACCTGCCATTTTTGCGATAGAGATGGGAATGTCGTCTGATCCGGCTATGAATTGGAGAGTCGCAAACCTCGACCGCATGGCGCTTTTGGCCTCGTCTGACGCGCACTCTCTGCATCGCATCGCGCGAGAGGGAAATGTTTTTGATCTGGATAAGACAGATAAACTTTCTTACGATTGGGTGTATAATGTAATCAAGGAAAAGAATCCGAAAAAATTTCTCTATACGATAAAATATTATCCCCAGGAAGGACGCTATCATTACGACGGGCATGACAAGTGCAACTTTTCCTGCAAACCGGATGAGACCAAAAAGCTAAAAGGCATTTGCCCGAAATGTGGCAAGTCTTTGACCGTAGGCGTATTAGCGCGAGTGGAAGAGCTGGCGGATCGCAAAGAAGGATACAGGCCGAAAAATGCGATTCCAACCCGACACCTCGTACCCTTGGAAGAAACCATTGCAAATGCCCTGGGTAAAGGCGTCGGGACCAAAACAGTTCAGTCAGCCTACGATTTATTGGTCGAGAGAGCGGGCGGTGAGTATCAGGCGATGCTGGATTTGCCATATGAGGAGCTTGCCAAAATTACAGAACCAATAATAGTAGAAGGTATAAAGAGAAATAGAGAAGGAAACCTACATATTATTCCGGGTTTTGACGGTCGGTACGGTAAAGTTGAAATTTTTACACCAGAAGAAAGGAAGAAGATTTTGACAGGTGGTAAAGAGCAGAAATCTCTTTTTTAAATTTCCCCTCTCCCATCTGTCACCCTGCGGGAGATCTCCCGAAGGGACGAGGAGAGGGATAGGGAGAGGCAGGGAATATGAAATCTAGCAAGAACAAACTACACTTCACAACTCTTCTAAGACAAACGCAAACTCCTTGGGAGAGTAAATTATGGTATCATTTAAGAGCGAAAAGACTTAATAAGATTAAATTCAGAAGGCAAGTTAAAATAGAAAATTTCATTGTCGATTTTCTTTGTCCAAGTAAAAAGCTGATTATAGAATTAGATGGTGGCCATCACAACGAAAAGTCAATTTCTGAAAAAGACAAGATCAGACAAAGAAAATTAGAAACCAAAGGATATAAAGTTCTAAGATTTTGGAACAATGAGATTGATGATAACATTGACGGTGTAATTTCGGAAATTCTAAAATATTTGTAAGATCCCCGCCTCTTCCGCCCTTCGGGCACCTTCCCCGAAGTTGGGGAAGGGAATAGTGAGGGGCCCAAAGCCCAACAAGCGGAGAGGGTAATAATGTATAAACTTATATGAGTAGAGTTATGTCCGCCCGAGGCGGATCCGCCTTGGGCGGAAAAAAAACTAAAATCATCTGCACTATCGGGCCGGCGTCGGAGGATGCCAAAACCCTGGAAGCCATGGCGACTGCCGGAATGGATGTAGTCCGCCTGAATTTTTCGCATGGCGACTACAAGTCGCACAAGAAAATCATTGATAACGTGCGCAAGATTTCCAAAAAATTGGATAAGCCGATCGGGATAATGCTCGATATCCAGGGCCCAAAGATTCGGGTGAATACGTTGCCCGCGCCCATCAAGGTCAAACAGGGTGACACGGTGATTTTTACTCATGACGAAAAAAACGTAGGCGAAACCGATTTTCAGGTGGTGCCAATCCAGGCTGACCTACGTTCCTCACTCGCGCATGATCATACGATTTTGATCGACGATGGCAAACTGCAATTTCGAGTCCTGCGGGTAAAGGCCATGCAAGTCTGGGCGATGTGCGAGGTTGGCGGCGAGATTACTTCGCACAAAGGCATCAATCTTCCGGATTCTGTGGTGAAGATTCCTTTGATTTCCCAAAAAGACGAGAATGATCTGAAGTTTGGGCTGGCCAATGATGTGGATTTTATCGCGCTATCTTTTGTTCAATCCGCTCGAGATGTTTTAGCCTTGCAAAAATTGATAAAAAAATATTATCGAAAAAAGCATGAAGCGCCATGGATTATTTCCAAAATAGAAAAAGGAGAAGCGGTGAAGGAATTTCCAAAGATTTTACAATATTCACAAGGGGCTATGGTGGCTCGAGGCGATTTGGGGCTGGAGATTTTGGCCGAAGAGGTACCTGTCACGCAAAAAAGAATCATTGAGCAATGTCTGCGAACGGCCAAGCCCTCGGTCGTAGCTACTCAAATGTTGGATTCTATGGTTTCGGGACCCAGACCCACCCGCGCCGAAGTTACCGATGTTGCCAATGCCGTCACCGATCATGCCGACGCGGTTATGCTTTCGCAAGAGACCGCGGTAGGCAAGTACCCGGTGGAAGCGGTAACGATGATGAGCAAGATCGTGGAAGAAACCGAAAAGTCGCCATACGATGATTTGTCGCATGGATTTCTTGGCGACCAAAAAACTTCTCGAGCGGCGGCTGTGGCCGACTCTGCCCATGAACTTTCCAAAAGCACGAAGGCCAAGGCTATTGTCGGGGCAACTCTTTCCGGATTCACCGCCCGAATGATAGCTCATCAGCGTCCGCAAAACGCGGAGATAATTATGATGACCAATTCCGAGAAAACATACAATCAGCTTTCTTTGGTGTGGGGAGTGAGGCCGTATATTTTAAAACGTTGTAAAACCCTGGACGAATTGATCCAGCAGTCGATAGGACTTGCCAAAAAGAGAAAGATAGTGAGCAAGGGCGACAAGATAGTAATTGTGACCGGCCAGCCGGTAGGAATAAGAGAGAATATGAATTTGGTCGAGGTGCAAACGGTTTAGGGGGATGTATTTTGTATCTGGTATAACGTATTAAGATTTATAAGCATAGAAATTATGAAATCAAAATCAAGAAGCAAGCGAAATATTTTACATTTTTCTGAAATCGGCATCAAGGATGTGCCTTTGGTAGGTGGCAAGAACGCGTCTTTGGGAGAGATGTATCGCAATTTGAAAACAAAAGGCGTGCCGGTGCCCAATGGTTTTGCCGTGACCGCCTGGGCATATAGAAGTTTTTTACGCGCTAATAATCTGGATAAAAAAATCAATGAAGCGCTTGTTGGATTGAACACGAAAAATACCAGATCGATTTCCGCGAAAGGCGAAAAAATCAGAAGTCTGATTCTGAACGCGGAAATTCCGAAGGATATGGCTGATGAAATTTATGAAGCATATTTGGCACTGTCCAAAAGCGAACTCCCCCCTGCCCCCTCCCTGCCTCGCCGGCAGGCAGGTTTACCAAAGAGGGGGAGTAAGAGGGAGTTGGATGTCGCAGTGCGTTCTTCCGCCACTGCCGAGGATTTGCCTGGCGCGTCATTTGCCGGACAGCAGGAAACATATCTGAATATCCGCGGTCGCGCGGAGCTAATTGAATCTGTGAAGAAATGTTTTTCTTCGCTATTTACCGATCGCGCGATTTCTTATCGCGCGGATCAAGGCTTTGACCAGACAAAAATTTATCTTTCCGTCGCGGTGCAGAAAATGGTGCGTTCCGACGTGGGCGCGTCCGGCGTAATGTTTTCTCTGGATACTGATTCCGGTTTTCGGGATACGGTGCTTATCAATTCTGCCTACGGCCTCGGAGAAAATGTGGTAAAAGGCGTTGTTAACCCGGATGAATTTATGTTGTTCAAGCCTTTGCTTGGAAAAGTTAAAAATTCTGTAGTTTCAAAAAACCTGGGAACAAAAAAATTGAAGATGATTTATTCATCTCCCTCCCCCTCTAACTCCCCCTTCCTCCATTCCGGCGGACAGGCGGGCAGGGGGAGAAGCACGGGTTCGACTAAGAATATCAACGTAACAAGAGTAGATCAGGAAAAATTTTCTATAACCGACAAGCAAGCGGAACAGCTGGCCAAATGGGCAGTGATTATTGAAAATTATTACAAAAAACCCATGGATATGGAGTGGGCCTATGATGGCAAAACCAAGAAGTTCTATATAGTGCAGGCGCGGCCCGAAACGATTCACGCGCAGAAAAACCCCTACTCTTATGAAGAGTATATAGTAGAGAAGCCAAAGATTAGCAGTATTCGCAAAGGACAAGCTGGAAAAATCATCATTGAAGGAGTGGCGGTTGGTTCAAAACTTGGCATTGGCCGCGCGCGCGTAATAATGGATGCTTCAAAAATTCACGAGTTCCGTCCGGGAGAAGTCCTGGTCACAGAAATTACCGATCCGGACTGGGAGCCGATAATGAAAATTGCCTCCGCGATTGTGACCAATTCCGGGGGACGGACATCGCACGCGGCTATAGTCTCGCGAGAAATCGGCATCCCCGCGGTAGTCGGAACAGGAGAGGCGACGAAAAAAATCAAATCTGGAAAAGAGATAACCGTGTCATGCGCGGAAGGAGAAGTAGGCAGGGTGTATGAGGGAAAGATAAAATATACAATCAGAAAGGTGAATTTGAAGAATTTTCAAAAGCCAAAGACCAAAGTCATGATGAATGTTGGCGATCCGGTCGCGGCTTTTGATTTCGCGCAGGTGCCGAATTCCGGCGTGGGACTGGCGCTGGAGGAATTTATCATCAATGATTATATCAAGGTGCACCCGTTGGCGCTCATCAATTTTGCCAAACTGAAAGACCCCGGTAGAAGAGCAAGGCTCTCTACGGGGCAGGCCAAAGAGCGTATAAATACAGTTAGAAAAATTGAGGAATTGACAGTCGGCTACAAGGATAAGAAAAAGTTTTTTGTAGACAAACTGGCCTACGGAGTAGCGCGGATCGCCGCCGCCTATCATCCCAATGATGTGATCTTGCGTTTTTCTGATTTCAAAACCAACGAATACGCGACACTGCTCGGCGGGAAGGATTATGAGCCCGTGGAATCTAATCCAATGATCGGCTGGCGAGGGGCAAGCCGGTATTATGACCCAAAATTTAAGGAAGCATTTGGTCTGGAATGCGCCGCCATCAAAAAAGTCAGGGAAGAGATGGGACTTACTAATTTGAAAGTTATGGTTCCATTTTGTCGGACGCCGGACGAGGGGAAAAAGGTTTTGGCAGTGATGCGAGAATTTGGACTGGAACGTGGTAAGAAAGGTCTTGACGTATATGTTATGGCCGAGATTCCTTCCAATGTCATAGATGCCGAGAATTTTGCCAAAATTTTTGACGGCTTTTCAATAGGCTCCAACGACCTTACCCAGTTGGCACTGGGGGTGGACAGAGACTCTGATCTGGTAGCGCATATCTATGATGAGCGGACCAAAACAGTTAAAGATCTGATTTCTACGCTTATAAAAACCGCGCACAAGTACAAGCGTAAGGTGGGTATCTGCGGACAAGGGCCATCTGACCATCCGGACTTTGCGCAATTTCTTGTCCGGGAGGGGATTGACAGTATTTCCCTGAACCCTGACTCGGTGCTTCAGACCACGCTCAAAATCAATGAGATGGAAAAGAAGATGAGGAGATAAAAACCGACAGAAACTGTCTTTGTGGGGCAGTTTTTTTACCCTTGATTTTAAGCTGAAAATAGGATATAATCCCATAGATCAAGGGGGATTCATGATAGAACAAATCAAGCCTGGAAGAGAACAAGGTTATCATACAGGTACGCCACCACAGCCTCCGAGCAAGCCCGCGGGAATGGACTCAGAGTGTGGGGGTCTTCTGTCTGACTTGCCTTATACTACAGAGGTTGTAGACAGCAGGCTGGGCACGGCCCTGGCGAGAAAGAAAGCCCGGGAAGGGGAAAAGAGAGGTGACGAAGAGTTGTAGGAATCAGCTAGTCTGCTTCCTTTTTTTTATTTTCTTTTTGTGATAAAATAAATTTTATCGTGGAGGCGTCGCATAGCGGTCTAGTGCAACGGCTTGGAAAGCCGTGACCCTCACGGGTCTCGTGGGTTCGAATCCCACCGCCTCCGCCAGTAGTTTTAGAAGATGACCGGTTAAATATCCTTTGTTTACAGCATTTTCAAAAAACGAAATTATCAAAAATCAATGAACCCTAAGGGGATTCGAACTATGAAAGTATTTATAGAAAACGAGGCCGGCACTAATCAGAAAAATTTATATAACGAGAAAACTCTCGAATACAAGAAGACTGTCACGGTATCCAGAAAATATCCCTTTCCTTATGGATTTATTCTTAAAACTACTAGTGGAGACGGCGACAATTTAGATTGTTTTATAATTACCGAAAAGAAATTCAAAACAGGCGATATTGTTGAGTGTGAGCCGATTGGAATCATGGAACAGATTGAGGATGATAAAGAAGACCATAATGTCTTGGCCAAGCTGGTTGGCGAAGAGATTTTAATTGATGAAAAGATCAAAGAAGATCTGATAGAATTTGTATCGCACGTCTTTGATCATCGGGTCGGAAAGGTTGTTAAAGTTGGTCGATTTTTAGGTAAACAAGAGGCAGAGGAATACATTAGTAAATGCTTGGATTAAATTACGACCATATCTGATATAGTCGATTGTAGCGGATTATAGCAGCAAATCTCATATACGGCATATATTGGATTGTATGGGATTTAATGCGTAAATTTAGTAAACCTTGCGAGCAAAGGCTGGAATATCGAAAATGGCAGGATTTTCTTTGTAGATTCGCCTCAAATCACGTACAATTTTATCAACGCCCCCGAAATTGAGCCGCTTTGGTTCTAATTTAGGGACACCGCCTCCGCCAGATTGGCTATTTTGATTAGTAAAATAATGGTCGTCAAGATCGCCAAAGCGTTAGGCGTTCCAATGGAAGAACTTTTGAAATAATTATTACCCATGACTAAAACATTAACTCGTGCCCCAAAAGAATACTTAGAACAAGGACTTACTCAATGCGGTGCTTACTCTGTTAAAGCGATTTTGAGTGCTTATGGGAAAGATGATAAAAATCATCCTCGCGAATATCAACCAAATTTTTTGGCAAAATATACTGGCATAGAGTTCGGACTTATTTCTTGGCCAAAAATTTTACAATCCTATGGTATCTCAGCACAGAGAGGCGATACAAAAAATTTGTCTGATGAGCAACGAATAGAATTACTGAAGAAAATTATTGACGAGGATAAGATAGTAATGCTTCGAATAGGTAATGGGTTTTCAAAGAGTGGTAAATACAATTCTTTCGTTGCTTCTTTTTTGGGACATTGGATAACGCTTTGGGGTTATAATGATAAAGAGAAAGTTTTTTATATTTACGACTCCTATATTTCTCTGAAAAGGCATGACAAAACAATTCCAATAGGTAATGTAAAAAGAACCTACGCAGAAATTGTGAGAGATTGGGGTAAAGGGTTTCCGCCAACACGGAGGTATAGTTTTATCAAAGCTGGTTAAAAACTATTTATGATTTCTCAAAAACTCAAAACTATATTTTTTATCTCAATCCCATTTTTCATCGCTCACGGCTTGGAGGAATTTTTTAATAACTTTTACAACATTGATTGGAGTACCAAGTTAGTTTTTGGATTTTTAAATGAAATGTCCGTGCCACAAGCGACATTTTTGGTTTTCCAAATTATGCTGTGGTTAGCTCTCATAGTTTTTGCTTTTCTAATTGCAAATGATAAATGGAGACTGCGATTGATGTTGCTTCCCGGAATAATTTTTATTGTTGAACTACATCACCCATGGTCGGTTATTACAACTTGGGACTATTATCCTGGTGCAATAACCGCTATTCCTTTGTTAATTCTTGGATTTCTGTTTTGGAAAGAGTTATTAAAAAATTACAAAAATAATGTCTAAAATGATAGAATTTATAAACATGGTTCAGGGTGATTATTTTTTCTTATTTTTCCTGGGCACGATTGCCGTGACCAGACTCCTACTGACCAGCCATAAAATGGCTGGTCCAACTATCTTAGGATTGCGAATACGTCACTATATGCCGGGGATATTATTACTTATCTTTGCGTTTTTAATTCACAACCTTACAATATACGCAATTGCTTTGGGGCTTATTGCAGATGAAATTCCTGTCATTTTAGCCAAGGGTCCAGGCCACAAAGACGAATACTGGCGAGGGTGTGAAGATTATCACACACGATGGTCTTTTGCGGGTGTTTTAATTCTTGCACTTTTCGTTTTCATATTCCGTAATTTTTTGATAGGATTGATTTAGTTTTGCGGCGTGCCAGCTTTGCTGGCTGAATTGCGACGATTTTGAAAAAAGGTCAGTTTTGAAACCCGCCCGCATTCCTCCCCAGACCCCTCCTGCGGGCGGGAAATCAGCCGAGGCAGGGCGAATCCATTCCCCCAGACAAATTGTTTCGCCCTGCCGAGTCCGCTTTAATCGTTTGGATTCTGCTCGAAATAGTTTCGAACTTTGTCCAACAAACACCGCCATGATCGTGGTTTCTGGGCCCGAGTCCTACCCATTTCGTTCTCTGACGAGCCAAGTCGGACCGCCCTCCGCCAGAAATTTTATTAAATAAACAAAGAGTTTTTAGGCTTTAGGATAAAGGGATTCGGACTAGTATAATTTAAAAATGGGAAAGATATATATAGACAAATTAGCTTTCATAGAAATCCGTGATCGAAAAGTTCTGGAAACGCGCAGTTATGGAAAGGATAGGTGGTATATCCCTGGCGGGAAAAGAGATGGAAGTGAAACTGACCAAGAAGCACTTATCCGTGAAATGAAAGAGGAATTGCTTGTTGATTTGATCCCCGAAACAATTGAACATTATGGCACCTTCGAAGCTCAAGCGCACGGGAAAACCGAAGGGACTGTAGTGCGCATGATTTGCTACACGTCAAAATATGACGACGAACCTACTCCAAGCGCAGAAGTAGAGAAAATGGATTGGTTTGGCTATTCACAGAGAGGCGATACATCTCCAGTAGATCAATTGATTTTTGATGATCTGAAATCAAAGAATTTTATTGATTAGATTTTATGGGTACGAAAAAAATCGCAATTGTTGCGTCAGAAGGAGGTATGTCTTGCGCCTACTCTGTGGGCGCTATTTTGGCTCTGGTAGAAAAATTTGACCTTGTAAATCCTTATCTTGTAATTGGAAGTTCAGGAAGTACTGGCACTTTCGCATATTATGTGGCAGGTCAATACAAATCCATTAGAAATATTTGGGAAAACCTTCTTCCTTCCAAGAAATTTATTTCTTGGTTGAGATTGAATAGAGTTATGGATATTGATTTCTTAATAGATGATATTTTTAAAAAGCAAGATACTCTTGATGTGGAAAAGATTAAATCATCGGAAATTAAATTTTATATTTCTGCCACAAACATAGAAACCGGAGAGGCTGAATATTTTGGTAATCAAAGTGATATTGACATTTTTGAAGTATTACGAGCATCAAGCGCCGCTCCTATTGTTTATAATAAATTGGTAGAAATCAATGGAAATAAATATATCGACGGCGCCATAGGAGCGCCGTTAAGTGTGAATATTGAAAAGGCAAAACAAGAAGGAGCTGAAGTGATTATTGTAATTGATAATTCTACTTACAGTATTATCTCAAATACATTCCTGAAATTATATTCACTTTTTAGAAACAAAACTTTTCGCGATCATGTGCGAGATTTTTCTAAGCATGAGAAAATCAACTTCAATGATAAACAGATTTTATTTATTAAGCCCAGTGTTAAATTACCTATAAGTGCATGGGATAACAAACAAGAACATATCATAAAAACGATTGAAATTGGCTATAATGATGTTGTAAATAAAAGCACTCTTATAAAGGAGCTCTTATTCACTAATTGAATTAGTTTTAATCATTTGGATTCTGATCGGAATAGTTTCGAACTTTGTCCAGCAAACCACCAGTTAGGAAAGTGTTACCGAGGCGGGAAGAAGCCCGAGGTGATACTGTAGTTTAGTCTCGTGGTATAATAAATTTATGGAAGATCAAAAATCGGCCATAGATAAAAAATCCAACAAACTTATTGCTTTTCTTGCAAAAGAGCACTTTGCTCTAGGTAAATCGCGGGTCCGACATTCGCATGCCTGGATTGTTTTATGTCTTGTGGTCAGCTTTGCGTTTGGTATTGTTATCATTGCCAGCAGAGAACTATACCTTGAGGTCGCTTGGGCCGTTGCCGAAGAAACTCCCTGGCAAAGTCACGCCTACGGCACTCTGTACACCGACAAAAATTGGAACAACGCCATGGGTTACCATTTTATTCCGTTAGTCAATGGCCAGGTAACGGCGTTGGGCGGATTTTTTAACGGCACAAAGACGGTAAAACTTTTTAATCATTCTACCGGGACTCTTCTGGCTTCGGCGACAGTCAACGCCGCAAATACTTGGGGATATACCGCTATTACCCCTGTCTCTTTGTCGGCAAATACAAAATACACCGTTGCCGTTTATTCGGCCGGTTCCGGCGCTTCTTATCGAGGCTCTCTTAGCCCGATTTTGCCACAAACTTATGGTTCCATCAAAATAACGGGCTCAACTTATGCTTCCACTTTTTCTAACCCCACTGCCAGACCGACCAATACCATTAGCAATACTATGTATGGCCAAGCAGATATTAAATTTATTGCGAGCTCCAGCGTTATCCAACCTCCTACCCCTCCTCCGCCAGACGGCGGATCCACTGCTTCATTAAGCTATCCTTACACCAAAGGGTATTTAACTTTTCCAAAAGATGAAGGCAGTCATCCAAATAATAATGTTGAGTGGTGGTACACGAATTTTAACGTCAAAGATAGTAATCAAAAGAATTTTCGCGGATTTATCGCTTTGACAAGGCTTAACTTTACGAATACAAAATCCGGTTTACTGATCATCGGCTTGACTGACGTTAATAATAATATTTTTTGGTCCAAAATTTACCAAGGCAATATCACCGCCCTACAAAACAAAATGGACCTAAGTTTTGTTGATGACGCTTCCACCATGACCGTAATCTGGAAACAGACCACGCAACCATTCAATTATAACCTCATCGTCAATAGCCCGGAGATTAAAACTAATTTAATCCTGAAATCGCAGAAACTTCCTCTAGCCGAGGGGGGTAAGGGTCTGGTGCCAATCGCCTCCGGGATTGACTCTTACTATTACTCTTTAACCAAAACGACTGCCACCGCCTCGTCTATCACCTTAAATCTTTCAGGTAACCCTTCCACATATACCGGAATTAATGGATCGGCCTGGCTTGACCATCAGTGGTTTAGCGTGCCACTTGCTGTCGTATCAAGCCAAACGCTGAAACCGCAACACGAATGGTTCAGCGCGCAACTTAGTAACGGCACAGAGCTTATCTTTTGGAAAATATTAAGTAATGGGATAACCTATTCTTATTTGGGATTCATGAGAAGCGATGGTTCTCAAATTGATACCACGACCTTTAATCTTAGCCCTTTGAGTTACTGGACAGCGTCAGACGGCAAAAAATATGCTAATTCCTGGCGTCTCACTTCTACCGCTCATGGCATTAATCTAACCATAAAGACCCAAACAGCCAACCAACAAGTAAGGGGCACTGTCAAAATCAACGGCCAGAATATTGATTCTACTTTTTATGAAGGGGGAACTCTGGTAAACGGCATTTTTGGCGGCAAAAGTGTTACAGGCAGTGGCTATGCGGAGCTAAGTAAGACATACTAGACGCTGGGTTCCGCCACAGACGGAGAAAGCCGTGACCCTTTGGTTAAGGGCCTGGCTGTATTTTTTGAAACACATGCTATCCCTGTTTCTATGTTAATATGATCGAAAACCTTTTAATTTTTATCTTTTCATTGTACCTTGTCGTTAAAGGCGCAACGCTGGCGACAAAATACTCTGCCAAACTCGCGGAAGGTTTTCATTTTTCAAAATATATTGTCGGTTTCGTCATTGTTGCTTTCATCTCAATTTTACCCGAGGCGCTTATCTCAATAAATTCCGCGCTCGAAGGAATCCCGGAGTTCGGTCTCGGCACGCTTTTTGGCTCCAACATAGCCGATCTGACGCTCATTTTCGCTATTCTGACTTTGTATGCCGGGCGTGGAATTAAAATCGAGAGTAAGATTTTACAAAATGTCCGTTTGTATCCATTTTTTCTTCTTTTACCAATCGTTTTCGGATTGAATGGACATTATTCCCGCATCGAAGGTACCGCTCTTATCATTGCCGGAGGACTTTTTTACTACCTGGTTTTTAGAAACGGAATAAAGGCACCGTCTGTTTTTCGCAACGGAGATAATAGATACAAAAATTCTTTTTTCTTGATTTTTGCCATGGCGTTTTTGTTGGTTGGCTCACACTTTACGGTAACCTCGGCAACGGCATTGGCTCACGCGATTGGAATATCCCCCGTTCTGATCGGTTTGCTCATTGTCAGCCTGGGAACGACTATGCCGGAATTGTTTTACTCGCTTAAATCTTTGAAAATAAAAGATGACGGGCTGGCGGTTGGGGATATTTTGGGTACCGTTTTGGCGGACGCGACTATTCTTATCGGAATACTCGCTTTTATCAAACCTTTTTATTTTCCGATCAAAACCGTTTACATCACCGGAATATTTATGGTCATCGCTTCGCTTGTGTTGTTAAAGTTTATGCGTTCGGGAAGAACAATAACGAAAAAGGAAGGGTTAATGCTCTTGGCGTTTTGGGTAGTGTATGCTTTTATTGAGTTTATAGTGAATATTTAATTTATTGCATTTCGGTGTTGGTAAAAGAAATTTTTTTAAAAACAGAAATTTGAAGGGCAATGATAAAAAAATATGAACTATTCATACAAGTTACTCGACAGCAACGACGTCAATATTTTCAAGAAGCTTCTAGCTGTATTTGGGGAAGCTTTTGAAGAGCCTAAGACTTATAACGCAAACATTCCAAGCGATGAATATTTGCAATCACTTTTTGCAAAAGATCATTTTATCGTCATAGTTGCCTTATTCAAGGATGAAGTAGTTGGGGGATTGGTCGCCTATGTACTGGATAAATTCGAACAGGAAAGGAAAGAAATTTATATCTATGATCTGGCCGTCGGGAAAGATCATAGGAGAAAAGGTCTTGCGACGGGTTTAATTCAAAATTTGCGCAAGGTAACAAGAGAGCGAGGCGCCTATGTTATTTTTGTTCAAGCGGATCCCGGTGATACGCCAGCGATAAAGCTCTATGAATCGCTGGGGACACGAGAAGATGTTCATCATTTTGATATAAAAATTAGTAAGGATTAGGAAATTTTGTAAGGGCAAAAGAAATTTTTTCATCTTAATTTTTAAAAAACAGAAACTCGAAAGGGTTTCTGTTTTTTGTCTCTTGTTTTGATCTTAAAAAATGTATATAATCTCAAATGGAAGTACCATTCCGTAAGACTTGAGCAAAAGCCAAGCAGGAACAACCAAGGAGGTAGTGATGAGACTGAAACCAGCACACAAAGGAGCGTTCGCAGAGAACATCAGCACCATCTGCACCGATAGACTGTACAGGGAGGCACTGGAAAGCCTGAAAGTAGCCCCACTTCCCACAATGTCTGTGTGGATTACCCGATGGGTCTACAGAAAAAGACGTTTCTGGGACAGCAGTTGGGTGGAAGACAACAAAAGAACCTTGTGGCAAGTTCTGACTGGTGTCAAGAAATGTACTCTTGCAGAGTTCCAGTTACCTTTTGTGGAGAACTCATAATAATTGTATTCGCGGTAGCCTTCAGAAGGGTTTGGGTTATTTTTTGGGCAGGGGTA
>Ga0209542_10003991_pt1 | contig 30852 bp, 43 predicted proteins | sample RifCSPhighO2_01_FD_184028 | JGI IMG/M metagenome (GOLD analysis project Ga0209542, IMG submission 184028) | Soil microbial communities from Rifle, Colorado - Rifle CSP2_plank highO2_0.1 (SPAdes) (version 2) | ecosystem: Environmental > Terrestrial > Deep subsurface > Rock core/Sediment ... | reverse complement strand
ACACGATTTTTCCATTGCTGGCAAGAATTTTTACGCCGAGCTGCGAAAAAGCATCCAGGTGCGTGTCTATGGGCCTGGCGCCGATAATATCGCCTCCTGGCTTGGGCAGGCTCACTTTTCCAAATCGCGCAAGCAAAGGCCCCAGCAAAACAACCGAGCCGCGAAAACGGGCTACAATATCTTTCTTTACTTTTGTAGGATCCAAAACTTCGGTGTTTACTTTCACTGCGCGCTCTCTGACCCACTCAATTTTGGCGCCCATTCCCTCGAGAATTTCCAGCATGCGGTACACATCTTCGATAAGAGGGAGGTTTTCGACAACGCAATCCTGTTTGGTTAAAATTGTTGCAGCCAAAATCGGGAACGCTGCATTTTTCGCTCCCTTAGCGTCGATTTGCCCCTTTAAAGGGCGACCACCCTGTATCACAAATTTCTCCATAAGAGTTGAGTTTCGGGTTGTATTATACCTTACTTGGCGCGGCCTTGCAAATGATGCTATAGTACTCCAATATGACGAAACGCTCAAGGACGCTTCTTTTTTTGGTATTTGGGGCTCTCTTTGTCCTTGCAGCCCCGGCAATTATTTTATTCGCACAGGGATACCGCTTCGACTGGAACACCAAGCACATTGCGAAAGTCGGCGCGTTTTATTTTGCGGTAACCCCTGGCCAGGTTAATGTGCTTGTGAACGGGGAATTTGTCGGAACTACCGCCCCATTGCGCGAGAATATCTTCATTTCGAATCTTTTGCCGCAGACATATAATGTGGAAATCCAGAAAACCGGTTTCCAAACCTGGCAGAAAAATCTTCTCCTTGCGCCAAAGCAGGTTACTGAAGCTAAACATATTATATTATTCCCTGAACATACAAGCTTTCGGGCGCTGCAAGAAAATGTCGCAGAGATGTGGCTGGCTCCCAATCAGAACCAGGCGGTGATAAAAAAACCCATTTCACGGACTCTTTGGGAGCTTTCCTTGTGGGATATGGAGCGAAACACAGTGTACCCTCTGTATGTGGCGCAAAGCTCGCGCGATGATATTCTCGAAATCATTTGGGCTGCAGACTCCGCGAAGTTTCTTATGCGCGTAGTATCTCAAGAACAAGTAAAAACTTTTGTGCAGCATATAGACAGGCAGGGTTTGTCGGGGCTTTTGAGCAGGCAGGTTGCTCTGCAGATAGGCGCCCGCGACCGGGTTCCGCTTGCCCCGCTTGCCAACGAGATTGTCGATATTGCATTTGCGCCTTTTTCCGACCAGCAAGTCCTCTACACAAAGCCTTCGGGGAACGTTTTTGTTCTTTCGCTGGCAGATTATTTGCAAGGGCAGGAAATGCAGCAGATTGCCTCAAGCATGATAACGTTTGGGCTGCAGGGACAAAGTATTTTTTGGCTGGACGACAAAGGGACTGTTTGGAAAAAGACAAGCCTCAATGCAGAAGCTACGCCTATAAACTCTTCTCCTTTGCCTATGCGTGCGGAAACGTCGTACGAATTATACGCGTTTGGTGACGAAATCCTGATCAAGGAATTTCAAAAGCTCTACCGCTTAGAGCGGGAAACCCAAACATTCAAGGAAATGTTTTTGAGTGCGGGAACGATTGTCGAGAACCCCGACCGGCAAAAAGTGGCTATCGCAAACGGCTCTGAAATATGGATTTTATTCCTTGCAGACCAAGCCGAACAGCCAATCCACCAGAAAGGAGAAACGGTATTTCTTACCCGATTCAGCGCGCCGGTTGAGAATCTTGGCTGGATAACTTCTTGGCACCTGCTTTTCTCTGTCCAAGATACCGTTAAAATTACCGAGATTGATGAGCGCGACAGGCCGGTAACCATGAATATTGGCCAGTTTGCGGCTCCCCAGCTTTTCTGGCAGAATACCCCAGCCACCATATCTGTAGTGAACAACGGCACCGTTTCTGTCTCTGAAACTTTGATACCCTAAAAAAACACCGCCCTGAGCGTAGTCGAGAGGCGGGGTAGACGAGATGGAAACTATCGTTTCCTCCATTGGCGGGCGCGACGGGCGCGCTTTAAGCCGAATTTCTTTCGCTCGCGCATCCTAGAGTCTCTTGTAAGAAAACCCAGAGTTTTCAGGTTTGTCCGCAAATCAGCATCGAATTTTACCAAAGCTCGGGCAATTCCCTGACGAATTGCTTCTGCCTGCGCATGAGGGCCGCCTCCCGAGACTTTTGCCGTAACGCTAAAAGTCTTTCCGGCAACTCCCTTTTCCAAAGCTTCTCTGGCGGTTTTCTGGTACTCGGTAGATTGCACATGTAAAGCCAGGGGCTTTGCGTTTACGGTAAAGTCTTGCTTTGCGCTCTCAAATAAGCGCACCCTTGCAACCGCGGTTTTTCTTCTTCCAACCGCTTCGTAAAAAATGCTTGGTTTTTGCTGTTCGGTTTTTGTTTGAGCAGTCCTTGGCATAGGCTAGCTTATTTTCAAACGGGTTATCTGCTTGGAACGAAGCTTGTTGTTTGGCAACATGCCCCATACGGCTTTCCTTAACACTTGGGCAGGGCGTTCGGCAAACAGCGTCCCCAACTTTTTTTCTTTTAACCCCCCCAAATACCCGGAATGTCTGTAGTAGATTTTCTGGCTCATCTTGTTTCCGCTGAATGCAAGCTCTCGCACGTTTGTCACCACAACAAAATCACCCATATCTTTGTAAGGTTCAAAATCGGGTTTGTGCTTGCCGCGCAGCAATATCGCTATCTGGGTGGCAACGCGGCCAAGCCTTTGGTTTTTTGCGTCTATGGTGTGAGTGGTGCGGTTCATTTGATGAGTTCAATGATTGCCATTTTTGCGCCGTCTGATTTTCGGAACATTGTTTTGGTAATACGGGTATATCCACCCGGTCGGTCTTTGTAGCGGGGCCCGATTTCTTCTACCATTTTTTTGGTAAGGCGGGGGCCGAAATAACGAAGCAACTCCCTTCGGGTAGCCAAAGTGTCTCGCTTTGATTTTGTTACCAGCCTTTCAAACAAAGGGGATGTTTCTTTTGCCTTTGCCTCTGTTGTTTCAATTCTTTCTTTCAAAGCCAACGCGCGCACCAAAGACAGCATCAATCCCTCTCTGGCGCCTTTCGATCTTGAAAATATTCGACCTGCTTTTCGCTTCTTCATGGAAAGTTATTTCTTTACGGTCTTTTTCACGGATTTCTTTGCGGCTTTTTTCGGCTTTTCTGCATCTTCTTTAGGCTCTTCTTTTTGCCGCACGGTTTTTTGCGCTTCCAGCGCTCCCTTCACGCCGTCTTGAACTATTTGGAATTCTTTCAGCAAAATATCGGTGGCGTCGAAAAACGCCTGTTCGGGGCTTTGAGTGCCGTCGGTTTCCACCTCAATGGTTACTCGATTAAAGTCGGTGCGGTCTCCCACGCGCATGTTCTCCACCCTGGAACTTACCCGTTTAATAGGGGTAAAAATAGCGTCGAGCACAATGGTTCCAATATCTTGTTTTTCCTTGTTTTGCTCCTCTGCGGGTACATACCCTACGCCTTTCTCAACCTGAATTTCCAATTCGAGTTCCGCAGATTTTTCGGTAAGATGGGCGAGAACCAAATCCTGGTTGAGCAGCTCCAATTGGGTGGGAAGCTCAAAGTCAGCTCCGGTTATCTCTTTTTCGCCTTTCACTTTGAGCGTGGCTTTTTGAGGCTCTTCTGCGTGCATGTGAAACCGAAGTTGCTTAAGCTGCAACAAAACCGACACGATGTCTTCCATAAGCCCGGGAAGAGTGGAAAATTCGTGGTCCACGCCTTTTATCTTCACTTTCGTTACTGCAGCTCCTTCCAACGAAGAAAGGAGTACGCGCCGTAAGCTGTTGCCCACGGTAACTCCATACCCTGGATATAAATCCTCAATAACAAAAATCCCTCTGTTGTTTTTGCTTTCGACGATTTTGGTAGATTGAGATAAAGGAATCATATGGTTATCTTGAGTAAAACTCAAATACGAGGGGGAGCTGGACCGTAGGAGCAATTTCCTCGAGTCCTGGCTCACCCATTATTTCGCCCTTCATGTTGGCCTTGTCCAATTGGATCCACGAAGGAGACTGATATTTTTTTAATGCCAATTTTACGTTTTGAAACAACGTACCGGCCGCAGATTGCGGTCTTATTTCAATAACGTCGCCGCGCTTTACCCTGTAGGAAGGAATATCCACCACCCTGCCATTTACAAAAAAATGGCCGTGGGCAACCAATTGCCTTCCTTGTTTGCGCGTTTGGGCCATTCCCATGCGGAACACCACATTATCCAAACGCTTCTCTAAAGCTTGCATAAAGAGTTCTTCGGCATTCCCTGTGGAACCTTTGGCCAGGGTATCGGCAATGTATTGGCTAAACTGGCGCTCGCGCAAATTGTACTGCTCTTTGAGCTCCTGTTTTTCCCGCAACTGCCTTCCGTATTCAGAAAGGGGCGAAGTCCTTCTTTTTCTTACAACACCTTTTTGCATAAATATATCGTTTACACCCTTCTCACCTTAGCCGCGCGCGGCCCATTATGAGGCACAGGCGTAGTGTCTTCAATTGATAAAATCGCAAACCCTTTTGCGCCAAGCGCGCGCAAAGCCGAATCTCGCCCGGCGCCAACCCCTTTGAGAAACACTTCGAGTTCCTCCACGCCTTTGTTTTTGGCAATTTGCGTGAGAGCGTCGGCCACCTTGGAAGCTGCAAACGGGGTGGATTTCTTGGTCCCTTTAAAGCCTATAGCTCCCGCGGAAACCTGGGCCAACACGCGCCCGGTGCGGTCGGTTAAGGTCATTATGATATTGTTATACGAAGAATACACATATACACGCCCCTCTCGTACTTTCTTTGAGGAGCTCTGGGGGCCAATTTGCTTGGCCTCTGGTGCTGGCGCTTCTTCGCCCTTTTTGATAATTCGTTTTTTTCCCATAGGACTATGTTGGACTTGCAGCGGGTTTCCTGCCAGACGTTACGGTTTTTCTTACATTGCCTCGCACGGTTCGGTTGTTCGTTCGCGTTCTCTGGCCGCGCACGGGTAAATGCTTGGCGTGGCGAACTCCCCGCCAAGCGCCAATCGCGTGAAGGCGTCGAATATTCATCATGATATCACGGCGTAATTCTCCCTCGATACGGTAGTTTTTTTCGATTACTTCTTTTAGCGCGTTGAGTTCTTCGGTCTTTAATTGCGAAGCGCGTTTTATCGGGTCGATTCTCGCTGCAGCAAGAATTTTCTTGCTCAAAGCAGGCCCTATTCCGTAAATATAGGTTAACGCAATTCCTATTTGTTTATTGTCCGGGATGTTTATCCCTACCAGTCGTGGCATAGCGAATTTACCCCTGTCTTTGCTTATGCTTGGGGTTTTTCTTGCATGTTACATATATTATTCCTGCGCGTTTTGCAATTTTGCAATCTTTGCAGATTTTTTTCACTGAAGATTGTACTCTCATGGAATTACTTTCCCCGGTAGACGATTCTCCCGCGCCTGGTATCGTAAGGGGTCATTTCAATCGTTACCTTGTCGCCCGGCAGAATGCGGATTTTATGCATCCGGAGCTTGCCTGAAACATAGGCGAGAACTTCTGCGCCATCATCAAGCTTAACCCGAAATTGCAAACTCGGCAAGGCCTCCAAAACCTCTCCTGTTTTCCTCATTTCGCTTTGATTGCCGTCAATCATCAAGATAGTCTATATGGTAGCACAGTTAAAACGCCAGGTCAAGGTGTATGCGCTCTGCGCTCTGGGGCACATGCTCCACCCAAAATGGCCAGAAAGAAAACTCGGCTTTGGCAAGATACGGGTATTGCCTGAATACTTCCGTAAACCCGTTTTTCTTTACGCCCTGGAGCTTGCCTTTCAAATCCTGCATGTCCAGGGCGTCATACTGGTCCACATGAATCATAACCTCTATGGATAAAGCGCCGGCGTTTGCAGTGGGCTGGTCAACCTTATACGCTATTTCGAGGGTCTGTTCATTCACCGATTGCCCCTCGTCCAGACTGTCTTGCACTATGCGTTTTGCAAGCAAATCCGCCTCATTTTTTTGAAAGCCCAAGGCGGAAACTTTCACCTTTGCTGAATAGTTAAACTGGGTGAGCTCGGCGCCCTCATTTACCAAAGCGCCGTCTTGGAGAACTACAGAAGTTACAGAATCTGCAACCACCTGCACGTTCCCCGGAATCCGCCCCAGCAGGCTTTGCGTTGCCTGCACTTTGAGAGCCTCGATAAGTTGCTCTCTCGCAGATTCTACGTCTTCTCGGGTAACCACGGCCACATGGGTTTGGGTGCCGCCCTTCATGGGCTGAAACGACTCACCGTAAATTGCCGTGTACAGTGCAGTACCCGCGAGCCCGGGAAGGGAAAACTTAGAGGCCTCGACATTATATTCCTGGCCCGATTCTGCGGCTACCACATCGACATCAACATACCCGGAGCGCGGAACTATGGCTTGCCTTTCTGAACGAAACAGCCTGCCTTCTTCCGATATAAACCGGGTGCTCGCCACCAGTGTTTGAGACGCGCCAGAGCTCGTATTATACACGCGAATAGAACCGTGCGCCCGGTCATCTTTTTCCTGGGTGCCCGTAGCAGGAAATACCCGGGTCATTTCTTTTTCTTCTTCGAAGGTTTGAACCTCAACAGTAATCCGCTCGTTGATTTCAAGCCTGGTTATCTGGGGCCATACTTTAATATCGGCGCGCGCGAACATGAAATGGAGCAAGATAACCGGAACAACCGAGAGCAAAATTGCCAAAACGAAAAACCTCACCCAAACCGTTGGTGCCTTGCTCGCCAAAGAAGGTTTGGCTTGTTTTTTTTCGAACAGTTCCGCGTCAGCCAGCTTTTCTTCTCTGCTTTGGGGAGGGAAAATATCGATAAGTTTTTTCTTCATATCATGCTACCAATACGGAATCGGCAACTAAACATAACGAGGAATATTGGGGATTGTGATTTTGTGCAAAAGAAACACCTTCCCATATATCCTTGGGTGCCAAAATATGCACATTGATATCTTCCGTGAATGGCAGGCCTTTTGCCAGTTGCGCCTGCAAAACTTCCTGGAAATGGTGAGTTTTTATTCCCCTGCCAAAAATCCAGATGTTTCCGGGAAGGGGCGTTTTCATCACTTCAAGCTGTTTCTTTATTAGTGTAACAAACTTTTGGAAGGTGGGCAATAAAAGAGAATCGATTTTTTCCTTTACTTGCGTGGAAAGAGCGCCCTCGACGTAGCGTTTTTCAAATTCGAACGCGATATTGTCGCGCATACCAAGCACTTCGCCAAACACCTCCACAAAATCTTCCTCGCCCAGGGCTAAAGAAGTTTCGGGAAGTAAGAGCACGCCCTGCTTCCACACCACCAGCTGTGAATGCCGCCTCCCGACATACAGATATACTCCCTCGCGACTCGTTTTTCGGCCAAAGTCGGCTATTGCCTCGGCCATATGCCGTACTCGAACCGTATGCAGTTTTTTCGACTCAACAAATTCGGCAAGATCAAAAAAAGTGGTAGCTAACAAAAAAGTGGCTAGGAAAGAGGCGCGAATTTCCCCCGCTTTGAAACCCTCTAACCGAGGCACGGAATAGCCGTCAATTTTCTGGCTGGTGGGGACTAATCGCAGCATCCGAAAATCTGCAGGAAGAATGCCCGATTCCCCAAACAAGTTACCGAAAAGTTTTGCCTTTGCCTGCTGGCGCATGGTTTTTTCAATCCAGAGCGCCTCTTTTTTGTCGAGCACATGCCGCGCTCCCCTGCCCGGAAAAACTATCTCAATTGACTTTGCTTTAAAGTGATCGGGTGAAAAGGTAGCAATAAGGGTGCCCACGGAAACTTCCCGGGGAAGTTGCGCAATAACCTGGCCCAGGCTTTCTTGCAAGCCACCCGCGGTTACCTGTTGGTTTCCATATTTGAGTACCTGCTTTTTATCGGCCATTTGCCTAAAAACCAAAAAATTGAGCGTGTCGCCGTCGAGCGCAACTGCCAAAACGCTCCCTCCTGATTTTTGCCGTTGAGGAGACCAAAAACCCATATTCTTTACATTATACAATACATTTGTAAAGGTGAAAACAAAATGCTCTGCAAAAATAAAACCCCGACCGTTTTGGCTTTCCGTTCGGCCGGTAGAAATGGTTGAGTAAGTGAGTAAAGTTAAACCTTACTCAAGAATGGCGCGGAGGCGGCGGATGCCGGAAGACACGGATTCTTCTTTGGTAATTTTAAAGTGGCCGAGTTCTGCGGTGTGTTCGACATGCGGGCCACCGCAAAATTCTTTGCTAAAGGCGTTTCCCTGTATGTCCTGGGCAACATAAACCGAAACAACATCGCCATACTTTACGCCAAACTCCATTTCGGCGCCCATTTGCATGGCTTCTTCTTTAGGCATTTCTTTACGAATCATATCCAGGTTTTCTGCGATTTTTTGGTTCACCAAATCCTCTATTTGTTTTAACTCCTCTGGCGTAACTTTTGCAGGATGCGAAAAGTCTATACGCAAGCGTTCTGCGGTAATGTTGCTGCCCCGTTGGTGCACATGGTCGCCCAAAACCTGCCTTAAGGCAGCCAGCAGCAAGTGGTGTGCCGTGTGCAGGCGTACCGTCTCTTCTTTGGTATCTGCCAATCCCCCTTTAAACTTCTTTTCAGCCCCGGCCCGTGAAATTTCTCGGTGCTTTTTTAGCTCTTCTCTAAAACCGTTTTCATCCACCGTAGTCCCCTTTTCTCGCGCTAAATCCAACGTAACCTCCAGGGGAAAACCATAACTTTGGTACAAATTAAACGCTTCTCGCCCGGAAATATTATTATCGCTTAGTTTTTCAAATTCTTTTAGGCCGTTTGCTAATGTTTCTCGAAACCGGTTTTCTTCCTTTTGGATAGTTTCGATAATTAGCGTACGATGTAGTTCTAATTCTGGATACTGATTCTTATAGTTCTCAATAACGGGGCCTGAAAGCTCGGCAAACTTGCCTTGTTCCATTCCCAAAACATCCGCATACCGCACGGCACGGCGCAAAAGCCTCCGCACAAAATAGCCTCGGTCGGTATTCGAAGGCAAAACGCCGTCGCCAATCATAAACACGGCACCGCGGATATGGTCTGCGATAACACGGAAAGCGTACTTGGGATCGCCCTCATATTTCTTTCCAGACAATTGTTCTATTCGCGCAATAATGCTTTGAAGCGTGTCTATGCTAAAAATATCGCTATTGTCGTTTGAGGCAGCTGCAATGCGCTCTAATCCCCCGCCGAAATCCACGTTGCGCTGGGATAATTTGGCAAAAGTTTCATCCTGCTGCTTTTGATATTCCATGAATACCGAATTTCCTATCTCCAAAAACCTGCCACAATCGCAGTTTGGATGGCACTGTTCCCCAAATTTCGTATCGTGCTGCACGTCGGTGAATTCAAAAAATACTTCAGAATCCGGGCCGCCAGGCTCGCCTGCAGGCATATTTTCCGGCACGCCAGCCCTGCTCCACCAATTTTTCTTGGCGCCGTAAAACAAAATGTGGTCTTTTGGAATACCCAGTTTTTTCCATATGGCTGCCGATTCTTCGTCCTTGGGAATATTGTTTTTCTCGTCGCCCTCAAAACATGTTACCCATAGCCTGTCTTTTGGCAAGCCGACTTTTTGGGTAAGAAATTCAAAAAACCAGTGAAGTTGTTCTTCCTTAAAATAGTCGCCCAGCGACCAGTTTCCCAGCATTTCAAAAAATGTGGTGTGGCGGTTGTCGCCCACTTCGTCGATATCCTCGGCGCGAAAGCACTTTTGGGAGTCTGCTAAACGGGTTCCTGCCGGGTGCTTTTGCCCCAGCAAATAAGGAATCAAGGGTTGCATGCCAGATCCGGTAAAAAGCGTAGTAGGGTCGTTTTCGGGCACCAAAGCCGCCGAGGGAATTACTTTATGCTCCTTCTCCTCAAAAAATTTCAAATATGCATCCCGAATTTCGTTTGAAGTCATATTTTGCTAGTATACCAAAAACGCTACTCGATTACACCGCCCGCGATCATTTGATCTCCCTGGTACAGCACAGCCATTTGGCCAGAGGTAATCGCGCGTTGGGGACTGTCGAATATCAACTTTCCTGCCGTAACAGACTTGCCTATTCGAAAAGTGCCCGCGGCTGGTTTTTGACGATAACGGATACGGGCATGCACCAAGTCTTGTTTTGGCTCAACAAACCAGTTAAGGTTCTTCAGTCTTACTTCCTTTTGAAGCAGATGGTCTTCATTTTTACTGACGGTAACGGTATTTTTCTTTATATCTTTATCCACCACAAAATAGGGCCCGCCAGCCAAACCTAAGCCTTTTCGTTGGCCAATTGTATAATACACAGCTCCCTCATGCTGCCCAAGTATGTTGCCTTGGGTATCTACAATATTTCCCTGCCTGACAGGAATGTATTCTTTCAAAAAATCTACGAAATCTACTTTGCCCACAAAGCAAATGCCCTGGCTATCTTTGCGCTCGGCATTGGGCAAGCCAAACTTCTTGGCGAGTTTGCGAACTTCGGGCTTGGTATAGTCGCCAATGGGAAACATTACCTTATCTAGAACCTCGGGTTTTATAAACGACAAAAAATAAGATTGGTCTTTGTTTTGATCTTTTGCCATAAAGATAGATCCCTTATGGACCCTTGCATAATGGCCGGTTGCCACATAGTCTACCCCAAGCTCCATTGCCTTGTCAAAAAACAAGCCAAACTTAATTTCCTTGTTGCACATGATGTCGGGGTTTGGCGTAATGCCCTTTTTGTAACCGTCGAGCAAATATTGCACCACTCGCTGCCTGTATTCTTTTATGAGATTTATGGAATAAAACGGAATGCCAATTTTGGCAGCAGCCAAGCGCGCCATACGCTCGTCGTCGGTGGCGGTGCAGTTTTCGCCAAAAGGATCTTGGGCACTCCAGCATTTCATAAACATTCCCGTCACATCAAAACCAGCCTTTTTGAGCAAGGCGGCAGAAACAGAGGAGTCTACTCCCCCCGACATCGCAACAATGACGCGTTTCTTGACTTTCATGAACCCAATTATGCCACAAAAGCAAAAACCGCGCAACTCGCCGCTTCGCTTGTGTTTTTAAGCAAATTCTAGTACAGTATGAGCAGGCTTAGGAGGTAGCACCTTATGAATTATTTCGCAGGGGCCATAGTGTTTCTAGTAGGATTCTCCATAGCGATTGCCGTACTGCTTGGTTGCATAGCTATAAATAAGTACCTTAAAGGTAAGTCCTACCGCAAAATCGACGTTAACGTCTTGGCCTTGCTTGTAACAGGAACAATTCCTATGGGATTGACCGTGGCCTCATGGGAAGTTTTCCAGGGTTTGCGCCCATATTTCCTGTATGCCAGCTTACTCTGGGGCATTACGTTCGGGCTGTCGTCATTTGTGTGGCTCTGCATTTCCCTAATGAGTCCGATTTTTTACTTAGGGGGGCGCTTGAAAGATTCATGGCTTGACTTCTGGTTCCAACTACTCGATCCCGCAGGTTGGGAAAATCGCTTTGCATTTCCCTATGGAAGACGCTTGCGCACTTTAAGACAGTCAGCGAAGGCAGGACATTTTGATCTGGAACAACTCCCCTTCGTTATGTGGGTTAATAAGCAACTCGGAACAGGGCCAGGATCAAAGGGCAAGAAATAAATACCGCAACACCTCGGCAAAGTCGAGGTGTTTTTATTGCTTAAGAGAAACGGTCAGCTACTGTTGAGGCGGCAAAGGAGTATGGCTTGATCTTCGGCTCAAACCCGTTGCCGCGAATAAGCCCGGTTACCTCTTTTACCATGTCGCGCGTAATGCCTTTTTCGCCAATGTCGGCATGAATATACTGAAAATTGTATTCCAAACCGTTCGCCATAGCTAAAGGAGTAAAGTTTTCGCGCAGCCATAAAGCCAGCTGGCAAGAAAGCATTACCTCTTCCATAATGCGCTGCCTGCGGCTTGGAAATGGGCGCGACTCGTAGTGCACGCGGCGCAGGAAAAATCTGCCGCCTTGCTGTTTGCGCAACACTACAATAACGACAGGAAATGTAGGATCTTCTGTGGCCGAGGAATCGCAGCCTACAATAACCTCATATTTTTTATGCGGCGTTTCTTTCATGTAGGCCACCATTTCTTCCAGAACCTCCTTTAGATAAAGAGAGCCTTTGGTAGGATTAAAAAACTTTTCGTTTAAAAAATATTCCACTAAATACCTATTCTACTGCATTGCGGCGTTTCTGGCAATAGTTATGAATTCTTTCGCATCCAAAGAGGCAGACCCAACGAGTACGCCTTGCACTCCTGCCTCTTTGAGAAATGCGCCGATGTTCAAACTGTCGACGCTTCCGCCATACAATATGGGGCTGGTTTTGAGCGTTTGTCGCATTTGCACAACTCTTGCAGCTACGCGGCCGGCATTGGCGGCTTTTCCTCCCTCGGTACTAATTGCCCACTCTGGCTCATACACTACAATAAGATTTGGCGCGTCTTGAGGCGTTTGTTCGTTTTCCCCTATGCACAAGATAACTTTCAGGCCGGCTGCAAGCGCTGCCTGCACCTTTTTTTGCACCATATCTTCGGTTTCTCCAAGATATTTTGCGCGCTCTGAATGTCCAAGAATTACGTGGGAACACCCAGCCTCTTTGAGCATTTGCGGGGAAATCTCGCCGGTAAAAGCTCCTTTTTCTTCCCAAAAACAATCCTGCCCTCCTACGCTTAAGGCTGGAGAGGACGCAGCGCGCACTATATCGGGAATATAAACAAATGGCGGGCAAATGACGATTTCTGCGCCATCGATCCCTTTCACGCCTTCCGCCACCTTTTCAAAAAGCTCCTGCGCTTCTCTCGCGGTTGCAGGATTCATTTTCCAGTTTGCTATGATAATAGGTTTATCCATGGTTTTCTTGCTTTAAAATCTTTATATGCCGCCATATCCACCATATCCCTAATAGTAACAAAATGCCAACGATTAACCAGTCGAATTTTCGAAAATATCCTTCCAGCGAATGCCAATTTTCCCCGAGTGCCACTCCAATGTAGGTAAGAAAAATACTCCATAAAAAAGACCCCGCAAGCGTGTACAGAGAAAACTTCCAAATGTTCATTTTCGCCACGCCCGCAGGAAAAGAAATGAACGTGCGCACCACAGGCAGCATGCGTGAGAACAACGCAATGGCGGAACCGTATTTGCCAAACAGGCGGTCTGCCATTTCAAGGTCGTGCATGGTAATAAAGAGGAATTTCCCGTAGCTGACCAAAAAACGGCGTCCCCCGAAATACCCAAGGTAATAAGAAACCACGGACCCCGCAAGGTTTCCCGCAGCTCCCCAAAACACCACCCACCAGAAAGAAAACTCGCCTTTGGACACCAAATATCCGGCAAACGGCATGATAATTTCCGAAGGCACAGGGATGTTGGCGCTCTCTGCTGCCATAAGCAGCGCAATGCCCGCGTACCCTGTTGCTTCTATGCTGTACATGACCATGGAGGCCAAAAGTTCAAGAAGGTGTTCCATAATGCTTTATTGTTTGCGCAAAAACTCTGCTGCTTTTTCCGGCTCAATTGTTGAAATCTCGATGCCCGTTCCCAGTTCAAACCCGGCCCAGGTGGAAGTTTTTGGGAGAATCTCCCAATGCCAGTGGTAATGGTCGTAGTTTCCCCCGTCGGCGGGAGCCGTATGCAAAAAATAGTTGTAGTCGGGATCCTTTAACCCCTTAAAAAGTTTTTTCATTGTTATGAGTAAGGCTTCGGCCAGCGATTCGCGCTGCGCATCGTTCGTATTTTCAAAGTATGAGGCGTGTTTGGAGGGATACAAGCGTATTTCGAAAGCCACGCGCGAAGCAAACGGGCATACCACCACAAAGTGGTCGTTTGCGTATACAATGCGCTTTTTGTCTTGTAAGTCCCATGCAAGCATTACGCAGTGAATGCACTTTTGGTTTTGTTCAAAGTACCGCATTGAGCCCTCGAGGCTGCGCACAATATCTGGATCGGTAATGGGAGTGGCAATAAGCTGCGAGTGCGGGTGGGCCACCGTTGCTCCTGCCTTTGGCCCTTTGTTTTTGAAGATTGAGATATGATTTACAAACTCCGCGTCCTGGAGTGCCACATACCTGGCATGATACATATCCATTAGTTCTTTTGTCTGCGAGAGTGAAAATTGGGGAATATCCTTTTTGTGATCTTTCGTGACAATAACTTCGTGAAACCCAACGCCGTCGGCTGCCTGGTAAGGCCCTACTAATCGCGTATGGAAGGACTCTTGAGGAGCAAATGCCGGGTATTTATTGGGAAGAGCTATTGTTGTCCATTGGATAGGAACACGCATGTTGCCCGCGGGCAGTTCTACTTCCTTGCCGCGCAACAAGGCATACGTAGGGCGCTCCTGTGTATCTAAATTGTCGAAGGGACAAGCTTTCTGCGCCGCCTCCCATTGCTTTCTTGTTCCGTTGCGAAGCTCGGTGCGAAAAGTTTCCGGCCTGCGGGCGCGACCCGTGGCAACCAGCACCCAGTCCTTCGAAACCGGATCGAATCGCAACTCTGATGGGAATTTTTTTGATTCAGCCATTATATTTACCCAAAACCTTGCCGATGCTAATCTGTAAAACCTCCACGAGCATTTTTAGCATGCCAGAAAACCTTACTTTGCTTTGCGCATCGTTTACCCATACCACCGGGATCTCTTGTATAGGATATCCCAGTTTTTTGGCGATTACCAGCACTTCCACGTCGAACGCCCAACGGTTTACCGTAGTTTTGGCGAAAATTTCCTGGGCAGCTTTTGCAGAAAACCCCTTGAACCCGCATTGCGTATCCCAAATCCCCCACAAACCAGATAACATCTGCACCATAAGGTTAAAAATGTCACCCAGCTTTTCTCTTACCAAACTTTGCCGAACGGTACGTTTAGCTCCTTTAATGTCGCGAGAACCTATAACCACCTCCGCTCCCTTTTTGAATTCGATCCACATCCGTTCTACGTGCTCAATTGAGGTAGAATTGTCCGCATCCGTGAATACCCGGTATTCCCCCTTTGCCTCAAGTATGCCTTTGCGTACGGCATATCCTTTACCGCGATTCTCCTGCTCTGCAATAACGCGTAGACCAGGAATTTTCTGTGCCATTTCCTGCGCCACTTCTACCGTATGGTCTTTTGAACCGTCGGAAACCACAAGGATCTCGTATACGTAATTCTGCTTTTGAAAGTACGCATAAACCGCCTGTAGCGTTTTTGGCAGCCGGCTTTCCTCGTTGTATGCCGGGATTATAACCGAAAGCTTCGTTTCAGCCATGTTGCCATCTTACCACAAAACAACAGCTGGAAAAAATAGAAAGCCGCGCCTAATCCAGGGCGTTGAGATAGAGCAAAATTGCCACAGGAAGCAGCAAAATGGGGCTGGCTTTGATAAAGGCAGGCAGGTATTCGTGGGGCCTGTCTGGACCTTGAATTAAACCCAGAACGAGCCAGATAAAAACGCCAAAACCCACAATAATCCCTTCCAAAATATATGCGAGAATGGATTCAATCATTTCTTTTACTTACCACAAATCTGTCTTATACGGTAGTCAGCACTTCCGCCCCGGTGGCGGTGACAGCAATAGTATCTTCAAAATGGGCAGCCAAAGAGCCGTCGCGGGTAAGAAAGGTTTGGCCGTCTTTGGCGCGTTTTACGTTAAAGTCTCCCATAGTGACCATGGGCTCAATGCATAGTACCATGCCTTCCTTGAGCTCTAACCCTTTGTGGCGGCTTCCATAGTTTGGAATTTGGGGCTCTTCGTGCAGTTCTTTGCCAATGCCGTGTCCGCAAAGTTCGCGCACCACCCCGTATCCCTGGCTCTCCACAAACCGTTGAATGGTATTCCCAATATCGCCCACCGTAATTCCGGGGCGCATCTTTTTAACTCCTAGCCTTAGCGCTTTTTTGGTAACGCGTACCAGGTGCGCTGTGTCGTCGGAAACTCCGCCCACGGGAACAGTGCGCGCCATATCAAGATAGTATCCTTTCCATATCAACCCCGCGTCTATGGTAAGAATATCTCCTTCCTTAAGCACTTTTTGGCTCGAAGGAATCGCATGTACCACCTCTTCATTTACCGATGTGCAAATCGTGCGCGGAAATCCCTGGTAGTTAAGAAAAGCAGGCTTGGCACCTGCTTTTAAAATTTTTTGTTTTGCAAGGTTATCAATTGCGTCGGTTGTCACCCCGGGCTTCACCTCGGCTACGAGCTCTTTCACGATGCGGGCCAGCATATGCCCTCCTTCCCGCATGATTGCGATTTCTTGAGGCGTTTTAAGCGAGATCATGTTGGATATCCTGAAAAACCGGGGCGACCGGACGATTGCCGTCGATTTCTTTTAGGGAAATTTCGTTTTTCTCCAAGTATGCAAATACCGGTTCGGTTCTTTCGGCATACTCTCGAAGCCGTATCTTGATTGTTTCTTCGTCGTCGAGGTTCTCACGCTTTACCAGTGTGGAGCCGTCGAGGGGACAATGCAAAAGTTTTTCGGTTTCTTCGCTCCAAAGAATTGAATGCCTTACTAACTCGCAGATGCGGCGATGTGAATTCCGGTATATAGACTGTTCTTCATCGAGCTTTAAGAAAAACGCCATAATGTTTTCCTTTCCGTATAATTCTTCCAAGATGGGATACAAATGCGTAGCTTCGTACAACGTTCGCAGAGAACCGCTGGTAACAATGTCTTTTGCGGCAGAATGCACCTGCCGGATTTTTTCTTGCATGATATGAGCAACAACCGGAGGGCTCATAAGAATGCCCCCTTCCCAGAGTTTGCGCTCGTCGAGCGCATAGTATTTTTGCCCGTCAACCTCTATAGCTTCTTTGTCGTCAACATTGCGGAACCATTCCTCAAGCGCCTTGCTCGAATCTACATGGAAAAATCCAAGTCTTGTAGCCAATAGGTCAGCTTGAGTGCCTTTTCCAGACCCCGGCGGCCCAAACAGAAGTACTGCACGCAAACTTTTGTTAGAAGGTGTCATAGTCGCGCATTTGGAGTTGGGCGCGTATTTGGCGCATAGTTTCCAACGCCACGTTTACCATAATAAGCAGTGCCGTGCCGCCAAGCAGGAAAGAGAAAGCGGTAATGCCCGTACCGCGCTGCACCAAAAACGGCATAATAGCAATTGTGCCCAAAAACAAAGCGCCAATGAGCAATACGCGATTTAGAATATACGAAATATGGTTCGCAGTGGAGGGCCCGGGGCGCACGCCCGGCACAAAGCCTCCCATTTTTTGCAAATTGGTGGAAATTGTTTTGGGGTCAAAGGTAACTGCGGTATAAAAAAAGGTAAATACGCCCACCAAAAGGAAGTAGGCAAGAATGTAGAGCCAAGAATTGGGGTTCAAATACGCGCCTATCCAACGGGCAATATCGCCCGTAACTCCCGGGGAAGCCGCAAAAAAATTAGCCACCATTACGGGGAACGTAAGAAGAGATAAGGCAAAAATTATGGGAATTACGCCTGCCGGGTTTACGTTAAGGGGCAGGTAGCTCGAAGTGCCTCCGTACATTTTGTTTCCGCGCACTCTTTTGGCGTAAGAAACCGGAATATTCCGCCTTGCCTCTGTTACGAATACGACGGCGGCAATAATGGCAACTGCCATGGCGAAAAAGGCCGCAAGGTCAAGCGCTTCTGCAGGATCCCAATCGCCGAAATCCACAAAAAGCTGGCGCAAACTTGCCGGGAATTCAGCCACGATACCGGCGAAAATAAGCAGCGAAACGCCGTTGCCAATTCCCTTTTCCGTAATTAATTCACCCAGCCACATTAAGAATACGGTTCCCGCTATTACGGTAACCAGCGCGGTAACATAATCAACAGGAGATAAAGGCGGAATTATTCCCTGGCGCACCAAAAGCGTAAGAAAACCATAGCCTTGTACAAGAGCAAATGGTACTGTTAAAATCCTTCCGTACTGGTTAAACTTTTTGCGGCCGGCCTCACCTTCTTCTTTGTACATTCGCTCCAATGCGGGGAAAATCATGGTAAGCAGCTGCATGACGATTACTGCGGTAATATACGGCCCCAGGCCCAACATGGCCAGAGATAAGTTATCGAGCGCGCCACCGGTAAAAATGTTCAAAAGCCCGAAAAGCTGGTTGGTTTCGAAAAATGCCTGCAAACGGGAGGAGTCAATACCGGGTATGGGAATATTCGCCATTACTCGGAAAAGTATAAAAATGCCGAGCACAAATAAAATTTTGCCCCGGAGATCGGCGAGCCGAAAAATCTGGAGTACCTTTTGAAGAATTACTGGCATACTATTCTACTAGTTATAACAGTTATAAACATTATAGAGGTTATACCGCTACCGTTCCTCCTGCTTTTTCGATTTTTTCTTTTGCGCTTTGGGAAACCTGGCACCCCTCAAATGAGAGCTTTTTGGAAATCTCCCCCCTCCCCAACACTTTCACTTTAGGCACCCTCCCTTTCATTTTAGCAATAATGCGCTTTTCTACCAACGCTGCAGGGGTAATCTTCTCACTGGCGCCAAAATGTTTTTCTATCACATCCAAATTCACTGCAATAATATCGTTTGGAGTTGCCCCAGCACGATACCCCCGTAGCTTGGGGTATTTCTTAATAAGCTCGCGGATGCGCGGCTGAAAGTGGGTGCCGGCCCTTGATTTCTGGCCTTTCATGCCGCGGCCAGAATACGTGCCTTTTTTGCCGCCTCTTCCAATGCGTCTTCCCTTTCGATTTTTAGTTTTCGGTTGTACTTGGTGTATCTGCATTTTTTTGTTTTTGCGCTTTCAATTTTCTCAAAGCTTCAATGGTAACCATTGCATTGTTCAACTTGTTGTGGGTTTTGGACAGGAACTTTCCCGATATGTTCTGGATCCCCGCAAACTCGCAAATAATGCGCACCGGTCCTCCTGCGACAAGACCGTGTCCGCCTTTCTGGGGCTTTAACAAAATGCGCGATGCCCCGAATTTGGCTTCCACTTCGTGAGGGATTGTACCTTCCGCGATAGCCACCGTAATGCTCCTTTTCTTTGCGTGCCTGCTTGCCTTTTCCACTGCCTGGGCAACGTCGCCGCCTTTTGCAACGCCTACGCCCACATGCCCCTGTTTATCTCCCCATACAACTACTGCACGAAAACTGAATCTCCGGCCACCGGCTCGAACCCTTGTTACCCTCGCCAAATCAAGCAGGCGGGAATCAGACTCTTGCCTTTGTGAATCTCCCCTTCCCTGGCGTGGAGATCCAGAGCGTCCTTGCCCTGGCCTTCTCGGATCAAAACGCCCCGGTGTTCTGGTTTTTCTTGTGTCTCTGGTTGTAGTTTGTGGTATTTCTGTCATATGGTTACAGCGCAATGCCCTGGGCTCGCACTTCCTCGGCAAATGCTTTCAGATTGCCGTGGTACTTGGCGCCTCCGCGGTCGAATACGACTTGCGTTACTTTATATTCCTTTGCCTTCTCTGCAATTTCTTTCCCTAATTTTTTAGCAAGGTCTGCGCCTTTTCCCTTTGCCTTGAGTTTCAGATCCGAAACCGCAGCTATCGTTTTCCCTTTCTCGTCGTCGATAAGTTGCGCATACAAGTGTGCGTTTGAATGGAACACGAAAAGGCGGGGACGCTCTGCGGTTCCTGAAATTTTCGCGCGTATCCTGCGGTGCCTTTGCATTTTTCGGTTTTTTCGCGTGGGTTTCGTCATAGGTTAAGCGGCTGTCGCTCCTGCAGCTTTCTTGCCAAGTTTTCTTCTTATAGTTTCTCCTTCATAGCGGATCCCTTTCCCTTTATAAGGCTCGGGGGGGCGCACCTTTCGAATGCGGGCGGCAAACTGCCCAACCTGCTCTTTGTCTATTCCGCCTATGGTAATCACGTTCTTCTCTACAGAAACGGTTGTTTGGGCGGGCGCCTTCATTTTTACCGGATGGGAAAAACCAATCTGCAGCGCAAGGGAATCTCCTTCCGCTGACGCGCGATACCCCACTCCTTCGAGTTCCAGGCGTTTTTCGAAACCCTGCGTAACCCCCTGGATCATATTGGCCAAAAGAGTACGCGTGAGCCCCCAAAGCGCTCTTGTTTCGCGTTCGCTGTTGACCGGAGTTATAATAACCTCATGTTCCTGTTTTTCAATTTTCAGTTCCGGCCGAAACTCACGGGAGAGTTCTCCCTTGGGGCCTTTTACGTTTACTTTCTGGCCCTGCACCTGGATTTCGACGCCTTGCGGTATTTCTATGGGTTTCTTTCCTATACGTGACATAAGTTTGTTACCAAATTTCGCAAAGAATTTCTCCACCAATATGCGCTTTTTTGGCTTCCCTATTGCTCATTAAACCTTTCGAGGTGGATAAAATGGCGATTCCATGCCCACCTTTTACTCTCGGAATCTCTAAGGCCGATACATACTGGCGTTGGCCGGGGCGAGAAACGCGTTTCGCTCCTCCCATCTGGCCCGCTGCGTCTTTATATTGCAAGCCCAACTCCATAATCTTTTTTGTTCTTTTGCCTTTCAACTCTATGCCCTTTATAAAGCCGTTGCTTTCCAAAATCCTGGCGATACCGTATTTTATTGTAGAATAAGGAACTTCCACGTTCTCTTTTTTAACGGCTTGGGCGTTTCGAATTCTATTAAGCATGTCTGCTATTGGATCTACCATAGTATGCGTTACCAACTACTCTTTTTAATCCCGGGGATCATGCCTCGGTTTGCCAGTTCTCGGAAACAAATGCGGCACAAATCGAAATCTCGCATGTACCCGCGCTTCCGTCCGCACCGAAAGCAGCGATTGGTTTGGCGCGTAGAAAACTTCGGCTTCTTTTTGGCTTTGGAAATTTGGGCTTTGCTTGCCATATACAATTATTGCTCTTTCAATGGAAATCCTAATACGCGAAATAACTCGACTCCTTCTTTTTTATTTCTTGCGCTTGTCGCTACGGTAATCTGCAAACCGAAAATATCGCGTACTTTTTCGGGGGAAATTTCAGGGAAAAAGATATGTTCTTTAATGCCCAGCGAAAGATTTCCCTTTTGATCCACCGTCGTGAGGTCGATGCCTCGGAAATCCCGGGAACGCGGCAACACCACATGCACCAAACGATCCAGAAAATCATACATGCGCTTGCCCCGCAGGGTTACTTTTGCCCCCACCGGCGAGCCTTCCCGAAGCTTGAATCCCGCGATGGAATGTTTTGCACGGGTTACTGTTGCATGCTGTCCCGCGATCTGACTCAAGTCTCCGCTGATTGCCTCTACGGTCTTTCGGTGGTCGTCTCCGGTTTTTGTCCCGATTAAACGGCCAAACCCGGTGTTGATTACCACCTTTTCTATTCGGGGCAATGCCATACGGCTTTTATACCCGAACTTTTCTTTCATATGAGGCACCGCCTTTTTTTCGTATACTGTCTTCATGTCTGCCATATTATATTGGGGCTCCACATTTTTTGCATATACGGGTCTTTGTATTCCCCTCAACCTTATATCCCACGCGTGTTGCTTTTTGGCATTTTTCGCAAACAATCTTTACATTCGATACATCAAAAGGACTCGGCATTTGCACCATTTGGCCTTTTTGCCCGGCTCGCTTGGCGCGCACGTGTTTGGTGCGCATGTTGATTCCTTCAACCACAATCTTGGCTTCTTGGGGAAGCGCTCTTACCACTTTTCCTTTCCGTCCGCGGTCTTTCCCTGCAATCACTAATATGTTGTCGCCTTTCTTGATTCGCATAGTGTTATAAAACTTCGGGGGCTAACGCGGCAATTCTGGTAAATCCCTTTTCGCGGATTTCCCTGGGTATGGGCCCGAAAATGCGCCCGCCCTTGGGTTCTTTTTCTTTTTCCAGCAAGACCGCCGCGTTTTCTCCAAATCGAATATAGGAACCGTCCTCGCGCCTAAACGCTTTTTTCTGGCGAACAACCACTGCCCTGACCACCTCGTGTTTCTTTACCGCTCTTCGGGGTTCGGCATCTTTTACTGCGGCAACAATAATATCGCCAATCTGGGCATACCTCCGGCGCGTTCCGCCAAGCACGTGAAAACACTGGATTATCTTGGCTCCGGTATTGTCGGCAACTTTTAATTTGGTTTTGGGTTGAATCATATTTAGCCTTTGCCTTTTACAATCCAATGCTTGTCTTTGCTCAAGGGTCGGGATTCCTCGATCGTCACTTTGTCGCCTACATGGTACTCGCCGTTTTCATCGTGCGCTTTATATTTCTTGTGCACGCGAATACGCCGAAGATATTTCGGATGCTCTTTCAACCGTTCCACCCGCACCACTACGGTTTTTGCCATCTTGTCTGATACCACAATGCCTGTTAAGCGTTTTTTTGTCATACTATTGCTGTTTTTGCTTTGCCAATGTTAATATTCGGGCGATGTCTTTTCTGGTGCTGCGAATTTCCCGCACATTTTTTACTTTCCCGCCGGGAAGATCAAAACGCAGCTGGCGAAGTTTTGCCCTTTTCTCTTCCAATATTTTTTGCAAATCCGCCTCGGTTTTCTTTTGAAAATCTTTTGCGTCCATGCTTAGGCTTTAATAACTTTTGTCCTCACGGGCAGCTTCGCGGCAGCTTTTCGCAGCGCCTCTTTTGCCACTTCATCTTTCAGGCCGTCTATTTCAAAAATCACTCGCCCCGGCTTAATACTTACGGCGTAATGGTCAACGGCTCCTTTCCCGCCGCCCATGGGCACCTCGGCTCCTTTCCTGGTTATGGGTTTATCGGGAAATACGCGAATCCACATTTTTCCGCCCTTTCTCAAATAACGGATTATGGCGCGCCGTCCCGCCTCCAGCTGGCGGGCTGTTACCCATTTGCTTTCTTCGGATTTCAACCCATAGCTTCCAAAGGAAATTTCCGTTCCCCGGGTTTCAACACCCACATTTCGGGAACGCCCTTTCATCCATTTTCTATGTTTTACTTTCTTTGGTGTCAACATATTAGTCGAACTTCTCCCCCTTGTTAATCCACACCTTTACCCCAATGCTTCCATAGGTGGTTCGAGCTTCCGTGAGCGCATAATCAATTTGCGCGCGCATGGTTTGCAGGGGCAGCCTTCCCATTTTGAGCTTCTCCCTTCTTGCAATATCTGCTCCGCCCAGGCGGCCCGATATCTCCACCTTTGCGCCTTCAATTGCGCGGTTTGCCATTACTTTAGAAAGCGCCTGCTTAAGCACTCTTCGATAGGGCATTCGCTTCTCTAACTGCTGGGCAACCCACTGGGCGGTTAAAGAGGCCGAATCCCAGGGATTCTTGATTTCCCTAATCTCCACCTTCATCTCGCGCTTTCCGGTTTCTTTGGGTGTCCGGTATCTGCTTTGTTTGTCTTTCCGGATAATTTTTTCGATTTCCCTTTTCAATTCTTCAATGCCAGAACCCCCTCTTCCAATAATCAAACCCGGGCGGGATGTATTCAAAAAAATCGTTACCTTCCCTGCAAAACGCTCGATTTCAATCTCTTCAATGCCGGCATCCTTCAAGCGCTTTTCCAAATAGGAACGAATAAGAAAATCCTCGCGCAGGGCTTCTGCGTACGTACCCTTTTGAAACCAACGTGAAAACCAATCTGCCGTTTGTCGAATTCGAAATGCTTTTGGATGGACTTTGTGTGCCATACTTATATTGCTTTTCTTCTAAAAAACCTTTTTCCCATGCCGCCCGACTTCGCGCGTGCCTGCTCTCTTTCCGGTCGAAATCTCGCTTTCGTAGATTTTTTTGTGGTGCTCCCCCCTTCGCCTGCCTGTGAAACTGCGCCCTTTAACTTCGTTGCTTTCGTTTTTTGATCCTGCTCACTCGGCACGATTTCTTCGAGCACCAGCGTAACGTGGGAAGTTTTCTTTTGTATGGGGTATGCCCTTCCGCGGGCGCGTGGCCGAAAACGCTTAAGTTTTGGCCCTTCGTCTACGGCGATTTTTGCTATATATAAATTTGACTCCTCTATTTGAAAATTGTTGCGGGCTGAAACCACAGCCGACTTCACCAATTTTTGCAAAGGCTCTGCCGCGCTTCTGGCGGTAACGCGTAAAATGAGCCGGGCTTCTCCCACTCTCTTTCCGCGAATCCGATCGGCCACTAATCTGACTTTTCGGGGCGCTATTCTAATATATTGAAGTGTAGCTGTGCTTTGCATATGCCTATTTCTTTACTCCTTTTGGCGCAGCCTTCCCCGCCGGTTTCACAAGAGGCGCAGCCGGAGCTCCCGCCGCGGGCTGCTTTCCCTCGTCCTGTTTTTGTTCTATTTCTTTTTGCATCTTTCCGCCATGGCGAACAAATTTCGTGGTAGGAGAAAATTCTCCCAGCTTATGGCCTACCATGTCTTCCTGCACCGCCACTTGAATAAAGTTTTTCCCGTTGTGCACGCCAAACATAAACCCAACCATCTCGGGTGTAATCGTAGCTCCGCGCGACCAGGTTTTCACCGCCTGCTTGTCGCCGGCTTTCATTCCCGCAATCTTTTTCATCAGTTTCTCATCAATATAGGGTCCTTTTCGTAAACTTCGTGCCATATGTTATTTCTTTTTCTTCTTCTTTCTTCGTTGCACTATAAATCTGCTTGTCCACTTTTTCGATTTTCTTGTTTTCACTCCCAAAGCCGGCTTGCCCCACGGGGTTTTGGGATATTTCATTCCCACCGGAGTGCTTCCTTCACCTCCTCCATGCGGATGGTCTACCGGATTCATTGCCGTGCCTTTTACGTGCGGCCTTCTGCCTTTCAACCTGTTGCGCCCCGCGTTTGGCATTCTTGTGTAGCGAAATTCAGGATACGACACCATTCCCAAAGAAGCAAACGATTCAGACAATACTTTTCGCACCTCGCTCGAAGGGAACATGAGCTGCGTGTATTTTCCTTCGTGGGCATCTATTCTTGCGAAAGTTCCCGCAGATCTCACAATTTTGCCGCCCATGCCGGGGATCAGCTCAATGTTGTGCACCAACTCGCCCGGAGGAATATTCTTGAGCCGCATGCGGTTTCCCATTTTTACCTCGGTTTTTTCGTCGCAGGTGATTTCGTCCCCCGCTTGAATGCCATGAGGAGCAATCGCGTATTGCTTGGCTCCATTGGCATATTCCACCAGCATTAAAAACGCATTTCTATTGGGGTCGTATTCTATCGCCTGCACCTTGCCGGTTTTCCCCAATTGTTCCTGGCCGAAATCAACCAGCCGGTAGAGCTTTCGGGCTCCTCCACCCTGATGGCGCATGGTAATGCGGCCTGTATTGCCTCGCCCGCCGTGCTTTTGCAAATGCAGCAGCAGGCTTTTTTCCGGCTTCTTTTTTGTAAAAATTCCGCGTTTCATTATGTCGGTAATATTTCAATGCTTTGCCCCTTCTTAACCTGCACAATCGCCTTCTTGTATCCTTTCTTGATTCCCTTTGTTCTTCCCAAACGCATTTTCTTTGCTTTTACATTCACCACTCTTACCTCTTCTACCTTTACTCCGTATGCTTTTTCCACAGAACGGGCGATTTCGTTTTTAGCCGCGCCAGGAGCTACCACAAACACATACTGGTTTTTTGCTCCCAAATCAGTTGCTTTTTCAGTAATGTGCGGGCGTACTATCTGGTCTCCCGTGCTTTCCACCGCAGCTTTTGGCTGCGCGGCAGGTTGCGCGGTTGCTTCCGGCTTAATTTCTCTTTTGTCTTTTTTAAAAATCTTTAGCGCAGCCATACTATGTTACAAATGTCTTTTCTATAACCTCAATCGATTCCTTTGGCATCACCAGATATTTGGCGTTGAGCAAATCCAACACATTCAGTTCTCTTGCTTGTATGGTTCTGGCCGAAGGAATGTTATTTCCCGCGCGGATAACCGCCTGATTCATTTCTGGCAGCGCGATTAAGGTGTTCTTGTTCTCGCAGGGCAATTTTCGCAACAACATGCCCAAAGCCTTGGTTTTAGCACCTTCCAATTGCATATCTTCCAGCATGAAGAGCATATCGTTTCTGACTTTTTCAGAAAGCACCATAAACAAAGCTTTCTTGCTCATTTTTTTATTAATTTTCTTGGTGTAGTTGCGGTCTGCTCTTGGCCCGTGCGACACGCCGCCCCCCGTCCAAATGGGTGATCTTATAGAGCCGTGGCGCGCGTTTCCCGTGTGTTTTTGGGGCCAGGGTTTTCTTCCGCCCCCGGAAACTTCGCCTCTGGTTTTGGTATGAGCTGAAACCTGCCTCCGGTTTCCCTGCTGTGAAACCATTACCTGATGCACCAAATCAGGGTTTAGCTCAACCCCAAAAATCTTTTCCGGCAATTCCATGGTTCCCGCCTCTTTGCCTTCTGCGTTGTATGTTTTTACCTTCATAAAACTATCCGCGGATTTCCAAAAGGGTGCCGCGGCGGCCCGGGATGGCTCCCCGTATGGCCAAAATATTATTCTCTTTATCAATTCTCGCAATTTTCAAATTTTTTACCGTTACCCTATCTACGCCCATTCTACCCGGCATTTTTCTTCCTTTAATAACGCGCTCTGGAAACGACATTCCTACCGAGCCCAGGGTGCGCTGTTCGTGCTTTACTCCATGACTGGCGTTTCTGCCGGAAAATCCATGCCGCTTTACCGCTCCCTGGAATCCCTTTCCCTTGGAAATGCCCGCAACCTGCACCTTGTCCCCTTCTTCAAATATAGACACGTCTACCACATCTCCCAGGACGCCGCTTTGCCCGGAAAACTCTTTCAAATGGGAAAAGGGTTTCTGTTTTCGTGTTTTGGTAATTTTCTTTTGTTTGGTTAATTCCCCGTATCCTAACTGTATTGCTTCGTATCCGTCTTTCTCCTTGGTTCTTACTTGGGTAACTTTGCAAGGCCCGGCCTCAACCAAGGTAACAGGTATTACCTTTTCGTCGGCGAAAATCTGCGTCATGCCAATTTTTTTTCCTAATATTGCTTTCATAAAAACAACCCCGACTAACCCGGGGCCGTAAAGCCTTGTTTTCAGGGTCGGTCCCTTAGATTTTAAGGCGTGAATAGAACACTATTCATCAAATAACGTTATACCACAACTACATTTTAATTTCAATATCCACCCCCGCAGGCAACGTCAGGTTGGTTAAAGCGTCAATTACTTTCGGGTTTGGACTCAAAATGTCTATGAAGCGCTTGTGCGTGCGCATCTCAAACTGTTCTCTGGCGTCTTTATGCACAAACGGCGAACGGTTTACCGTATATTTCCGGATCTCTGTGGGTAACGGCACCGGCCCCACCAGTTCACATCCTTGTCGCAACACCGTATCAATAATTTGTTTGCAAGAAGCGTCTATGACCTTGTGGTCGTAGGCGGAAATTTTAATCCTCAACTTTGGCTGTGCTGCTGCTTTTTCTTCCGCCGGTTGGCGGGTTGCGGTCTTTGGCATGTGCTTTTTATTTGCTGATCTTGGTCACCACCCCGGCGCCCACGGTCTTTCCGCCCTCGCGAATGGCAAAGCGCTGCTGTTCTTCCATTGCAATAGGTACCAACAGTTTTACCTTAAAGCTAATGGTGTCGCCCGGCATTACCATTTCGGTTCCTTCGGGCAACTCCACCTCGCCTGTCACATCGGTGGTACGGAAGTAAAACTGGGGCTTATACCCCTTAAAGAATGGGGTGTGGCGCCCGCCTTCCTCTTTGGTTAAAATATACACTTCAGCGTCGAATTCAGTGTGAGGAGTTACGGAACCCGGCTTTGCCAATACCTGGCCTCTTTCGATATCTTCTTTCTTTAAGCCCCGGAGCAAAATCCCTACGTTGTCCCCTGCCCTTCCCTCGTCGAGCATTTTGTTAAACATCTCCACGCTTACTGCTACGGTTTTGGAAGTTGCTTTCACGCCGACAATTTCTATTTCGTCGTTGGGCTTAATGAGTCCTCTTTCAATTCTTCCGGTTGCCACGGTTCCTCTTCCTTCAATGGAAAACACGTCTTCAATAGCCATCAAGAACGGCTTCTCGATTTCGCGAACGGGCTCTGGTACGTTTTCATCCACTGCTGCCATCAAATCCAAAACCGGTTTAATGGCTTCGTCGTCTGGCGAACCTGCCTCCAAAGCTTTCAGGGCGGACCCACGAATAACAGGGACCGTATCACCGGGGTAATCGTATTTCTTGAGCAATTCCCGAACTTCAGACTCCACCAGGTCAATCAATTCAGGGTCGTCCACCATATCTACCTTGTTCAAAAACACCACAATATAAGGCAAGCCTACCTGGCGGGCAAGCAAAATATGCTCTCTGGTTTGAGGCATGGGGCCGTCTGGGGCAGACACCACCAAAATGGCGCCGTCCATTTGGGCGGCTCCCGTAATCATGTTTTTAATGTAGTCTGCGTGTCCGGGGGCGTCGATGTGCGCATAGTGGCGCTTTTCGGTTTCGTACTCCAAGTGAGCAAGAGAAATGGTAATTCCTCTCTGCTTTTCCTCGGGAGCAGAATCGATTTGGTCGACGCTCTTTTCTGATGCTACAAAACCCTTCAACTTTAATACGTGAAGAATTGCAGCCGACAACGTAGTTTTCCCGTGGTCAACGTGGCCGATAGTACCGACGTTCACATGGGGCTTTGTTCGTTCGAATTTTCCTGCCATAGTGCAATGAGTTAACGATATTAGTTAGTTTATTATTTATATACCTAAAGTGGCAAATCGTCAATACTTAGCTCGCCATTCTGCGGCCTCGGAGGTTCCGGAGACATTTGCACCGGGGCGGGCTTGCCCTGAGCCGCGTCGAAGGGCTGCTCGGGCTGGGGCCTGGGAGCCGGCGGTGGCCCCGATGATGCCGTCCTTCTCCCGTTTGCTTTATATTCTTCAAACGACATTACCACTACCTGGGGCTTGTCGTTCTCTACGATAATAATTTTTCCCCCGTCCTTCTGTATAAGTTCTTTAATTTCATTCAGATCCATAGGTGTATCTTAACGGCGTTTTCCCTCGATTACTTCCTGCGTAATGTTCGCAGGAACCTCTTCATATCGTTCAAATTCCATGGTAAAGGTTCCGCGGCCTTCCGTCAAGGAACGAAGGTTTGTGGCATACCCGAACATTTCCGACAACGGAACTTTGGCCTGAATAACCTTCATGTCCAAAAGGTCGTCGGTTTCCTCAATGCGACCTCTGCGCGAAGAAAGGTCGCCGATTACGTCTCCCAGAAAGTCAGAAGGAATAGTAACCTCGACATGCATAACAGGTTCCAGCAGCACCAAATTCGCTTTTCTGGCCGCTTCCTGAAAGGCCATGGAACCCGCTATTTTGAACGCAAGCTCCGAAGAGTCTACCTCGTGGTAGGAACCGTCTTTCAATGTTACTTTGGCGTCTACGAGCCGATACCCGGCAAGCACTCCCTTGTCCATTGCTTCCCGTACCCCCTTTTCTACCGCAGGAATGTATTCTTTGGGAATGGCACCTCCTTTAATCGCGTCTACGAATTCAAAGCCTTCTCCTTCTCCTTTAGGCTCAACGCGCAAAAGCACATGGCCATACTGCCCGCGGCCTCCGGATTGTTTTACATACTTGGTTTCAGCGACGGCATCTTTGCGGATGGTTTCTTTATACGCCACCTGAGGCCTTCCCACGCTTGCCCCCACGCCGAATTCCCGCTTCATGCGGTCTACAATAATCTCCAAATGAAGCTCCCCCATGCCGGAAATAATGGTCTCCCCGGTTTCCAAATCGGAAGTCACGCGAAACGTGGGGTCCTCACCCGCTAATTTGCGCAAAGCCAAGCCCATTTTCTCCTGGTCGGCTTTCGTTTTGGGTTCAATGCGAATAGAAATAACGGGCTCGGGAAAAGAAATCTGTTCTAGCGCAATAGGGGCGTTTTCTGCGCAAAGCGTATGCCCGGTGCTGGTGGCCTTCAAACCCACCGTGGCTGCAATGTCGCCCGCATACAACTCGTCTACTTCTTCTCGTTCAGCCGCGTGCATGCGCAATATGCGGCTAATACGCTCTTTCTCTCCGGTAGTTGTGTTCAATACATAAGACCCTTTTTGCAAGGTGCCAGAGTACACGCGAAAGTAGGTTAATGTCCCAACATAGGGGTCGGACGCCACTTTAAAAGCAAGTGCCGCAAAGGGTTCGGTATCTGCAGGCTTTCGGGGAATGGACTCTCCTGTTTTGGGATCAACACCTTCAATGGCGGGCACGTCCACCGGGCTTGGCAAATAATCAATGACGCCGTCGAGCACGAGCTGCACACCCATATTTTTCAGGGCAGAACCCACAAATACCGGCACCAGCTTGCCTTGGAGAGATGCCTTGCGTAAGGTTTTCTTAAGTTCCGGCAACGTCACCTCCTGGGCGCCCAAATATTTGTTCATTAAGGCTTCATCTTCCGCAGCAATTTTCTCCACCGCTTTCTCGCGCCATTCTTTTGCCCTTTCCTGCAGTTCTGCCGGAATTTCTTCTTTTCTTATCGTTTGGCCGAAATCTCCGTCGAAGTACACGGCTTTCATTTCCAATAAATCAATTACTCCTTTCATGGCGTTTTCCTCTCCCATAGGAATTTGCAGAGCAACCGCGTTTTTGGTTAATTTCTTTACAATAGAACCCAGGCTTTTTTCAAAAGAAGCGCCGGTGCGGTCGAGCTTGTTGATAAAACAAATGCGGGGAACACCAAACTTGTCTGCCTGGCGCCATACGGTTTCCGATTGCGGCTCCACCCCGGCCACGCCGTCGAAAATAACAACCGCTCCATCCAATACGCGAAGCGATCGCTGTACCTCTGCGGTAAAATCAATGTGGCCTGGAGTATCTATAATATTAATACGGTATTTGTTTGCCTGTTCGTTTTGCAAATAGGTGGGTACCCAGAAACACGTGGTGGCGGCGGAGGTTATGGTAATTCCGCGTTCTCTTTCTTGCACCATCCAGTCCATAATTGCGGCCCCTTCGTGCACTTCGCCGATTTTGTGCGAAATTCCCGTGTAAAACAAAATGCGCTCAGACGACGTGGTCTTCCCGGCATCAATATGGGCAATAATCCCGA
>Ga0209542_10003990_pt1 | contig 30856 bp, 30 predicted proteins | sample RifCSPhighO2_01_FD_184028 | JGI IMG/M metagenome (GOLD analysis project Ga0209542, IMG submission 184028) | Soil microbial communities from Rifle, Colorado - Rifle CSP2_plank highO2_0.1 (SPAdes) (version 2) | ecosystem: Environmental > Terrestrial > Deep subsurface > Rock core/Sediment ... | reverse complement strand
TCCGCCGGCGCCCCTTAAACATGCCCGGAGGGAATTAGCATCCCGAACGAAGTAATCCGCCTGTGGCGGATGCCGATTATCTAAAAGTGGACTTCATTTGGGGTTGGCACCCTGTATAAATTCCCCGATCTCCGGCTGGTTTTGTAGATAAGCCATCATAATACGTATGCACATACGTATTATGATAAGTATTAAGTTTTTTTAATCTTAACCGCCGAAGGTAGGTATATTAATACATCTGTTGCACCATAAATTAGTATTGGGGTTAGACTAAATATAAGGCGTTAAGATTATCGGGGTAATTATACAGGGTTGGCACTTGACAGGGTAGAGTGCCAAGTATAGTATAAAGAGTGCAATAGCACTCTTTTATGTTTAGTGCTAATCCTGAAAAATGCCAATGTCATTGAACAGCCGTTCGGCCGTAATTCTTGCGGCCATAATAAAAGAGTACATAAACACCGGCCATCCGGTAGGCAGTAAGGAAATAGCCGAAGCGTATAATCTTGGCGTTTCTCCGGCTACCATCCGAAGCACGATGTCTAGGCTCGAAAAAGACGGTTTTTTAACACAGCCTCATACTTCAGCCGGACGAGTTCCTACCGACAAAGGCTACAAGCTGTTCGTAGCCGAACTTATGCGTCGATTCGAGCTTTCCGAGCGCGAACGCAAGCATTTGCGGGAGGAGCTGCTCACTCTCAAGCGCAAGCATGAGGAACTGGGTCGTTCTATTTCAAAGCTGTTGTCTGAATCGACCAGCCAGGCGGCTTTTGCCCTTTTGCCGGATCAATCAGGAACGTCCGGTGCGGCCAACCTCATAGGCCAGGAGTCAAAACCGGATGAAGCCCGCGAGGCCGTTTCGTTTCTGGAGGAAATTGAAGATCATTCCCATGAGTTAATGACCAAGTATTTCGGCGACCAGCCGGAGGTACATATTGGGCGGGAAATAAAGCTAGCCGGAACTTCCGACTATACCCTGATTGTTTCGGGCGTTAAGATGCCAAACGGTGAAAAAGGTTTAATTGGTATAGTCGGCCCGAAAAGGATGAAATACGATAAGAACTTGTCGGTGGTGGAGTATATTGCCAAGCTCTTGAGTACTGGCTTGGGCGCAGCATTAATCGCTACATTTGTAGCTCATAATTTCTAATTTTTAATTACTAATTTCTAAACAATTTCTCAATTAAATAATTGTTTGAAAATTGAAAATTGTGAATTGAAAAATTCATGGATGAACAACAAGTAGAAGACCATGATTTTATTGTGGAGCTTGCGGAAGTTAAAAAGCTTGCGGAAGACAACCTGAAGGGTTGGCAACGAGCGGTTGCGGATTTTGAAAACTATAAACGACGCAATGAGGGACATCACAGGCAGTTAGTGGATTTTGCCGAGAACCGGATTATCATAGAATTTTTGAAGCTCGCTGAGGACCTGGATCGGTTACTCGAGCACGTGCCGGCTGAAGCTCAAGGTCTGGAAGATTGGAAAAGGGGCTTGGTGGGAGTTCGTAAAAGGCTGCATGATACTTTGGATAGTTTGGGAGTTAAACACATTAAGACCGTGGGTGAGAAGTTTGATCCCGAACTCCACGAGGCGGTTGGGCAAGTTGAAGGAGATGAAGACGGCCTGATCGCTGAAGAGATTAGCCCGGGTTATAAAAGGGGTGATAGGTTACTCAAAGTTCCGCAAGTAAAAGTTTATAAGAGAAATTCATAATTAATAAATTTATTTATATGTCTAAAATAATCGGTATAGATTTAGGAACGTCAAATTCTGCGGCCGCGGTTTTGGAAGGCGCCAAACCAACCATTATTCCTTCGGCTGAAGGCGCTACCGTGGCCGGCAAGGCTTTTCCTTCGGTTGTGGCTGTCACGAAGGACGGCCAAATGCTGGTGGGCGAACCAGCCCGTCGGCAGGCGGTAACTAATCCGGAAGGAACAGTAGCGGCTGTCAAGCGCAAGATGGGCACTAAGGAAAAGTTTACTTTGCACGGCAAGGAGTACACGCCGGAACAGATTTCGGCTTTCATTTTGCAGAAGATTAAGAAAGACGCGGAAAGTTTTTTGGGTCAGCCGGTGGCCAAGGTGGTTATAACCGTGCCGGCTTATTTTGATGATGCCCAAAGGCAGGCAACCAAAAACGCCGGCGAGATTGCCGGCCTGGACGTGGTTCGTATCATAAATGAGCCCACGGCCGCGGCCATGGCTTACGGCTTGGACAAGCTTTCCGGCGAACAGAATATTTTAGTTTTCGATTTGGGCGGCGGTACATTAGATGTGACTGTCATGAATATTTCAGCTGATGGGGGCGGGCCTGCTTCCGCCGAGGCTTCGGTGGGCAAGCAGGCTACCTTTGAAGTTATCTCGACTTCCGGCGATACCAAGCTCGGCGGCACGGATATGGATAAGGCCATTATGGATTTCATCGTTTCCGAGTTTAAATCTCAATCCGGAATCGATGTTTCAAGCGACGCCCAAGCCTTAAACCGCGTGCGCGAGGCCGCGGAAAAGGCAAAAATCGAGCTTTCCACCGTACTTGAAACTGACATTAACCTGCCCTTCATTACCGCCGACCAAAACGGCCCTAAGCACTTGCAGTTGAAAATTACACGCACCAAACTTGAGGAAAAGGTTAAGCCTTTGATTGATCGAATGAGGGGTCCTGTTGAGCAAGCTCTTCGCGACAGCAAGCTTTCGGTTAACGAAATCAGCAAAATTATTCTGGTCGGCGGCCCGACTAGAATGCCGGTCATTCAAAAATTTGTCGAGGATTATATTGGCAAGAAAGTGGAACGCGGCATTGACCCCATGGAAGCCGTGGCCCAGGGCGCAGCCGTTCAGGCGGCTATTCTTGGCGGCGAATTTAAAGATCGCTCTGTGTTACTGCTGGACGTTACTCCGCTCACCTTAGGTGTTGAGACCTTGGGAGGCGTTAGTACTCCGCAAATTGAGAGAAATACCACTATTCCCACTTCTAAAACCATGACCTTTTCAACTGCGGCCGATAGCCAGACTTCGGTTGATATCCATGTTTTGCAGGGTGAGCGGCCGATGGCCGCGGACAACAAGTCTCTGGGAAGGTTCATTCTGGACGGTATTATGCCGGCTCCGCGCGGTGTTCCTAAAATTGACGTTAGCTTTGACATTGATGCCAACGGTATTCTCACGGTTAAAGCTTCAGACCAGGCTACCGGAAAATCCCAGCACATAACTATTCAGGGTTCCAGCAATCTTTCCAAGGAAGAAATTGAAAGAATGAAGAAAGAGGCTGAAGCCAACGCCGCTGAAGATAGGGCTAAGCGCGAGCTGATTGAAACTCGCAACCAGGCCGACCAGGTCATTGCCATAACCGAGCGAACTTTGAAAGATGCTGGTGAAAAAGTCAGCGAGGAACAAAAGAAAGCGGTTGAAGAAAAAGTTTCTGCGCTCAAAGCGGTCAAAGACGGCAATGATCTTCAAGCCATAAAGACGGCGATGGATGCTTTATCTGGTGAAATTCAGAAAATTGGCGAAGGGTTGTATAGTCAAAACACTCAAGCCTCCGCGCCTGACGGCGGGCAGGCAACCCCCAACCCTCAAGAGCCGCAAAACGATCAGCCGGCCGGCGAAAACAAAACTGTTGACGCCGAGTACCAGGAAGTTAAACAGGAAAATCCCGGTAAATAATCTTACCGGAATTTTCCTTAAATTTTACAATCTAAAAATTTTCAATTTTTAAACAATTTCTCAATGTTTTAAACATAAGAAAATTGTAACATTGTTTAGAAATTAGAAATTGAAAATTAGAAATTAATCGTTTATGACCGAAAAAAATCAGCCCGCCCAACAGGTTTCCATTAAAATAGACGACGCAACTCTCAAAGGCCGGTACGCCAATGCCATGCAGGTTTCGCACACTAAAGAGGAATTCATTCTGGATTTTATAAATTTGTTTCCTCCCCAGGGCGTGGTTAATGCGCGGGTGGTAACAAGTCCGGGCCACGTGAAAAGGATTATCGCCGCTCTTCAGGAAAATGTCGGCAAATACGAGGCCCAGAATGGGAAGATACAGGAATCTCCCGCTCCACAGGATATGAGTTATACGGTAAACTAAAAGGGTGTTAAGTCCAAAGACAAAGGCCAACATTTTTTTAATCTCAAGCTCTCTGCTTTTTACGGCAAGCTTATTTGCTTTAGCCGTGCCGTTTAGGCAGTCAGCCGACTTGTTTTATTGGGCCGCCGTCCTTTTTTTACTCCTAATTACGGCCAATGCTCTGGCCTGGACCGCGATTTTTTATGAAAATAAAAAGTTGGTTTATTCCGTCTATCTAGCGATAAGCTTGCTGACTTTGGTATTTTTTCCTTTTGATGTTGTTCAAATTTTCGGTGCCGGCGCAGCTATTGTCGGTTCTATCGGAATGTTTCGTTCGATAAGAGCAAATAAGGAAGAAAACCTCCACTTTTCTTATTATCATGCGGTTAAGCGCGGCATGAACTGGTTTTTTCTAATGTTTATCCTGCTTGCTTCGTTAAACGTGTATTTGTCCGTGCGTGAAAGCATGCTTGAAAATCCTGATAGATTTTACCAAAATATCTCGGTCATTACTGTTAAGAGCGCGCGGCCTCTCTTGGCCAGATCAGTTGAATCTTTCAGCCCGAGCATGACCTTGGATGAATTTTTGGTTCGGGAAGATTATTTTGACCCACAGGGCTTTAATCGCGGCGAGCTCGGCGCCGTATCTTCCGAATTGCAATTAAGTTTTTTGCGCGAGCAAGTGCTTTCTATTTTTGGCATACAAGCCGAAGGCAACGAGCAAATTATGGAGGTGCTGAAGAGAGTGGTGGAAGTCCGCATTCGCGAATTGTTCGCTCCCATTGAAGCGTATCTTCCGGCCATATATGCCTTGCTTTTATTTCTGTCTTTGCGTTTTATAATTCCGGTTATGGTCGGGCTTTCAGGATTTTTGGGCGGCCTCTTCTTTAAGTTAGCCGTACGCGCAGGTTTTGTAAGCTTGGTCTCTAAGACAGTAATCGTCGAAACTCCGGAACTAAGGTAGTATGCGATGCCAATATACGAATGCGTGCTAATGATACGAATAATATTCGAATGAAACTCATATTAGCAGCATTGGCATTACATTAGTATCATTCGTATCAATTAGTATATCTGTCCAGTAGTGTCCGCCCAGGGCGGACACTACTGGGATTAGAATCGATAACGTATGGCTAAAGATTATTATGAAATTTTAGGCGTACCGCGTACAGCTTCGCCTGATGAAGTTAAGAAAGCTTACCGCAAACTGGCTCATCAGCATCATCCTGACACCGGCAAGGGAGATGAGGCAAGGTTCAAGGAAGTTAACGAAGCCTACTCGGTAATCGGCAATGCCGACAAGCGCAGTCAATATGACCGTTTTGGCAATGCTGATTTTAGTTCGGCTGCAGCAGGCTCTCGCGCCGGCGGCTCGCAAGGCGGAGGCTTTCAGGATTTTGAAGATATTTTTCAGGGGTTTGGCGGCTTTGCCGATTTTGGTGATATTTTTTCCGATGTTTTTGGCGGCGGGCGAGGCAGGCGCGCTGCCCGTGACCGCGGCATTGATGTGGAAACGCGCATCGGCATAACTTTTACCGAAAGTTTTTACGGTGTTGAAAAAGAAATTACCATCACCAAGTTTGACGCTTGTTTGCGCTGTAAGGGTAGCGGCGCCGAGCCGGGAAAGTCGGTTATAACTTGTCCGCGTTGTCATGGCCAGGGTAGCATCAGAACAACTCAAAACACCATTTTTGGTTCAATGGCCGTTTCCCAGGTCTGCGACCGCTGTGGGGGTATGGGCAAGGTGCCGGAGGAGCCCTGCAAAGAATGTAGTGGTTCGGGTCGGGAAAAACGTCCGAAAACTGTGCGGATAAAGATTCCGGCCGGCATTGATAATGGCAATCGCATTAGGATTGCCGGAGAGGGCGAGGTAGGCTACCTGGGCAGTGCGCCCGGCGATTTGTATTTGCGGGTTTTTGTCGAGCCCGACCCTCGGTTCCGGCGCGAGGGGGATGATATTTATTCACAGGTTACCATATCTTTTCCCCGAGCCGCCCTGGGCGAAAAAATGGAGACTGACACAGTCGAGGGCAGGGTGGAGTTGAAAATTCCGGCCGGTACGCAGTCCGGTTCGGTGTTTCGGTTGCGAAGCTTGGGTATGCCGCGCCTGAATCGGTCCGGCCGCGGTGACCAGTTTGTTACGGTCAACGTCGAAGTTCCAAGGAAACTTTCCCGCGAGCAAAAAAAATTACTTGAAGAACTGAAGGAACTTAGTTAATTTTCAATTTATAATTTCTAAACAATGTCATAATTTTCTAATGTTTAAAACATTGAGAAATTGTTTGAAAATTGAAAATTTTAAATTGTAAAATTAAAGGTGCTATAATATAAAAGTAATATATAAATTGCGAAAAAGAAATAAAAGTAAGACATGCCCTCTGATCTTATAACCACAACCATTCCCGCCAAATATTCTTTTCTGCAAAATTTGGATGTGGGCTTAGATATTATTATTGTCAGCCTTTGGGTAACCACGGCCTTGGTTTACGCTTTTACCGTTGGCCGCAAAAAAGGGCCTATTTTACTGCTATCTACTTATGCCGGCTTGGCTGTCTCGGGCATTATGGCGAATCTAAAGCTTTCTCCGGCCGGTAGTTTGTCAAAATTTCAGGATGGTGATTTTTTCTCGTTTTTGGTTTTTGGCGTAGTTTTTTTAGTGGCTTTTGTTTCTTTAATTAGAATTATCAAGCGCCATATTCGGATTCATTCCAACAAGCACGGGGTGATGGTTTTGGCCGCGCTTGAGATGGGCGGATTTCTATCGAGCGTTGGCTCACTTTTACCCGCTGATTTATTAAAGCAGGTCAGCGGTTTTGCCACGCTGATGTTTGCCACACCCTGGATGCACGCCCTTTGGCTAACCGTGCCGCTTTTAATTATTCTGATTGGCGAGCACAACGACCGATATACCCGGCCGCTTGATGATAATTAGTACGCCTGCCTGACGGCAGGACGGTATTGAAATACGTATTTAATTCTATAATTAATTCTATAATTCGAAACGCCCTGATTCAGGCGTTTTTTTATTTAGATAAAGAGTATAGGCAATCCAGGCCAGGATTACCGCCAGAATAAATTTAAACCCAATTAGGCTCAAGGCGGCTGTACCCATAAAGTAAACCAGGGTTCCCCAAAGAGCGTTCCAAATAGTTAAGGCAATGGCGGCCAAGGCAAAGAAACGCAAATGGGGGAACTGGATAATACCGGCGGCTGTAGAGATAAGCGCGCCGGCGGCCGGATGCCAAAAGCTTAAGAAGATTGCCGCCGGTCCATTTTTGATAAGTTTGGCCTGCGATTTTTCTAAATGTTCGCGCAGGCCGAATTTCAAAAGTAATCTGTACCAGCCGTATTTTCCCACAAAGAAATTTATTACGTATCCGATATATAAGCCAAGAGTAATCAAGGTTAGGGTCTCAATCACTCTCCACAAATTTTGTCCGGCAAAAATAACGCCAAGAACAATTACCAAGCTTCCCGGATAGTACCAGCCGATAAGCAGGAGGCCTTCAATAATAGCGCTGATAAAAACCGTGATTAAGCCGTATTTATCAAAATAATGCTGCACAGAATTAAGCAGTTCTTCCTGCTCGGGCAGGTCAAATATTTTCCAAACTAAAAAAATGCTTAAGGTAATAAGCAGAAAAAGAACAGGCAAGGCCAGCTTTTTCAAAATTTCTCGGCTCATAGTGTTAAAGATAACAAAACTCCCCTCAGTTCACCAATAACTTGATGATTTAAGGGGAGTTGCCGACCACATGTAGTCTGTCGGCCCCGCCCTCCTGATCCTCCTATGAATCACGTCTGGATATGGCTATGCGTGAGGAATCCTAGATGTAGTGCCGTGTATAGCAAATCTCGTGCCTCAGTCACACTCACACCCATCACCGACAGGTATTCGCTGATATCTTCCAGAATCCTGTCTGTTGCTGAATCGATCAAGGTCATAAACCTTTCAACCACCTGTTCCTCGGTCAGATTGGGGTCAACGTCGGCGATTGAGCCCCCCACAGTACCAGTGATTTGCCTCTGCCTCAGTTCGTTGTCCACGATGATGGCGGCCAGCAGTCTTAGCTCGACGGGCAGTGACCTCATCGCCTTCCGTTGTTCTCTCCAGTTCGGTTCGTTCATCTCAGTGTCCTCTAAGCTGAGTGTGAATGGGAAGGGAACAAATAAAAATACCACCTTTCGGTGGCTGGGTCAAGGACTAAGCAATCCCTAGAAAAGCCGCTAGAGATGACGATTTTTTTAAAACGCGAATTCAGGCACGCCGGCCTTGGAAAGTTCGTTTTTTGACTCTTTCAAAAATTTGGTAGCTTCTAGTATTTCAAGATAAAGCGGAATACCTTTTTTATTAAAATGGACACTTATATTACCGATTTCTGAAGCATAATCAATATGGCCTTTGCCTATCTCGACGCGCAAGATATCGGCCTCGGGTTCATAGCTTATCTTTTTTTCCTTATTTTTTGTCATATTGTTTTATCCTCCCCGGATAGAAAGTAATAATTACCTTTTCGTTACCCTCTGGTTTATATACTACCGTATCTAATATAGTGTAAGAGCTGGTCTTTTTTTCGTCTTTTTTCAAACAAACGATCCGCGATTTCGCTAGGATTGAAAAACTTTCAATCCTTGTTTTTCTAAATACTCAAAAAAGAATCGAGCGCTTTTTAAGCACAGGGCAATGAAGTTAGATAGCTTATCTAAAGCCGCCCCATATATCTGCTTTTTTTTGAAGCTTGGTTGGAGTGAATTTATATAATTTTTTATCAAATATTCTATATAGTCTATTCTCAAATTAAGTGAATTAAAATTTTTAACGGCACCCGATACCTTTTTCTGTTTTCGTTGCTAAATTATTGATAATAAATTTTTTATTGCGCTCCTTTATAATTAACCGAGATAAAGTGGAGCGAATAGAAATAACTCTCTAACTTATTTTAGCATTCAATATAAGAGCAATTAAACAAAATATTATAACCCATAAAATACTTGTAAAAATCCAATGATAGTATCCAGAGATTGATTTTCGATTTAATTTCGCTACATATTTTTTGACAGCACTGCCACCGAGTTCTTCTATTGCAGCCACTGTTTGCTTTTCTGCTTCGTCGGTCTGTTTGTAAAAAACCGTCAGAGAAAAAGGAATTAAAGCTAAAAGAATTGACAGGAGGATCCTAACGAATAGTGTAGGCTCTATAAGATTTGAGTTAAAAGTTGCAACGACTAACAGCGTTGCTGCCAGAGAACTGATAATTGGGAAAGTGTTCATCCTGGCCCAAATTGTATTACCTAAATAGGTATTATAATTTTTTAACCGTTCTATTTGGAGTTGTTGTTCTTCAGTCATAGATTTGATTCAAAAAAAGGTGTCAGGAGGCCTTTAACTTTCTTTCATCATATACCCTAAGGGTGATCAAGACAAACAAAAATTCTCACCCGAAAATGGGTGAGAATTTTTGTGGTGCCCCGAGCAGGATTCGAACCTGCGACCCAATGCTTAAAAGGCATGTGCTCTACCAGGCTGAGCTATCGGGGCGAGCCTAAATAACTGTCGTATTATAACAGAATTTATTGGTCTTGAAAAGTCCGTCCGATGAGAGTAAACTACACCAGTTATGCTGATTATTGAAGTTAAAAATCTTCATAAAAACTACGGAAATGTTAAAGCCGTCCAAGGTATAGATTTTGCCGTGGAAAAAGGCGAAATTTTTGGTATCCTTGGCCCAAACGGCGCCGGTAAAACCACCACCTTGGAAATTCTTGAAGGCCTAAATTACGCCGACGTCGGCTCGGTGACAATTGTCGGCCTGGATGCCTTAAAGCAGACCCAAGCGGTAAAAAAGAAAATAGGCGTACAATTACAGTCCGAAGCATTTTTTGAAAATCTTCAGCTGGTGGAACTTTTGGACTTGTTCGCTTCATTTTACCGCACTAAAGTAAACGCTTTAGAGCTTTTGGAAAAAGTTGATTTACAAGAAAAAGCTTACGCTTATTACGCCAATTTGTCCGGCGGCCAGCAGCGCCGGTTTTCCATAGCTGCTTCAATGGTTAATAACCCCGAGGTTTTATTTTTAGATGAACCAACTACGGGTTTAGATCCGCAAGCGCGCCGCTATGTTTGGGAATTGATAAAACGGATTAAGCAAACCGGCACGACCATAATTTTAACCACCCATTACATGGAAGAGGCCCAGTTGCTCTGCAACCGCATAGCCATTATGGATCACGGAAAAATTGTAAAAATCGGCAGTCCAGAGGAATTGATCGACAGCCTCCTTGCCCGGCATATAATTTCATTCTCAAGCGACAAGTATATTGCTAATGAAGATTTACGCATAATTTATGGCGTAAAAAATGTCAGAAAAGAAAACGGCACGTTTCATTTAGAGACGGAAGACCCCAACGCCACTCTCTACCGCCTGCTTCAAGATTCCTACAATAGCAAGAATAATCTGTCTAATTTAGACATTCATCGGCCCAACCTGGAAGACGTGTTTATTTTTTACACCGGACACACACTAAGGGAATAGGAAGAATTACTAATTTCTAAATATACAGGATGAACTGGAACCTCATTATCAGTACATTTAAGATGATTGTTCGGGACAAGCAGACTTTATATTTCAGCTTGGTTTTCCCGGTTTTAATGATGGTTTTTCTCAAGGTGCTTTTTGCCAACACCATGATTAACGGCGTTAACTACATAGATTTCGTAATTCCGGGATTGGTGGGCATGTCCGTAATGCAGCTTGGCGTTTTTGCCGTAGCCTTTGTCGTGGCCCAGCAAAAGGAAAAGGGCATTATTAGAAGGCTGCTGGCCACACCCATGCGCGCTTCCGAGTTTTTGGCCGCCCAGGTTATCTCCCGCGTGGTTATCTCGGTTATGCAGGTTCTTCTCCTTATTTCCGTGGCCATTCTTGTTCTTTCTTTTGCCATGAACGGAAGCTTTTTGGCTCTTATAGTTATCGGGATTTTCGGCTCGTTTGTGTTTTTGGCCTTGGGCTTTGTCGTGGCTGGCTTGGCCAAATCCGTAGAAGCTACGCCGGTTGTGGGCAATATGATAATTTTCCCGATGATTTTCTTTGGCGACATCTTTTTCTCGCTTAATAACGCGCCCAAATGGGTCCAGACAATTTCAGATTATTTGCCCATAAAATATCTGGTAGATAGCATGCGCGAGGTGGTGGTAGAGGGCAGCAGTTTAATAGATGTAAAAGGTGAAATACTGGGTATGGCCGTTTGGCTGGTCGTGCTTTCCTTTATCGCCATCAAAACTTTTTCTTTCGGTACTAAAAAATAAAACAACCCAAATTTGTCCGGCCGGACAAATTTGGGTTCCAGGCGAAATTTAAAAAGATTATGCATGAACGGCTGCAAAAATTTTTATCCCAAGCCGGGGTCGCTTCTCGCCGTAAGGCCGAGGAACTTATTTTGCAGGGTCGAGTTTCAGTCAATGGTAAAATTGTTAAAGAATTGGGTAGTAAAGTAGATCCAGTCGCCGATTTTGTCGAGGTCAATGGCAAGGCCGTAGCGGCAAAAACGGTCAATCTTTATATTGTGCTTAATAAGCCAAGCGGCTATGTTTCCAGCCGCGAAGGACAGTTTGGCCGCCCCACAGTTTATGATTTTTTACCCAAAGCGATTAAATATAAGGTTTGGTCGGTTGGGCGTTTGGATTATGATACCGACGGGCTTTTAATTTTTACTAACGACGGCAATCTTACTCAAAAACTGACGCATCCAAGCTTTGAGCACGAAAAAGAGTATAAAATATCTTTAAACAAGAATTTTGAATCCAGGGATAAGGATAAATTGGCCGGCGGTGTCATTGTAGATAAAACTAAAACTTATCCGGCTAAGGTCAAAGTTATTAATCCCAAAACCATCAAGCTCACCATTCATGAAGGCCGCAACCGCCAAATAAGGAAAATGTTTGAAAGCTTGGGTTACAAGATCATTAAGCTTACCCGAGAACGTCTGGGCAGATTGCGTCTGGAGGAGTTGAAATTAAAGACCGGAAAAATTCGGACAATCCAAAAAAATGATATAATATAGAAGTCAAAAACTTCCTACCTGCGCCGAGGCTTCGGCAGGCAGGCAAGCTTCAACACCCAAACTTCCTATTTGAGCATTGAATTTTGAGGCTTGAGGGTTAAAAGCGCATGTTCTGGAAAAATCAAACACAAAAACAAATTGTTATTTTAGGCGCCGGATTTGCCGGGCTGCGAGCGGCTTTGGATATTGCCAAGGGCTTGCCGCATGATCGTGTTATTTTAGTTGATCAAAAACCTTTCCAGGTTTATCATCCGGCTCTGCATGAGGTAGCGACCTCGCTTCGTTGGCAAGCCGACGTTTTTATGCTTAAAGGCACAGTGGCTGTTGAGATCGATGACGTGGTGGCGCGGCGTAAAAATATTACCTTCAAGCAGGCTAAGGTTGAGCTTGTCGATGTTAATAAGAGAATTGTGCGCACGGACACTGGTGATTTGGCTTATGATTATTTGGTGATTGCTTTAGGCAGCAAAACCGATTATTACGGCATTCCGGGCTTGGAGCAAAGGGCCCTACCTTTAAAAACTTTTGAAGACGGCGTAAAAATAAGAAACCGCATTTATGAATCATTTGTGAGTTTCAGCCGGACGCAGGATGTGCATAATTTGAGTTTTATTATCGGCGGCGGCGGATTTAGCGGCGTTGAGCTTGCCTCGGAAATGGTCAATTGCTTGCGCCGCATAGCCGGGCGGGAGCGGGGAACAGTTCCGGCTTATTCAGTTTGGCTGATTGAAGGCGCTAACCAATTATTGCCGGGTTTTCCCGCAAAGCTCTCGAATTTCATCAAAAGAAGATTGGAGTATTTAGGCGTAAAAGTTCTGACCGGCAGCAGGATAACGGAGGCTCGGGATAACGGGGTGGTCATTGATAACCACGTAACCATACCGGGCAGTACGATTATTTGGACGGGTGGCGTTCGGGCTTGTGGCATTACTTTCAACAAAAATATACCGCTTGATTCAAAGGACCGGATTATGGTTTCAAGCCGGCTGAATCTTGAGACGCACCCGGAGGTATTTATTGCCGGAGACGTATCGTGTTTCCACGACAAAAATACCGGCCGACCATTGCCGCAGACCGCTCAAATGGCGCTGCACCAAGCCAAGCACGCTGCCCGCGGCGTAATAAGCCTGGCTTACGGCAGTAATGTGCCAATTTACCGCCCGAAAAAAAAGCATCCTTTTATTATTACGCTTTCCGGTAAATACGCCGCCGTTTATGAAAATAATAAAATCATCGCCGGTTGGCCGGCCTACCTTGTGCGTAAATTTTCTGATTTGCGTTATTTGATGTCGGTGCTACCTTGGCGCAAAGCTCTACCATTTTGGTTCAAAGGGAGTGTCATTCTGTTAAAGAATGACTGACCTTATCACTCTGCGGCTTCTTTGTTCATTTGCCACAGGTAAAGCGCCGTTTTTAGGCGGACGGCGTAGATGAATTCTTGGGGATCGATACCGAGGATTTTTTTGATTTTAGCCAAGCGATAGTAAAGAGTGTTTTTATGTATGCCCAGTTCATAAGCGGTTTTTTTAAGATTTAGGTTGCTGTTAAAATGAGTCGAAAGGGTTTCCACTAAATCAGGATATTGAATAAGGTCACTTAACTCATTTTCGACAAATTGTTTTTGCAGACTCTTGTCAGCCTGTTCAAGAATAATAGGCAAAAGCAGTTCAGGGTAGTTATGCATTTTTTCCTTTGGATGCAGTCGCGCGCCAAGTTCTACCGCTTTTTTCGCGGCCTGGTAGCTTTTGACCAGTCCGGCCAGTGCCGAATAGTACAGGCCAAGACCGAGGTGGGCCTCGCGCCCGACCACGACCTCCACCTGCTCAATGAATTTGCCCAGTCGTTCCTTGCTATAAAAATCGCTCAATCCGGGGCTTTTGGCCATACCTCTTTTCTTTGACTCTTTTTCAGGCTCCAACTTGACCGGAAGCAAAAGAGCGAATTCATCCATACCGAGGTAGGCAATTATCGCGCCTTCATCGTTGAGCGTTCCCTTAACAACATCGTTAATTTGGTCTTTAATAGCGGTAAGTTTATGCTCATCGGAAGGCAGAATTGGTTGGCTTTTCAAAACTTCCTTCCAAAAATTATTTAGAATAAGTACCGCGGCCACACGAGGTTTGTCGAAGTCTATCTGAAAAAACTGGCTGTTGAAGAAAAGGCTGTCACGCATTAGTTTTTCCACAGGCTGCGCGTTTTCGAACAAGTCATAGAAAAATTTATCGAGCACGCGATTCTGCTGGGCAATTTTATCCATTATCAGCATCTGGTACATCAGCAGCTCGGACAAAGATTTTGCCAAGGGAATGACGTCATCGGAAGGTTGGGGCTTATTTCTTATGACTAATGTGCCGAATAGCCTTTCTTGATGGCGCAAAGGAATAACCCAGCCCGTCATGTCATCGATTTCACCGGCGGGAAGCTGGGTTGGTGCGCCTTTTTGAATGGCGACTGTAGCCGATGGCACGAATTTATCAAAATTCGAGAGGTCGGTGTCGGCCACAATATTGCCGGACAGATTTGTAACCGCTATTTTATGTTCCAAAACGGTCGAGAGCCGACTGATAATGCCTTCGCCTACGGCGGCAAGCTCGGCGTTTGGATCAAGACGGGTTCCGGCTTGATGAGTTGGTCTGACGAAATTGGCGGTTGTAGGGTTTGTCATATTTTAAAAACTCCAAACTGCAAACTCCAAATAAAATTCAACTCCCAAACTTCATTTCCGGAATTGAAGTTTGATGTTTGAGGATTGCTTGAGTGTTGAGAGTTGAACATTGAAGTTTTTAGCTATTAGGCGTGCCTAGCATATCACCCCCGATAATCTTGGAGCCCCATGCGACTTTAAAGATGTGAAGCTGTTTAATAATTTTATGTAATATTGGCCGTAATATTGATTTGAGCCAAGATTTAGGGAGCATGATCGGGGTTGTATTGCTAGGCGTGCTGCCTGTGCAGTATTACTTTTATTTTATCAACGACCTCATTGGGTAAATGAAAACTTTTAACAAGATAATCTGTAGCGCCGAGAGCCAGGGCCAGGTTGCGGTCTTCGTTGGCGTTTTTGCTGCCAAGGTTGGTGAGAATTATCACCGGAATATGGCGAGTATTTTGCCCCTCCTTCAATTTTTTCAGAACCTCGAAACCATTAAGCTTTGGGAGCATGATATCAAGTAATACTAGGTCGGGTTTTACGCTTACTTTTTCCAGAGCCTCCTCGCCGTCGCCTGCCACGGTAACTTTATATCCTTCTTCACCCAGACGGTCCTGATACATTGCGGCAAGCATTTCATCATCTTCGATTAGGAGAATATGGGGGTTTTTTATTTCGGGCATAATTAAACTTGTTACTTAGTTCTAATAATTTTATTGTATTGGTAACACAAAAAAGCGTCAAATAGACAATAAAACGCTTTTTTGTGCCAATAATATAGTATTGTTAATCTTTTCTGACGCTTTTTTGTGCATTTGCCACAAGGCTATTTTTAGTTGTGGGGACAGTGAAGGAAAAAGTGCTGCCTTTGCCCAATTTGCTGCTAACCCAAATTTCTCCACCCCATTGTTCGATGAATTTTTTAGTAATGTAAAGCCCGAGTCCGGTGCCGCCGGCTTCGATTGATAAGGGATTATGCACCCGGTGGAATTTTGTAAAAATTTTTTCCTGTTCTCTGCTAGGTATTCCTACGCCTTGATCTACTACATCAACCCGCAAATATTTTTTATTAGACGGAGCCGTAAACTTGACTTTAACGATACTGCCCGCCGGGGAGTACTTAATGGCATTTTCCACTAGATTCAAAAGTACTCTTTGGAGACTGCTGGCGTCAGCGTAAACTGAAAAGTTTTTGTTTGGAATTTTTACCTTATTTTTTTTATGTCGCGCTTTTGATTCGAGGTTATGAGAAACTTCCTGCAGGATGGGTAAGATCTTATGTTTTTCTAGTTTAATACCCGGGCCTTTCTCATCAATACGTAAAACAGACAGAAGGTCTTCGACAAGGTCGAACAGGTTGTTGGATGCCCTTTCCATTCTTTTGGCGTAGAGTCGCTGTTTTTCATCTAGGTTGCCGCGATCTTCAAGCATGGCTAAATAACCCATGATCGCCGTCAGAGGGGTGCGCAGTTCGTGGGTGGCGGTAGAGATAAAATCATTTTTCAGATTTTCCAGATTTTTTTCAGAAGTAATGTCGCGAATCGTTAGGACGGTGTTATCGCCGTTTTCTGTTTTTATTTTTGCCAAATATACGCCAACCCATGGCTGGCCTTCCAAACCGTAAAGTCTAACTTCGTTGTAAATTCGAATTTCATTGGTTTGGATTAAGTTCGATAATTCTGGCAGCAATTCCTGTATGTGTTGATTTTTTATATTGGGCCAATTTTTTTGAATCAATGAGGCAAAGGCAGGATTAGCCATAACAACTCGAGAATTTTCATCTAACAAAACCTTACCCTGATCAGTATTGTAAACCACTGCCGTCAACCTGTTGTGTTCTTGTTTTAATTCGTCTAAAAGTCGCTTGTATTCAAAGTTGGTGGCTAAGCGATTGGCTATGATTTCATAGAAGCTTATATCTTGTTGGCTAAAGAAGTGATTTTTTTTATCTGCAATGTTAAGGACGCCGATCAGATTATCGCCGATGTTTATTGGGACTGATAACAATGAATATTTTTTTCCAGCCCACTTGAAATTTTCCGAGGTGACCAGCTCTTTCCGTTGAGCGCTTTTGCCGGGCAGGCTTTCCCCAAGTTTGATTTCCGCCGGCGTGTCCTTTTTATCGCCGGTTACGACAAGAACTTGGAGAACTTTTTTTTCTTTTATCCATAACATCATTTCCACCCGTTCAGTATTTAACAGCACCTTAATCCGGTTAAGAACGGATTTTACCCACTCCTGATAGGGTATTGGATCGGCGAAGGTGGCCGTTAAGTAGCTCAATATGTCATTTTGCCTTTGTTCATACCATTCGCGCGTTGCATCCCTTAAACTGACGGCTATTAAGCCCGGTTGGGCAGGGTTTATTTTGATATATTGGGTTCGCATCCGCAGCACTCGGTTATTTTTTCGGTAGTCATTGATATAATGTTTTTTTGTTTTAGCCGTGATTTTTGCTATTTCAAAAACCGTCCGCCACCTATCTGAAGTAGTGCGGCTGCCCAAAGTTTTTCTTGCTATTTTATTGGTTAGCAAGACCTGATTTTTGTGGTCGATTATTACTACGCCAAAATACAGATCACTAAGGAAATTATTGAGTGTCGGCAGGGTTTGATTATTTGCTTTTTTTGGCATTGCCTGAAATATCCGATTTTTCCAGAATCAATTTTGCTCCGGCCGACAAGCGTTTGAACTTTTTATTTTTTAATTCTTGCGGTTCAAGCCAAAATATTTGCTTAAATTCCCGGTTGGGCAAGATATTGTTTATTACCGGTACTATCACCCTAAAGACGTGAATCAGGTGTTTGTCGGCGCCAATCGGGCATATGTGGGCGGCCATAGTTTTGAAGAGCAATTTATGCTTACCCAGAGGCAGTCCAACACCTTCCATAAATTCGCGATTGGCCGCAGCCTCAATAGTCTCTCCGCTGTGTACATGGCCGAAGATAAGGTTCCATTCATAAGGCGGAGTTCTCTTTTGTCCGACAAATATTTTTCCAGCCTTATTTTGGAGCAAAAAGCCTATGGAGAGATGATAAACTTTTGCATGCTTGTCGAGGGATAGCTTTAGCCGGCTATCGATTGCATTTTTAAGGGGAGCGATATTGCCGCAAACCAAACAACGGTATGATTTTTTCCCGCGATATATTATTTCCTCGGTGGCGTCACTGTTGCATTTTGAACACTGAATAAGTCTCATACTTATAACTACTTTAATTTATCACTAAATACTATATCAAATAAATACGTAGGTCAAAATAGCTTTAAAAACGAACAAAGACCAAAGCAGCGTGGCTTGGTCTTTTTGTTTCACGGAACAAGGGGGACATCCTGGCAGCATCACCAGGATAACCGGTTTCCCGGCCGCGTCTTCGCGGAATTACCCGATGCTCGCGCGCGCCATTTTAGCGCCGCGCAATATGGCCATGGTGTCTGTTTCCGCCCATCCGACATATCCGGTGGCCTTTACCGGGCTGCCCGGCTTGGGCACGAGAACGTCGAGATGTGTTTCCGGATGATGGAGGATGCCGTCGACGTTGGTGCGGGTCTGATCGAGGACTTCCGCGGCGTCATACTCGACCGCCTGGAAGTCTGCAGCATCGAGGGTGCCGCTGAAGGCCTCATCGCACAGGAACTGGGCGAGTGCCCTCGCTGCCCGGTCTCCCAGTCTCGGCTTACGAAGACCATCATGCTCGAACTGGCGGCCAGCGTCATACATGGCCGACTGGAAGCCGATCCGATCCCTGGGTGCCTTCCCCGCGGCCTTGGTGTAGAGGTCCTTGGCCTTGGGAATGACACTCACCATGACTCGCTCGTCATCAAGCAGTGTCATCGCGTTGCTTACGGACTTGAGCGCTTCCCGCAGGCAGAACGTGCTGAAGGTAGCGACCATACGCAGGGTGAAGGTGGGCTCGTGAACGGCTCTATAGCTAAAAAGCCGCTCGTTGCGCTGCAGCGCAACGCGTAGAATGTCGTGTCCTGGCGGCGGCGACAGTTCTGTCGCCGGCAGGGTGTCTGTTCCGTCCATTGCTCCCCCTCTATTATTCCAGGGATACTGCCCCTTTAGTTTCCGCGCTGTGCGGACTTGCTTTGGGGTTAAAGCAAGCACCCTGTAAACCATCCAACATTTACAAAGCGCTTGCTTCAAGAATTTCTTAACTTTATTGTACAGAAATCAATTTAATAAAGTCAAGTCCGGTATTCATGATTTTGTGATATTATTATCCGCCATCGCGGTTTCCGGTTTCTTTTTGGCGATGTATTTGCAGTCAGGATAGCGGTTGCAAGCATAGAAAATTCTTTTTCCTTTACCGCCGCGTTTTTCCACGATCGTGCCCTGATGGCACTCCGGACATGGCCCGAATTTCTTTTCTATTTTAGCAATGCCTTTACATTCCGGATACTTGGCGCAGCCCAGGAACGAACCGAACCGGCCTTTTCTGACAATCATTTCGCCCCCGCATTCCGGGCAATGAATAGTTTTAGCGTAACTTGCAAGTTCGATCTCCTCTTTCTCCAAAGGTATGCGACCTTTGCATTCTGGGTATTTTTCACAGGCGCCGAATTTTCCAAATCTGCCGAATTTAGCCACCATCGAACTTCCGCAAAGGGGGCATTTATCGGTAATCGGTTCGGTCAGCTTTTCAATTGTTTCTTTTTTCTCCTCCACTTTTTTGGAAAAAGGATTGTAAAAGTCTCTAATTATGGGTTGCCACTCGCGGTTGCCTTCGGCAATTTCATCAAGCTCTTCTTCCATGTGGGCGGTGAATTGGTAGTCTACAATATCCGCAAAATGTTCCTTGAGGAAATCCGTAACTAAAATTCCGACTTCGGTGGGGGTTAATTTTTTCTGATCCCGCGTTACATATTCGCGCTCAATGAGCGTACCAATGGTCGGCGCATAGGTTGAAGGCCGGCCAATGCCGAATTCTTCAAGAGCCTTGATTAAACTGGCATCAGTGTAACGCGGCTTGGGTTCCGTAAAGTGTTGATTAGGAGCAAGCTCTAAAAGCTTTAAGATTTCATTAACTGAAAGCTCCGGTAAAATTCCTTCCTCCTCTTCGGATAAATCATCCGTGCTTTCAAAGTAAACCTTAAGGAAGCCGTCAAAAATTAAGACTTGGCCGGTGGCGCGGAAAGTATATTTTGTGCCGGTTGAAATATCAACCGAAGTGGCCTTAAATTGCGCCTCGGGCATCTGCGTGGCCACAGTTCTTTTCCAAATCAAATCGTAAAGTTTAAATTGTTTTGCATCCAAAAACGATTTAATATCCTCGGGCTTGCGAAGCAGAGAAGTGGGGCGAATGGCTTCATGCGCTTCTTGCGCGCCTTTGCTTTTAGTTTTAAAAGCTCGCGGGGCGTCAAGGACGTATTTTTTGCCAAAGCTTTCCGCAATTACTTCCTTCGCCTGATTTAAGGCAAGTGTACTTAAATTAACCGAGTCGGTACGCATGTAGGTAATTAAACCAATTGAACCTTCGCTTCCGAGTTCAATACCTTCATAAAGTTGTTGGGCGACCATCATGGTCTGCTTGCCCGAGAAATTCAGTTTGCGGTTAGCTTCTTGCTGAAGGGTTGAAGTGGTGAACGGGGGAGATGGATTTCTTACAACTGACTTTGTTTCGATATTTTCAACTTGCCATTTTACTCCTTGCAGAGTCTGAACTATTTCTTTAGCCTCGGCTTCGTTTTTGATCGCGAGCTTATCAATTGTTTTGCCGTCAATTTTATTTAAGCGTGCGTTGAAACTCCCAACCGCACCAGAACTTTCGGTTTGGTGGGCGGGTAAATTTTTCTCTAGTTCTGCGGTGATAGACCAATACTCTTGGGGATTGAATTTTTCAATTTCGCGTTCGCGCTCAACTATTAGCCGCAATGCAGCAGACTGCACCCGGCCGGCCGAAAGGCCGTAGCGGATTTTTATCCACAAAAGGGGGGAAAGGTTATAGCCAACTAAACGGTCTAGAATGCGTCTGGCCTGTTGGGCATCTACTAGGCGCGAATCAATTTTTCTGGGGTGTTCCAAGGCCTGCTCAATGGCATCCTGGGTTATTTCGTGAAAAACAATACGTTCGTACTTATTATCAGCTAGGTCTAAAAGGCTCTGTAAATGCCAGGCGATAGCTTCACCTTCGCGGTCCTCGTCAGTCGCCAGTATCACTTTACTAGCCGATTTTGCCAGTTTTTTTAGCTCGGCCACTCGGGCCTTGGCCTTTGTTGGAACAACATACTTGGGTTCAAAATTATTTTCAACATCAATACCGATTTTGCTTTTGGGCAAATCGCGTACATGGCCAAAAGACGACTCAACGACATAGTCGCTACCCAAAAATTTATTTATAGTTTTAGCCTTGGTTGGCGACTCAACGATCACCAAACTTTTTGCTTTGCTGGATTTAGCCATACGAAGTAGAATATATTTTTATTTTCGCGTGCTGTCAACCCCGTTGGGTAATTTTACAATTTTCAATTCTCAATTTTCAAACACTTCTCCGCTAAAGCTTCGAAGTGCGCCGCAATCTGATATTGCTTGCCCGAGCGTTGCTCCGGAGGAGCGTAGTGGGGTTTAGAAATAAGAAATTAATAATTAGAAATTACTTAACGCTGTATCTTCCATCCATATGCGAAACAATTTTTTCCATAAGCTCCAGGGTTGTTAGGCTGCTGGTTATGAGTGGGATTTCCATTTGGCTTTTTTCGGCCAACTCACTGATGGTTAAAGGGTTTTCGGAAAGAATTTTTAGCAAAATATTTTGCTCATTTGAAAAATTAGAATTCCTTTTCCATTTTGCCGCCCCCTTCGGCAGAATGGAAAAGGCCTCAAGAATGTCCTGAATTTCAAGCACTACTCGAGCGCCGCTGTCGCGTATTAGTTTATTGGTTCCGACAGCCGCGGGGTTTGAGATCATGCCCGGCACACAAAGCAATTCGCGGTTATAATCGGCTGCCAAGTTGGCGGTAATTAGCGCGCCTGATTTTTCCGGAGCTTCGGTGACGAGCACGGCTTTGGCGAGGCCGATGATGATTCTGTTACGCGCAACAAAGTTGCCTTTATATATATTTGATTTTGGCGGATATTCGCTAATTACGGCGCCGCCCGAATTGATAATCTCATTTGCCAAATTTTTGTGTTCCGGCGGATAAATTGAAGAGTCATCCACGCCGCCGCCCAAAACGGCAATGGTTTTACCGTGCACCTTTAGCGCGGCCTTGTGGGCCGTGCCGTCAATGCCGCGTGCTAAACCTGAAATAATGACAATATCATGCTCGGCGGCAAGGCTCGCAAGTTTTTCAGTACTTGATAGACCGTAAGCCGTGCATTTGCGCGTGCCGACCACCGCCAGAGTGTGGGGATGTTGTAAAAGGGAAACCGAGCCGCGCACAAAAAGCGATTTCGGCGGATCGTGGATCTGTTTAAGGAGGAGGGGGTATTCTGAAGAGCTGATTTGTATCTCAATAATGTCCATAAAATCCATGGGCGTTTTAGGCCTTAAATAAAGGGGTAGGATAAGATGTTGACAATTATCCGGATATTTGCTATACTATAGATAGTGTTATTATAATAGTCCTTTGGAATCCCGCTTTCGAGTGGTGTAGGTGATGCAATCCCTCCTAACTTCACCGAACCGAAAGTTAAGGTGTTACTACTTATGTAGTGGTGCTTTGCGCTCGAAGCGGGGTTTCAGGGGATTTTTAAATTGTCGCGATGGCTGTTTTGAAAAGACGAGTCTCGCCGTTCCAGCGGCGGCTCGCTCTCACGCTCGGCTTCGGGCAGAACCGAGCCGCGAAGCCTGCGCGACGCTTTTCAGAAACAGCGCGTCGCTCCTAAATCGGGCGGTAAGCTAAAGCGGACCTTTATAAAAAGTTACAACCAATTTCAATAGTCGGGGCGGATGCGAAAGGGAACAGTCGAGAGGCTGTTTTTTAATTATGTAATTTAGTTAGACTTATAAATTTGTACACCTTATCTTTTTCTAGTTCAAGAATTCCATAATCGCCAACATTTTCTAATTCCCCAGTTTGAAATAGTACGCGGTAAATTAATTTGATCGGTCCGCCGTGGGTAATAATGGCGATGGTTTTATAATTGTTATTACCGATAATATTTGTAAGGGTTGTCAGAATTCTTTTTTTAAAATCTTCGTAACTTTCGCCCTCTGGGTCAGTGTTATAAATATTTTTGTGCTGTTCAACTATCTCGGGATATTTTTGTTTAGCCTCATCTTTATCTATGCCGTTTAAAATACCATAATCTCTTTCTTCGAGACCCTCGATTACGTTAAATGGGAGGTTTAATTTACTATTTATTATTTGAGCTGCTTCTTTTGCTCTAATTTTTGGACTGCAATAAATAGCCTCAATTTGCTTGCTGATTAATTTTTCTGCGGTTATAGCGGCATCGCTCTTGCCTTTGTCAGTAAGATGATCGTCGTAAGTGCCTCCGTATCTATTCTCAATATCGCCCGTACTTTCCCCGTGACGGATTAAAAGTATTTTCATACCAAGTTTTTGTTAAATTCCGCGATTTCGGATTTAATATCTTCGCCTTTTACCAGCATCTCAATTAGTTCAGCAGATTTTTCAATGGACTTTTTGATAATTTCTTTTTCTTCGGGTTTGAATTTTTGCAAAACATAAGTCTCGGATGGAAGACCGACGGCACGGTTGTCGCCAATGCCAATGCGCAAACGCCAAAAGTCTTCTTCTAGGTTTTCCATTATCGAAAGCACGCCCTGATGTCCGCTTGAGCCGCCTTCTGATAAACGCAAATGTCCAACGGGCAAATCGACATCATCGTAAATTATCAGAACTTCTTGCGGTTCGATTTTATAAAACCTGGCAAACTCTCCAAGCGGTTTGCCGGATTCGTTCATAAAAGTTTTGGATTTGAATAAATAAAGTTTTCCAGAGGTCAGACCTCTGTCAGATTGAGGTCTGACCTCGTTTATCTCTGCTTCAAACTTAGACGAGCAGTTGATCGTTTCCCATTTATTTTTTAAAGACTCTAAAACTTCATAACCTATGTTATGGCGCGTGCCTCCGTATTTTGTTGCTGGATTGCCCAATCCCGCTATTAATTTAATCATTTTCTTATTTTATCGAGCATTAAATCAAAAATCAAAGGTCAAAACTCAAAAATACAAACCAAAAACCAAAAGTTTTGAATTTGAAATTTAAATTTTGATTTTTGCATTTTGAATTTTGAGTTACCTTTCTGGTCTCCGTAAACGTATCTTTATGGCCGTGCCGGCATATTCGTATTTTTCACGGATCTTATTTTCCAGATGCCTGACATAAGAGTAGTGTATCGCCGCCGGGTCATTTACGACAAGCATAAATACCGGCGGGTTCGTTTTGACCTGCTCTAGGTCGTAGATTACCGGTTTTTTCTGGGCACGGAGCTTCATTGGCGGGTTTTTCTTAATCCAGGCCTTAAGGTCTTTGGTTAAATCTTCTTCCGGTATTTCTTTTAGGCGGGAATTTTTAGCCTCGACGATTGCCTCAAGCAATTCTTTCACATTCCAGCCTTTTTCAGCCGAGATCGGAATGAATTTTACAAAGCGCAAAAAAGGAAAGCGCCTGATAGTAGACTCTTTTATGCGTTCAATTTCTTTTTTATCTTCAAGCAGATCAACTTTATTAAGGGCAATAACAATTCCCTTAACGCTGCTTTTTAGTTTTCCGGCAATGGTTTGCTCGAAACGCGCCCGGACATCGGCCGCATCTAGCATTAACACCACGACATCGGAATTTTCCAAACTTTTTAAGGCCTGGAAAAGGGCGTACTGCTCAACGTCAATGTCAATTTTTGACCGGCGCCTCATTCCGGCCGTATCGATAAATTTCAGAATCTTTCCTTTATAAGAAATTTTTACATCTACTGCGGCGCGAGTTGTACCCGGAAGCGGACTGACAATGGCGCGTTCCTCGCCCACCAAATGATTGACCAGGGTAGATTTTCCGGCATTGGGTTTGCCGACAATCGCAACATTTGCAAAAATTTCTTCAGGCTCCTCGTCTTCCGATTTTTCAATTTCTTCAACCAATTTGTCTAAAAGATCGCCTACGCCTCGCCCGGTTAGGGCCGAAATTGGCCAAATACCGCCCAGGCCCAAGCGAACAAAATCCGCTTTGGCTTTCTCGGTATATTTTGCCGAGTCGATTTTATTGGCTACCACGAAAACCGGCAGCTTGTTTAAGAGTTTATTTTTTCTAAGAACCTCTTTTAGTTCCTTGGTAGTATTCACGGCGGCTGAAACCGGGGCTTTGGCATCTACCACAAAAATAATTGCATCGGCTTCAGTCACGGCCAGTTGGGTTTGAGCGCGGATATTTTTTTCCAAGGGATCGCCGGATTTGCGAGCGAGCCCGCCGGTATCGATAAGTATAAATCGTTTGTCATTCCATTTTGTTTCGCCGTAAGCGCGATCGCGCGTGGTGCCGGGGCGGGGACCGGTAATGGCGATCCGTTTTCCAAGCATAGTATTAAAAAGCGTAGATTTGCCTACGTTTGGCGGCCCCACCAAGGCGATTGTCGGTGTTTTCTTGGACATTACTCTATATATCTTACAATAATCAGCGAACTTAAAACACCCCGCTTGATGGCCTGGGGTGTTTGGTTATGTCTGATCGGGGATGACGTTTTTGAGGTTTACCGACGGCGCTAAGTTTTTTAGTAGCTTATCGTCAGTTTCATCCGTGGCTTCAGTGTCCGCCTTGGTGTCGGGTGCGGTTGCCGGCGGAGAGGTTGTTTCCGAGTCCTCTACGTCCTGGTCGCCCTCGCCTTCTTCGTCATTGCCATTCTCATCGTCAGCTTCCTCTTCCTCTTCCGGTTCGGGCGGGTCGAGATTTATCACTTCAAGATAAGGCGGCCTGTAATTTTTGCCGAGGATAACTATAAAGTCCGGTGTGGGCGAGGTTTTAGCGATTGGCGGGTTGCTGCCGATTTTTGCTGAAAGAGTAGTCTGTAACACGGCTAAACTATTTGGTTTTTTACCACCCGTCAAATCATAGATTACTGATTGATCGGGGTCAGTTAGCTTGCTGGCGTTGGTTGCCGTGGTGTTAAAGGACATTAAGGTTAATTGTTCAGAGGCCATAAGGGCAAAGCCGCCAATACCGGTGGCGTTTTGAATTTCAACTAACGGCTGCTCGCTTGTCACGCGGCCGCGGGCAAAACTGCTGTCCGTATATTCCTTAATATTTTTTAGGGTTCGGCCGCGGCACAAATCAATGTGGTAGCCTTTTTCTTTTGATAGAAAACTGCAAACCATGCCGGTGGTCGGGTCAATTACTGAACTGTAAATTTGATTTTGAGGAACCTGGAGCATGAGACCGGCTAACCGTTTTATTTGTCCGGCATCGAGATTGGTGGATATATGGCTGGTAAAATCGTCGTATAAACCATTAACGGTTTTAATGTCTGAAAAAAGATTCAAGTCGCGAACGCGGGCCTTGAAAGCCTCAAGAATTTTTTGCTGGCGGCGGGCGCGGTCGAAGTCGGAGGTGGTGTAGCGAGAACGGGCATAGATAAGCGCGCGTTCGCCGTCCATGTGTTCAACCCCGGCTTTAAAGCTTACCGGGCCGATGTATCCGTTTTTGGTATTTGGGAACAGGGAATCGGTGAAGGAGCGTTCGATTTCTACATCGATGCCGCCCAAAGTATCCACTCCTTTGGCAAAGCCGGCAAAATCTACAACTAGGGCGTAGGGAATTTCTATTCCTAAAAAGTTTTCTACGGTTTTTCTGGCCTGCGTCAATCCGATTTTCTGTCCATAGTTCATGACACCGTAAGCATAAGCGCTGTTTATTTTATAAAGTCCGTAGCTTCCCGGTATGGAAACAATAATGTCGCGCGGGATGGAAATCAATGAAATTTCAGAGGTATTGGGTTTAATGCTTGCTAGCATGACCGTGTCCGAAAGGTAAGGGCCATCGTGCCCTTCACCGCCCACACCCAAAAGCAGGACGTTTACTTGGTCCTGCGATTCGCCGATCAGTTTTTGTCCGTCGAAAACCAGCCCGGCCAGTTGAGCCACCGGATTTCGGCCAGAAATGAAAATACTATTACTACCATGCCAAAATTTTGCCAAAGTGAAACCGAACACTCCCGAAAGGAGTGCCAGCATAAGGGTAATGACCACTTTGGGCCGGCCGGCGCTTTTTAAAAAAATCATTTTAACCTTAATTTTTGTGCTCTAGCTACATAAAACGACCAATTGACTCAACTTTTTTGGTTCCACGCCCAAGCCAAGCACAGGCCGGGTTTTTTGTCGGTTTTTGCAGCTTGCATCATGCTAATCTTCAGTATAAAATAAGTGAGGTTCATATTTTTTTTCGAACGTACGCCAATATAGTTTAGCATAAATTACCGGATTTAGATTGTTATTTTTTTTCGTTTAAAGTAACTAAAGTTTATGATGGTGTGGCATCTCGGCTCGTATGCTTGGCCTGCCCTTCGAAGCTTGGGTGTCAATCCCAAGCGAAGTAGGGGCGAATGGTTCAGCTTATCCGGCAAATTTATGGTCACTTAGCTCAGTTGGTTAGAGCGTTCCGTTCACATCGGAGAGGTCACTGGTTCGAATCCAGTAGTGACCACCAAAAAATTTAATCATGCAAAACGAACAAGAACCATCATCAGTAAACAACACGGCGGAAGGGGCGATTGTTCCAGAAAACACGGCCCAGACCCAACCTGTGCTGGCGCCAATCGGGGTTTTTGTCTGGGATTTGGCCAAAATAGTGCTTTTAGCCACAGTGGTCATTATTCCCATTCGCTTTTTGGTTTTCCAGCCATTTATTGTTTCCGGGAGTTCGATGGAGCCCAACTTTACTCACGGTGATTATTTGATTATTGATGAGATAAGCTACCGTTTTAACCGACCCGAGCGCGGAGAGGTAATAGTGCTGCGCTATCCCGAGGACCCGTCGCAATTTTTTATCAAGCGTATCATTGGCCTGCCGGGCGACAGACTTGTTTTTAACGGAGGCAAAGTTAAAGTTTATCCGGGTAATGGTTACGACAGCCAAATTCTTGATGAAAATTATTTGGTCGTGGGAACTTTCACAAGCCCGATAGGTGATGACAGTATTGTCTTGGGCAGCGGTCAGTATTATGTTCTGGGTGATAACCGCGTGGCCAGTTCGGATTCTCGAGTTTGGGGGCCGCTCGAGCGCACAGATATTGTCGGCAAGGTTTGGGTGAAAGTTTTCCCGTTGTCCGATCTTTCCTTCTTTAAAACCCCGCAATACTCCCAGTAGTTTTAACAGTTAAACATCGTGAAAGGAGAATCAGGTGCATAAAGCAACTTCCACAAAAAATACGACAAGCAAGGTGATGCCGCCGCTTGAGCCGCCGGTTCAAAAAAAGTTTGTAAAGAAAATTCCGGGCCAAAAGGATTTTTTGCCGGAGGAGTGGGCTGATTTGGATCATCTTTTGGAACGATTAAAAAATTTGGCCAAAGGCTTCGGTTTTTCAAGAATTGAGCCCTCTTTGTTTGAGGTTTCCGAAATCAATGCGAAATTCCATGTCAAGGAAGGTAAGGCGCCGGTTTTGAAAGTTTCGGGCGCCGATGAGGCGGTTTTTCGGACAAACGCCATTTCGGGTTTGCTGCGCATGTATCTTGATGCCCGCACTCCGGAAAAAGAGAGGTTGAGTAAATGGTATTTTATTTCACCGGTCACCGTTCATCACGAGAATCCTTACCAAATAGTTTCAAACCTTGAGTATGGTTTTGAGGTAATCGGCGATGAGAGCCCGATCTTTGACGCGCAAGTTTTGGCTTTGGCCTGGAAACTCTATAGCGTTTTAGGTGAAGACAAGATTGTTTTAGAGATCGGCAGCCGGGGTTGCGAAAATTGCTGGCCGGAATACCAGCAAATTTTAAGTCGCACTTTTTCTGACGCCAAGTACAGTCTTTGTAAGGAATGTGCGGCCAGTGTGGAAAAGCACCCTGAAAAAATACTGGTTTGCGAACAGGCGGAATGTCAAAGTATTGCCGCTGACGCCCCGGCTTTTATCGATTATCTCGATGCGGCTTGTTCGTCCCATTTAACTACAGTGCTTGAATCCTTAGATGAGCTAAAAGTGTCTTACGTACTGATGACCGGTTCTGACCTCGACCCCCACGCCCGCCGCACCGTTTTTCGGTTTAAGTTTAACCACCCTCAAGATTCGTTTATTCTTTCCCATGGCATGCGCCATGACCATTTATTCAGTCATTTTAACGTGTCACCCCGCCCAGCCCTGGGTTTGGTCGGTGATTTCAGCAAATTTTTGCGGGCTTGGCATCTTTCCGGTGCGGTACTACAGAAGGCTAAATCGGCTGATGTGGCTTTGATACCCTTGGGGGAACTGGGCGCGAAAAAGGCCTTGTCCCTCTTCTCCAATTTTTGGGATGAAATGATTTCCGTAGTTAATCTTTTTGATGAAAATGGTCTTAAAGCGCGCTTGCAGCAGGCGGCTGACATGAAGGTGCCCATTGCCCTTATCGTCGGGCAAAAGGAAGCCTTAGAGGACACGGTAATCCTGCGTGACGTTAAATCAGGCATGCAGGAAGTATTTACCTCGGAGCGGATTTTGAGCGAGGTCAGGAAAAGACTGGGAGAGTAGGGACATAAACTTCAAGCCTCAATCGCCAAACTCCACACCTCAATTCTGGGGTTAGAGTTTGGCGATTCCTTTTGACTGCGTCAAAAGGAATATGTTACTATTTATTTACTGTGATGGCCTTAATACCACGATTCAAGGAGTCGTGGACGATTTATTAAACTTAAGAAAGCAGGTGTATAAATGATAGAAGTAAAGCGTAAAGACGGTGAAAGTTTCGAAAGCTTGATGCGGCGTTTCAGCCGCAAGGTTCAGCAGAGCGGAATTCTTATCCGCGCGCGCAGAATCCGTTATCACAGCCGCGTTAAAAGCCGCAATTTGCAGCGACGTTCGGCCCAGCGTAGAACCGAGCTAAAGAAAGAGCGCGACGAGGCTAAAAAGCTCGGCCCCATTCATCGTGGGTCAGGTTACCGCGGGTCAAGATAACTTTATAACTTTATAACCATATCCGCCAAAAATTTTTGTCGGGTGTCGTTCATCAATAGGAGTCAGTAATTAAGGTATAATCCACTCGAATAATATGGTTGTTTTGTCAAAACTAAAGGCTTTTTGGTAAACCCGCTAAAATTTTCGTCGAACATGAATAATCACAACAGCTTACTAGTAACCTACAAACATACTTTCAATTATAGAGTAGTTGTGTAGAAAATTTAGGCGGGTAAATGGCGCAAATAGCAGAGATTGTAGAATCAAAGCTTAAGTTAGCTTTAAAAAACAAGGATATACGGGCAGTTTCTGTTTTCCGAATGCTGAAAAGCGCTTTGGTTAATGAGCGCATCGCCAAAATTCATGACCTTTCCGATGACGAAGAAACAGCGGTCATTAGGCGCGAGCTCAAGAAGCGGGAAGATTCAGTCAACCAATTCAGGCAGGCCGGCCGTGAGGATCGTGCTTTAGAAGAAGAAGCCGAAGCTGAAGTTTTAAAAGTTTTTTTACCTCCAGAACTTCCTGATGAAGAGATAAGGGCCCTGGCTGAAAATAAAGTAGCCGAAACGGGTGCCGATAATTTTGGCAAAATTATGGGCGCGGTGATGAAAGAAGTGGCCGGGCGTGCTTCCGGCGACCGGGTGCAGAAGATTGTTAAGGATTTACTCACAAAAAAATAATCATTAAAAATAAAGAACCGGAGGCAATCAGGCTTTGCCTGTTGCCGTAGGCAACCTAGGAAAGGGGAATTAGACTCACAGACTTCTGAAAGAAGTCGAGAATCGTCAAAAACCAAAGCCTAGTGGTTAACCGGCTCTGCCGGGAACCCGATGGCTGGTGGGGGAAACCCCTCGACGAAGTCGGTCCGCCGGTCTCTGGCGGACAGGGTTGTCCCCGTTGATTATGCCTCGCGAACATTATTACGTCGGACTTGATGTAGGTTCGGCTAAAGTAAAAGTGGTTGTCGGAAAGTTTGATCCGAATACGGACCAGCTTAGTATTGTCGGCACGGGCGAGGCGCCATCTGCCGGCTTGCGCCGTGG
>Ga0209542_10003989_pt1 | contig 30856 bp, 29 predicted proteins | sample RifCSPhighO2_01_FD_184028 | JGI IMG/M metagenome (GOLD analysis project Ga0209542, IMG submission 184028) | Soil microbial communities from Rifle, Colorado - Rifle CSP2_plank highO2_0.1 (SPAdes) (version 2) | ecosystem: Environmental > Terrestrial > Deep subsurface > Rock core/Sediment ... | reverse complement strand
TATAGTCAATAATTAATTGATCAAAATCATCTCCACCCAAATGTGTATCTCCATTCGTAGACTTGACTTCATAAACTCCTTCTCCCAATTCTAGAACTGATATATCAAAAGTTCCTCCGCCCAAATCATAGATAGCAATTGTGTGAGCGTTTTTCTTATCAAGCCCATAGGCCAAAGCTGCAGCTGTTGGTTCATTTATAATACGCAAAACCTCAAGTCCTGCGATTTCACCAGCTTGCTTTGTAGCCTGGCGCTGTGAGTCATCAAAATATGCGGGAACTGTAATAACCGCCTGAGTTACTTTTCCGCCCAGATAATTTTCAGCATCTTTTTTGATCTTTTGCAAAATTTGAGCTGATACTTCCTGAGGAGTAAATGTGCGGCCCTCAACTTCTACAACTGCCATTCCGTCGCGGCCCGATTTGATCGTATATGGAAGCCATTTCATGTCGAATTGCACTGATTTGTCTGTAAATTTTCGGCCCATCAGTCTTTTTATAGAGAATATTGTGGTTTTGGGCTTAAGAACTATTTGACGCTTGGCCACATCCCCTACGACATGCGTAACCGGATCAACGACAGATGGAATTACATTGCGGCCTTCTTGAGAATAGATAACCTTAGGGCTTCCACCCTCCATTACAGCGACACATGAATTTGTTGTTCCTAAATCAATTCCTATAATTTTTCCCATAATCAATTTCCTTTATTCTGCTTTGCAGAACCAACTCTGACTTGTGCTGGTCTAAGTGTTTTTTCGTATAAGATATAGCCTGCTCTTACTTCCTCAATTACTTTTCCTTCTTCTCCCTCAACTGTATCCAAACATTCCATTAAGTTCGGGTCAAAATTCACGCCATCAGTTTTGATTCTTTCAACGCCTTCCTGTTTTAGGATATCCAGAAACTGTTTTACGCTCAAACTCAGAGTCTCGTCCCCAATGCTATGTTTTTCAGCAAGCATTAGTGTATCTAAAACCGGCAGAAGATTCAAGAGCAGTTTCTTATTAGCTTCAAGTATCCAATCTCTTCTTTGACTATCTACTCTTTTTTCCAGATTTCTGTAATCTGCCAATATGCGCTTGTTCTGATTCTCCAACTCTTCGATTTTTTGTTTTAAAAGTTCACTCTCGTCTTTTTTTATTTCCTTATCTTCGACTTTCTCCTTATTTTTATCTACTTTTGAATTTTGATCTGTCATTTTTAATTTTAAATTTTGAATTTTAAATTTTCGCCAACTGGCGAATTACCACCCGCTTGCAATTTCTTCAATCAAATCTCCAAAATATCGAACTGTTGGAACAATCTGGGTATAGTTAAGTCTTGAAGGACCCAAGACCCCTATTTCTCCTGTTAACTGCATTGGCGTTTTGTAATGAGTAAAAACAAATCCGTACGGTCCCTGTAGATTTGGGCCTAATTCATCTCCTAAAAGAACTTGAACATCCTCCGATGCCAAACCTTCAAAAAATTTCCTGCAAGTTTCGAATTCATCAATTGTAGCAAGAAGGCTTTTTGTGACATCAATATCGAAAAATTCAGGCATATCCAAAATATTGGCATAACCCGAACAGTAAATATCTCCATCCGAAGTCGAAACAATTGCAAGAGCTTTCGTCTTGTTCGCCAATGACTTTGCAATTTGCCTCAAACACTTATCTTCTTTACTTCTGTAGTCCCAAAGGCTTTCTTTTACTGCAGTTTCCTCAGTTACAGAAAGATCTTTTTCTTTCATTAGCTGCTTTACATAAAATTTCATTCCCATTGGAGTTGGCGCGCGCCCGGATGATGTATGTGTTTTCTTAAGATATCCGAGTTTGGTGAGTCTTACCATCTCATTTCTAATAGTTGCAGGAGAAGCGCTAAGGCTGTATTTTTTCTCAAGAGTTTCAGATCCAACTGATTCAGCGGTTGCAATATATTCCTCAATCAAACTTTTCAGAACCTCTACCTGTCTTTGTGTTAAATCATTCATAATATTTAAATTTTGTGAATTAGCAATAATATAGCACGACTGCTAAAGTATGTCAAGGGGCAAGTAGAGCTTTGCTCACTTCGCCCCGCGAATCCCGTGAAAGCCGCTCTGTGAGGCGTGTTCGAATAGAACCCAAAAGCCGAACAGTAAGGCTAAACGGGATCAAGGGGTCAATTAAAATAAATATGCTAAACTTAAATATATGAGACGTAAGAAACGGCATTTTTCGCTATTGATTATCAGTCTTTTGTCTTTTTTTAGCTTAATTTACTTAATCCTAAATTTCGATCCTACCCAAAAATACTTAATACTTAATACTCAATACTCAATACTTATTTTCTTCTTTGCACTTCTTTTCTTATTCTCTTCTTCCATAACAGCTTATATCCTAAACAATCTCCGAAGGGGAATATTTTTTGGTCTTTTTATAACTTCTTATTCTCTCCTTCGCTTTTTTCACCTGACCCAAACCTCCTTCCTCCTTCTTCTTATTGCCTTTTTCATCACACTAGAGTTCTTCTTCTCTCACAGGCGTTAATAGGTAAACTATTATAAATCTGCTAAAATGTGCATATGAATAAATTCTATATAACAACAGCAATTCCCTATGTTAATGCTAAGCCTCATATTGGCCATGCTTTGGAATTTATCCAATCAGATGTTATTGCAAGATATCATAGGCGTATTGGAGATGATGTAGTTCTTTTGTGTGGAGGAGATGAGAATGCTCTCAAAAATGTTCAAGCCGCAGAAAAAGCTAAACTACCAATACGGGAATTTATTGATGAAAATACCAAAAGCTTTTATGAGCTTTCAAAAAAACTAAATGTTAATTTCGATGTTTGGCAGAAAGGAAGCGATCCAAAACATCATTCATCATCTCAAAAACTTTGGGAACTTTGTGCTAAAAATAATGATATTTATAAAAAAACTTATACAGGACTTTATTGCGTAGGATGCGAGCTTTTTTATGAAAAGGAAGAATTAAACGAACAAAGAGAATGTTTCGAGCATCCCGGAAAAAAGTTGGAGGAAGTTTCAGAGGAAAATTATTTTTTCAAATTATCAAAATATCAAAATAAATTAATAGAAATTATTCAGTCTGACACCTTAAAAATTACTCCAGAAATCCGAAAAAACGAAATCCTCTCTTTTCTAAAGGGCGGACTTAAAGATATAAGCATTTCAAGGTCCAATGAACGGGCAAAAAATTGGGGAGTCCCAGTACCAAATGGTCCTAATCAAAGAATGTATGTCTGGTTCGATGCTCTTAATATTTATCAATCAGGAATCGGCTTTGGCTCTGATGACAAAAATTACAACAAATGGTGGCCGGCTGATCTTCATGTCATAGGAAAAGGAATTTCAAGATTTCATGCGATTTACTGGCCTGCGTTTTTGCTTTCTGCAAAGTTAAAACTTCCTAAGGAAATTTTTGTCCATGAATATATAACTGTTAATGGACAGAAAATGTCAAAAACTATTGGGAATGTAATAGATCCAATTCCCTTGATAGAAAAATATGGCACTGACGCTTTAAGGTATTATTTACTAGCGAAAATCTCTCCTTTTTCCGATGGTGATTTCACAGAAGAAAAGCTGAAGGAAACTTACAATTCCGACCTGGCAAATGGATTGGGAAATTTAGTTGCTCGCGTTGCGAAACTCTGTGAAGAAATAACAATTTTAGATAATCCAACTGTTAATAAACTAATAACAGACCTCCCGACAACATCAGGAAAAATAAAAACTCTATACTCACAAGCTATAGAAAATTATAGCTTTGATGAAGCATTAAGACTTGTTTGGGAAGATATAAGAGTCACCGATCAATATATAAACGAGCTTCAACCATGGAAGCTTGAAAAAGAGAAACTTTTAAAAGTCATGCAAGTTGCAGTAGATTCGATAAGATATTTAAATATAAAATTAAAGCCTTTTCTCCCCGAAACTGCAGAGAAGATCGAAAATCAATTCAAGGGCCCAAAAATCACTTCCCAAAAACCCCTTTTTCCAAGAATATGAACAAAAAATACATAGACAAACTTGCATTTATTTTTATTAAAGGCAAGAAGGTTCTTGTTACTCTAAGCACTGGAAAGGATGTATGGTATATTCCTGGTGGAAAAAGAGAAGGCAAAGAATCTGACATTGAGGCATTAACTCGGGAAGTAAAAGAAGAATTATCTGTTGATTTAAAGCCGGAAACTATTAGTCATTACGGAACTTTTGAGGCTCAAGCCCATGGCAAACCAATCGGAGTAAAAGTTAGAATGACTTGCTACACTTCAGATTTTGAAGGAACACTTAAGACAAGTAATGAAATTCGGAAAATAGATTTTTTTGACTCGAAGATCAAAGAACCCCTATCTCCCGTTGATTATCTTATCTTCGCCGACCTGAAAAAGAAAAACCTAATTGCTTGAAGAGAAAGTTTTAGCTTCCTACCCCAGGAGTTGAGCCAAATAGAGATTGCTTCGCCTCTATGATCCTCGCAATGACAAAATGAAGTATGTATAATTTAAGTTATGATCGATGTTCATTGTCACTTGAATTTTCACTCTTTTGAAAAAGATTGTGATGAGATAATTAAGAGTGCTTTTAAGGCTGGTGTAACGAAAATTATTAATGTTGGAACCAAAATCGATTCAAGTGAAATTGCAGTAGAACTGGCGCAAAAATATGAGAATTTATATGCAATTGTCGGAGTTCATCCCCACCATAGCGATAAGGTAATAAGCAACAAGAAACAAGAGGAAGACTGGATTACTAGTCTTGAGAAATTAGGAAAAACTCCGAAAGTTGTTGCAATTGGCGAAATAGGAATGGATTATTTTAGATATAAATCAAATGACATTGTTGATCCCAAAATCCAAAAAGAAGTATTTTTTAAGCAGATCAAGCTTGCCCACAAGCTAAAGTTACCATTGCAAATTCACAATCGCCATGCCGGCAAGGATATACTCGACATATTATCAAACCATAAACAATATTTAATGAACCCTCCAGGCATGTTTCACTGTATGTCAGGTGACCTTGATTTTCTCAAAAAAGTACTCAATCTTGGCTTTTATGTCGGATTTGATGGAAATATAACATACAGAGGAATTGCTCCTGGAGAAACAACAGAGTTAAAAGAACTTGTTAAATATGCTCCTATTGATAGAATTGTTACAGAAACAGACAGTCCGTTTCTTACCCCAGAACCCATGCGAGGAAACAGAAATATTCCTGAATATGTTATAATTACAGCTAAGTTTATAGCTTCGATAAAAGATATCTCTTTTGAGAAAATTGAGGCTGCAACTACACAAAACGCAACCAAACTTTTCCATCTATGACTAATTTTTTCCAAAACGTATTCACCCGTTACCCAATCAAAACAAAACGAATGCTCGAGATACTTCCGGGAACAGTTTCTTGGATGCTAATTTTGTTTCCTATTTGGGGATCATTTTTTATTCCATTTGTGGTTGCATATTTTGTGCTTTTTTTTGACGTTTACTGGTTTTACAAATCTTTCAATCTTGTAATTTGTGCCTACATCGCTTCAAGAAACATTAGAAAAGCAGAACACACCAATTGGCTGGAAAAAGCAAAATCGCGTCCAAATTTCCAGAAAGCGACCCACGTCATAATAATCCCAAATTACAATGAGTACGCATACAAACTAAAACAAACACTACAAGCAATTGCCAACCAAACATTTCCAACTAAAAAAATATTTATTGTTTTGGCAATGGAAGAAAGAGAAATAGAGGCAAAAACAAAAGCAGAACATCTGATAAGGGAATTTAAAGGGACTTTTGGTGCAATCTTGGCGTCTTATCACCCGGATGTTTTAGGAGAAGTAAAAGGAAAGTCCTCAAATCAGGCCTACGCTGGAAAAAAAGCGTATAGTGAGCTTGTCCAAACCGGTATTATTGATATTGACTATGCAACTATTTCCTCTGTTGATGCTGATTCTATCTTTGACAAGCAATACTTTTCTTATCTTGCTTACCAATTTCTAACTGACCCAAAACGATATAATAAATTCTGGCAATCAGCAAATGTATTCTACAATAATTTCTGGACAATTCCGGCCCCAGTTAGAATCATTGCGTTTTTTAGCTCTCTTTGGAGAACTGCCATATTGGTTCAGGGAGATAGGCTTGTTTCTAATTCAACGTATTCTTTGTCTTTTAATCTTCTTAAAAAAATTGATTTTTGGGATACAGATGTAATTCCCGAAGATTACAGGATTTTCTTTAAAGCGTTTTACAAACTTTCCGGAAACGCATGGATCGAACCGATATTTTTAAAAACCTCTATGGATTCTCCACGATCAACAAGCTATTTTAAAAGTCTCAAAAGTAAATATCAACAAGAACAACGCTGGTCCTGGGGAGTATCTGACGATCCGCTTTTTATCAAATGGTGGTTTACGGTTCCCAATGTTCCATTTTTCCGAAAAACGATTATGCTTTTCAATGTACTCCTTGACCATTTCCTCTGGCCTGTTAACTGGTTCGTCATAACCGTTGCAGCCAACATAGTTACATTTTTGAATCCTGCTTTTTCAAGGACTACGCTCGGACACAACTTACCAAGCTTGGCAGGACTCATCTTAACTGCATGTCTTATTGCAACCCTTGGTATGATATTTATTGATTGGCAAAACAGGCCAAAAAATCCAAGTTCTTCCAGAATCAGAAAATTTTTATTTCCACTGGAATTTGTATTTCTTCCTATTGTGGGATTTTTCCTCTCAACTCTTCCAGCTTTAATTTCTCACACACGATTAATGTTGGGAAAAAGATCTGAATACAAAGTCACAGAAAAGTTATAATCTATGAAGATCCTTAGGATGCTTGAGAAAAATACAGGCTTCTGGTTAATTTTGGCTTCCTCTTTTATTTTCTTTCTTCTCAGATTCCCTTCTCTTTTTGAACCTCTCTGGTACGGGGATGAAGGAATATACCAAGCAATTGGATCTTCTCTCAATAGTGGCATGACGCTTTACAAAGAAATTTTTGACAACAAGCCGCCACTTTTATACTGGCTCTATTCCCTCTTTGGTTCGGATCAATTTGCAATTAGGCTTGTTTCTCTAATTTTTGGCATCCTTTCTATAATTATATTTTTCTTAGTTTGTAAAAAACTTTTCAAAACCCAAAGTAAGATTTGCTATTTATCAACTGTTATCTTTACGATCTTATTTGGTTTGCCAATGTTTGAAGGAAATATTGCAAATGCAGAGAATTTTATGTTATTGCCTATTATTACCTCGTCATTACTTGTCATAAGCCAGAAAAGATTTTTTATTGCAGGCGTTATTTTGGGATTTGCTTTTCTCTTTAAAATAGTTGCTATTTTTGACTTATCAGCTTTCCTGGTTTTTTGTTTTATAATAAATTTCAATTCACAAAAAAGAAATATTAATCTCTCCTCTATAGCTTTAGGGTTTTCTTTACCCATAGTACTTGTTTCACTATATTTTCTTGTCAATGGTGCTTTTTCAGATTTTATAAAAGCAATATTTCTTACAAATATTCCTTATGTAAACTACGGAAATAAAATTGGAAACTTACCTATTCTTCTTTTTGTAAAATTAGTTCTCTTGGGAATCTTTGTTATTTACCTTTTCAAAAAAAGAAAAAATATTAATACAAGTTCTCTTTTTATACTTATCTGGTTCGCATTCTCTGTATTTAACGCACTATTTTCTCAACGCCCATACACCCATTATCTTTTAGTTCTTCTTCCAAGTTTTTCTTTGATGATTGGACTCATATTTTTTGATAAAAAAAACATAAAACAAATATTTATTTTTTTGTTAATCATTATAATAATTTTGGCTAAAGTTTTTGGCATACCAAAAATTGAAAAAAATATTCGCTATTACCAAAACTTTATTTCATATATCAAAAACGGAAAAACAACAACTTCATATCAAAATTTTTTCGATCGTAACACTCCAATTGATTATGAAATAGCTCGTTTCATCAAACCAAAACTTCAAAAAGATGACAAAATATTTGTGTGGGGAAACAATGCTCAGCTATACGAACTAACAAATACTCTTCCAATAACAAAATATGTTGTTGCTTATCACATAACAAGCTATAAAGATGGAGTTTCAGTTTTGACCTCTGCTTTGGAAAAGATGAAGCCCAAATATGTTGTAATTATGCCAAACCAAAAAACCATCCCCTATTCATTAACAAACTATTTCAACAAAATAAAGATAGGTAACGCCAATATTTATGAAAGAGTTTTTTAAAAACATCAGAAGCGATAAGATTACAAATGTAGGATTTTTAACAACAGCTGCGCTTATAGCAGTAATTTTTATATTTACTTTATTTGTATATAGAAGGCTTCCGCCTTTTATTCCGGTTTTCAACCAGCTTCCATGGGGCGAAGAAAGGCTTGGGTCAACAATAACAATATTCTTACCTCTCTTAATTACACTGTCAATCTTTGTTATCAATTTGATTATTGGAACGTTAGTCTATGAAAAGATTCCTCTTGTATCGCGAATGCTTGCAGGAACTTCTATTCTCACTGCAGCTCTCACTTTTCTTTTTGTTGTCAAAACTGTTATATTGATACTTTAAGATGAATTTGATATTTGCCTTCATAACCGCTTTTCTCTTAACAACAATTATAACCCCTATATCAATATTCGTAATTAAAAAAGTGGGGCTTCTGGATGACCCGAAACGCCGTAAACATCCAGGAATTATCCATACCAAGCCTATCCCAAGAGGAGGAGGAATTCCTCTTTTTATTGGAGTATTAATTGCGAGTATTATTTTTATTCCGATGACAAATATTGTTATTGCTGTTTTATTTGCCGCATCTGTCGCATTAATTATTGGAGTTTTAGATGATAAATACGATATTTCTCCTTACATACGATTTTCAATAAATATTCTCTGCGCTGTCCTTGTTGTCGGTATTGGAGTAAATATTCCTTTCATAACTAATCCCTTTGGCGGAATTTTGTATTTTGACAATTTTGGAATCTTATCCGATCTAATTGCTGTTTTATGGATTGTCTGGGTAATGAACATGCTGAACTGGAGCAAAGGAGTTGACGGACAAATGCCTGGAATTGTTGCAATATCGGCAATTATTATTGGCATTTTGAGCCTAAGGTTTACACCTGTCGATCAAACAAGCACTATAACCGCAACTCTTTCATTTATAATTGCCGGAGCATCTTTGGGTTTTCTTATTTTTAATTTTTATCCTGCAAAAATATTTCCGGGTTACGGAGCAACTGCGATTTATCTTTTATTGGCAGTTACATCAATTCTTTCAAGTGCAAAGCTTGCAACAGCAATCCTTGTAATGGGGGTCCCTATGACTGACGGAATCTTCACTATATTTCGCCGCGTGTTTTCAGGCAAGTCTCCTTTCTGGCATGATAAAAAACATCTTCACCACTTACTGTTAGGCCTTGGTATGGGCCAAAGAAGTATTGCATTGTTTTATTGGATAATCTCTGCTATATTGGGGACATTAGCACTAATCTTGGAGGCCAAAGCCAAACTTTTTGCGATTATAATGCTTTTAATTTTGCTGGGCGGGACATTGCTTTTCCTTCATCGAGCCCGGAGAAACACCTATGATAAAAATAGCATTTAATACCTTAAAACTTCTAAGACCCAGGCAATGGATAAAAAATGTTGCTGTATTTGCCGCAATAGTATTCTCCGGAGAACTTTTTGACTGGATGTCTTTACAAAAAGCTTTAATTGCATTTTTTGTGTTTTGCATTTTGTCCTCAGCAATCTATGTTATCAATGACATCTTTGACATAAAAAAAGACAGACTTCATCCCTTTAAAAGATTTCGTCCGCTTGCACACCAGGACCTGACTGTTCCTTACGCCATAGCAGTTTCGATAGTACTGATAATTATTTCCTTAGTTGTGTCATTGATGGTAACTCCAGCTTTTTTTGTATTGTCAATTATATATCTATTGATTCAGCTTTACTATTCAACAGTTTTAAAAGCAATTCCTGTTATCGATATTCTTGCTATTGCCTCAGGTTATATACTCAGAGTTTACGGCGGGGAACTGGCCGGAGGATTTCATATTTCCGTCTGGCTTCTTCTTACGACAATTTCTCTTTCTCTTTTTCTTGCTGTTGGAAAAAGAAGGTCTGAGCTGACTCTGGTATCTCAAAACAAATCTGTAAATATTTCAGATATCAGAAAGACTTTGTCTCATTATTCAGAAAGGCTTTTGGATGTCTATGCTTCAATATTTGCAACTTCGACATTTGTGTCTTATGCATTATTTACTTTTTTGGAAAATCCGGCAGGAGTAAGGCTGGGAATAAGTATTCTTTTGCCAGATTTTCTTCCAGCGTTTTTTCAAAAAAAATGGCTCATGATTACAATTATTCCTGTTGTTTATGGACTCATGCGGTATCTTCAGGATATTTATGAAAAACGTGAAGGCGAAAGTCCGGAAAGAGTACTTCTGTCCGACAAACCGCTATTAATAGCCGCGATAACTTGGGCAATTCTCGTGATCACAATAATCTACTTCCTGGGCTCGTAAAAAATGTTACTCTTTCTTCGCGTACTGAGCGCTTATCCAGCCTTTTTTGTCATCTTCAAATTGAATTTCAATCCAACCATCCTTCTCATCCAAAACCTCATACTTTTCTCCCGGTTTAACTCTGCCGACTTCCAATGACGAGAGAGAACCATCTGCCCTAACTCTCAAAAAACCTGTCGGAGTATCAAGTATCAAAACATGTTTTACTGTAATTGCCGAAGAAGAGGCAGTTCCTGACGAAGTTGCGATATCATTTACCAAATCAGAAACCCCTAAAAAGAGCTTGGAAATAATTCTATATCCTGATTTCGTATTGACCTTAATCAATTTCTCTTTAAATCCATCTTTTGTTACTCTGATATCATGACCACCTTCGGAGGTATTTTTTAACAGTAATGTTGTTGTTCCAACCGGATTGTTATCCAAAAAAATATTTGCCTTTGTTGGAATAGACTCAACCAAAATCTCAATATCTTTTTCATCAGAAAGTTTTGACAGACTTACGACACTTCCAGAACTTCCGCTTTTCGCGAATGTTCTATCGACAACCGTAATAATAGATTTATTGATAGTAATTTTCTCTTCAAATGTCTTAAAACTATCCTCAGTTGGAACAACTCTAATCGAATAATCCCCTGTCTGAAACATTTGAGGTGGTTTGCATGCGCAAAAAGGAGTTTCACCGATTAATTTATTATCCAGATATACTTTGCTTTTGGGGATGGAAGTTACCTGAAGACCTCCTTTGCTGGATTGCCTCTCTAAAAAAAATAAAACACCCAAAAAAATACCTGTTGATAATAACAAAGGGACAGCAAACAAAAAAACTTTCCTCATACATTCGGCAAGCTCAGTATGACCCTGAGCGAAGTCGAATGGGTCATACAAATTCTTCAAGGATTATTATATCAGAAGTTATGGCCGCTATTGCAAAATAAAAACCACTGTATTATATTAATATTAATGTCATTTATCAATTGGGTCAAAACACATAAGCTAATTCTTGCTCTTCTCTTGGTAATTTTTTATCTTTACTCTAAAAATAATATAGTTATTCCTTTTGGTAAAGAATCTATGCTTCAAAACGTAGATTATCCTAGATCTTCTCCTTCTATGGGTATTGGGGGAGTTGCGCCAGAATTTTCTAAATCAATGGCAGTAGAAGACTTCAGCACTTCTGCAAATAGAGTTGTAATACAAGAATCGAACATGTCTCTTCTTGTCAAAGATGTACGGGCAATTGGAGATCAGATTTTGTCTTATGTAAAAAATAATGGCGGATATATGGTATACGCGTCTTTTACAAGACCAACTGAGTCTCCTTTTGCAAGTATTACAGTGAGAGTCCTAACAGCAAAATTAGATGAGTCGCTATCCTATTTTAAAAGTCTGGCTGTTAAAGTAACTAGTGAAAATCTAGTAGGCACCGACGTTACTCAAGAATATACGGACATAGAAGCCAGGTTGGCAACTTTAAGAAAGACTCAGCAAAAGTTTGAGCAAATCTTGGATAGGGCAACCGATGTTCAAGATATTTTAACTGTTCAACGTGAGATTATTAATATGCAAGGGCAGATCGATGCGCTCATTGGGCAAAAACAAGCTATTGAGAAAAATGCAGAGCTGACAAAAATTACTGTTTATCTCTCGACTGACGAACTCGCTCTTCCATATACTCCAGACAAAGCATTTAGACCTGGTGTTGTCTTTAAATATGCTGTCAGAAGTCTTTTGGACAATCTAAGGATAGGAGCCGAAGCCCTCATCTGGCTCGCAGTCTACTTGCCAATAATTGCTGTAATAATTTTAATTTATATCTTCGTTAGACAATGGATAAAAAGGAGAAATACAAACCCGAGAAATTGATTTTTAACTTTATACTTTGAACTTTTAACTGTTTAGTAGTCCATTCCGCCCATGCCCCCTGGTGGCATTCCCGGCATCGCAGGTTCTTTTTTGTCCGGGAGATCAGTAATAAGAGCCTCAGTTGTCAGAACCATCATGCCAATACTTGCGGCATTCTGGACTGCGGAACGGGTAACTTTGGCTGGATCAACAATGCCAGCTGAAAGCATTGATCCAAATTCCATTGTCATCACATTGAATCCATAATCAACAACTTTCGAATCTTCCAAATGCTTCACAACCCATCCTTCATCCGCGCCTGCATTTTTCGCAATCCATCTCACGGGATCTGCTAGTGCGCTATAAAGAATTTCTACCCCAACTTGTTCATCATCCAAAACCAAACTATCCTTAAGCTTCAAAAGCGCTTTTCTTGCACGAAGAAGTGTTACTCCACCTCCCGGAACAATTCCCTCTTCCAAAGCCGCTTTTGTTGCAGATACCGCATCATTGACTCTTTCTTTTCTATCTTTCATCTCAACCTCAGTTGCGGCGCCGACATTTATAACTGCAACTCCTCCTGACAGTTTTGCAAGTCTTTCTTGCAATTTCTCTTTATCAAAGTCGGATGTTGTCTCTTCGATTCCGCGTCTTATTTGTGCAATTCTTGCTTTTATTTTCGACACGTCACCTTTTCCGCCAATGATTCTTGAATTTTCTTTATCTGACCAGACTTTGTCTGCCCGTCCGCAATCCTCAATCGTTACGCTTTCAAATTTGCGGCCTGTGTCTTCCGAAATAAGAACTCCGCCAGTAAGTGTTGCTATATCCTCAAGCATTTCCTTTCGTCTGTCTCCAAATCCCGGCGCTTTAATTGCGATCGTATTAAATGTTCCTCTTAATTTATTAACAACCAATGTTGCCAATGCCTCGCCTTCTATCTCATCTGCAATTATGACCAAATTCTTAGAAACCTTGACTAAATTTTCCAAGAATGGAAGAAGTTCATTAAGAGCGGAAATCTTTTTGTCTGTTATCAAGATATATGGATCCTCAATTTCAGCTTCCATTTTATCCGGATTTGTTACAAAATATGAAGACGCATACCCTTTGTCAAATTCCATTCCTTCCTTGTAATCAATTGACATTTCAAGTCCTTTTCCTTCTTCAACAGTTACGACTCCATCTTTGCCGACTTTTGCTAGAGCCTCAGCAATAAGCGCTCCGATTTTTTGATCCTGAGCGGAAATTGTTGCAACTTTTGCAACATCAACATCTTTTACATTTTTTGCCATTTTGCCAATTTCATCAACAACAATTTTTACTCCTTTTTCCATACCGGATTTCAAAATCATAGGATTTGCTCCTGCAGTTACATTTTTAAAGCCGATGTTAATAATTGATTGCGCAAGAAGTGTTGCTGTAGTTGTTCCGTCTCCCGCAACATCATTTGTTTTGGAAGCTGCTTCTTTCACCAATTGCGCGCCCATGTTCTCAAACGCGTCCTCAAGTTCAATTTCCTTCGCAACAGTTACCCCATCATGAACAATATTTGGTGCGCCCCATTTTTTGTCCAAAGCAACATTGCGGCCTTTTGGGCCAAGAGTTGTAACGACTGCGCGAGCCAAAATATTGACTCCTCTAACTAATGCCTGTCTTGCTTCTTCTGAAAATTTTAATTGTTTAGCCATATTACGAAACGATTGCTAATATATCATCCTGACTAACCATTGTCCATTCTTCACCTTCAATCTTAACTTCATTTCCTCCCCATTTTTTATACATTACTTTATCTCCAACCTTAACAACAACCGGATTAATCTTTCCATTTTGTCCCATTTTTCCGGCTCCAACTCCCATTACCATACCCATTTGTGGTTTTTCTTTTACAGAATCTGGAAGAAAAATACCGCTATCTGTTTTTGTCTGCGCATCTAAAGGCCTTATGAGTACATTGTCAAAAAGCGGTTTCAGATTTAATTTCTTTGATTTGCTTGCCATATAATTTTATTCAATAAAAAATCTCACTATTAAAAATGTTACAGTGAATACTTATACAACAAATCCCAATCTATTGTCAATAACCTATAGTTGTATTTAGCCATTATTCTCTATCATTGATAGTAATGCTTCTTGGGGGATATTGATTTTGGCGTGGGCGATCATGCGGGATTTGCCTTTTTTTTGGGCTTCCAGAAGCTTGTCTTTTCTTGTTCTATCTCCTCCACTCATTTTCGCCAATACATCTTTTCTGAAAGGCGAGATTTCAGATCTGGCAACAATTTCACCATTTACCAATCCTTGTATGATTTGTCTAAACTGCAGTCTTGGCAGTGAATCTTTAAGTCTTTCCACTTTTTCCCTGGCAATATGTATGGCCTCATCTTTATAAACAAGCTCTGACAAAACATCTATTGGAGCATCATTCACTCTTATTTCAAGTCTTGCCAGATCCGCTTCTTTATAGGAGGTCTGCGTATAATCAATGCTTGCAAAGCCATTTGATACGGATTTCAGATCCGAGGAAAGTCCCCTTATGAACATTGAAAAAGGCATATCATAAGTCAAAACAGCAAAACTCTCATGATAATTAAGATCCAGAAGAGTGCCTTTTTTTGCCTGACATATATTCATAACCGGTCCCACATATTCTTTGGGAGTATAAACAATAAGCTTCATATATGGCTCTTTGAGTATTTCACCCTCTTTCTCATAAAGCACCTGAGGCATTGTTAATAATATATCTAAATTAAACTCTTGTTTTATTCTTTCTTTGACAATTTCTGCATGCAACAGTCCCAAAAATCCGACTCTATATCCGCTCCCCAGATAAGAAGAGTATTCTTCGGAGTAAGTTAAGGCAGTATCGTTAAGTATTAATTTTGCCAGAGACTCTTTTAGATAAATATAATCGTTTGTGCTTTTTGGATATACCCCAAAAAACACCATTGGCTTTGGAATTTTGTATCCGGGCAGAGGCTCTATCTTTTCGGAACCTTGAACCGTTATGGTATCTCCGACTCTCACTTTTCTAATATCTTTAATGCCAGTAATGATATAGCCAATTTCACCTGTTGATAAATTATTCGAAGAAACCAAGTGTGGAGAAAAATATCCAAGATCTGTTATTTCAGATACTATATTATTTTGGTACAATTTAACCCTATCTCCTTTTTTCACTTGACCATCAACTATCCGAACATAAGCAACAACTCCACGAAACTCGTCATATACTGCATCGAAGATCAACGCACGAAGCGGTCTTTCCTTTACGCCTTTTGGACCTGGCAGTTTCCCTACAACTGCTTTCAAAACCAGGCCTACATTTTTCCCGGTTTTGGCTGAAACATAAATTATTTCTTCCTTTTTAAATCCAAAGGTCTCAACCAGTTCTTTACTTACCAAATCAACTTCTGCATTTGGCAAATCAATTTTATTAATAACAGGAATTAAAGTTAAGTTTTCCTTTTTTGCCTCTCTGAAATGCGCAACAGTCTGGGCCTGAATTCCCTGAGTCGCATCTACCAGAATAATTGCTCCTTCACAAGCAGCAAGAGTTCTGGAAACTTCATAAGAAAAATCAACGTGCCCGGGAGTATCGATCAGATTTAGCGTATAGCTATTAGCATCTAGCGTATAGTTCATACGGACTGGCGCAAGTTTGATAGTAATTCCACGTCTACGACTAATAGGGTTTTGATCCAAAAACTGTTCTGCCATTTTTTCTTTCGAGACAGTATTTGTTAATTCCAATAATCTGTCAGCAAGAGTCGACTTGCCATGGTCAACATGCGCGATAATCGCGAAGTTTCTTATTTGGGATTGATTCATGATTTAAAAATCAAATTACTGTGATGACGTATTGAGTCTTTCGCTATCAATAACTTCATCTCTGCTTTTTAATATCTCCCGCCAATTGCCAATTCGCTTGAAAATCAATAGAAAGCTATTTGCCTCTTTAACATTCAAAAGCCATGTTAGGAAAAGGTAAAAAGAAAGCCCGATGAAGCTGGATATTCCTGTCAGGAAAATCAGATTTATCGTGCGAGTAGTATCAAATACGAGCTGATCCAATAATTTTATTGGAATATATAAAGATATCCCTGTAAGAAAACTTGCCAAAAAAATCTTAAGTGGTGGGAGAATCAACAATGTTTTCGTAAATCCGCCAACTCTTCTATTAAGAATGACAACAAGTATAATTAGTTGCAATATATTTGCCAAAGTAAAAGCTAAAGCAATGCTTTCAATGCTCAAATTCTGAATCATAACAAAATAGTAACCCAAAATAATTAGCATTACTGTTGATGCAAAACTTACGACAAACGGGATAAAAGAATTATGCAGCGCATAGAACGCACGATATAAAAGCACAATTAAAGCCTGTGCAAAAATAGACAAAGATAGAAATGCTAAGATGTGGCCTGTCAAAACAGTCGCCGGCCAATCGAATTTGTCCGCTCCAAAGGCCAGACGTACAATCGGTATACGAAGGACAAGAATAAATGCAGAGATTGGTAAAATAAGATACAGCATCTGATTGAAACTCGTTATGAAAGTTATTTTAAAATTATCTAGATTATTTTTTTCCCGGGACAGAACCGGAAAAGCAGCCTGAGCAATACTAAGTCCAACAAGTGAAACAGGCGCGAACATAAGTGTTTTCGCGGAATCAAAAAGCAAATGCATGCGTCCGGGTTCAGCCATAAAAGCAATGATTGCCGCAAGAATAATTGTTCCTAATTGTTGCACAGCCACCTGAATTGCACGAGGCCACATGAGAATAAATATCTTATGGACTCCTTTCGATTTAAAAAAATTTATTGTAGGCTCGAAGGAAAACCCTACCTTTCTGACAAGCGGCAATTGAACTATAACAAAAACAATCGATCCTAAAATAATTCCAAGCGGAACTGCATAAATTCCCGCATGCTGATGTAACAACAAAACACCGGCAATTATTCCTAAATTATAAAAAGCCGCGGCAATTCCGGGAATAAAAAAATGATTGTATGATTGCAGCATTGCGCTAAAAAACATACCTATTATGTAGACAGTCTGACTAATAATAATAATCTTCATAAGCGTTGCCATAAGCTTCATGTCTTCCGCTGAAAAATTCTGCCCCCCATTAAAAATGGAAAGTATCGAAGGCGCGAAAATAACAAGAATCAAAGATAACGCAATAAATACCGCAATACCGCCTATAAGAAGAGCTGAGGCCATTTTATGCGCATCTTTTTCTTCTCCTTTTGCCAAATATTCGGAAAAGACAGGAATAAAGGCGGATGCTAGCGCTGCTGCAATTGTAAGCTGAAAAATAGTATCAGGAAGAATTGATGCATAATTGTAAACTCCCAAAGTATTTGAAGCCCCGAAAATAGAAAATAATAGTCTGGTTCGGAATAATCCCAAGATTTGGGACAGGATAACAGTTGCCATGATTACAAAAGCGGCTGATAAAATATTTGTTTGGCGGGCGAGTAAAATACCAATACTTTTCTTAATAAAATTTTGGGCCATATTGTGTTTATCAGTATAGCATGATAAAATAACAAAATGCCAATAATCAGATCTGCGAAAAAAAAATTACGCGCTGATAAAAAAAGACGCTCTTTCAACAGCAAGCTTTCCCATGCCATGGATTCATCAATTAAGAAAGCTAAAAAAACACCATCTGAAAAAAATATAAATGAGGCTATAAGTGTTGTTGATAAAAGCGCAAAAATCAAAGTAATTCACAAAAACAAAGCCGCAAGAATTAAATCTGCATTATCAAAACTCTTAACTAAAAAAGAGAAATCGATAAAAAAGACAAAAAATAACCCCCAAAAAAATCGCAAAAAAGTAGCTTAGGCTTCCTATTTTAATCCCTTCAAACCTTTGACAAAAATATAAAAAACACCTACACTAAATATCGTATGGACAATTCTCCTGCCCGAATAAATTTGATCAAAAAAAAGGAGGTAGCTGCTTTTGACAAATTCATTAATTGGACATTAAGTATTGGCCGCTTAATTGTTATTATTACTGAAATAATTGCAATATCAGCATTTTTGTATAGATTTTCTTTGGATGAAAAACTTGTTTCTCTACATGATGAAATTGAACAAAAACAAAAACAACTTTCATTTCTTAAAAAAGATGAGGAAAATTTTAGAAATTTGCAAGATCGTCTTTCTCTCGCAGTTAAATTCTCTGAAGAAGGAACAAGAACATTCAAAACTTTCCAGGACATAATAGGATTCACGCCTCAAGAAGTAAAATTCAGTGACCTTATCTTAAAAAAAGACCAGACAAGCATAAATATAAGTGCTAATTCAATATCTTCCTTGACGCAATTCGTCAATTCTCTTAAAAGTTATCCAAAAACCAAATCTGTAAGCATAGATAGTATTGAAAATAAGCCAAATGTTGGACTTTCCATAGCTGTTACAGCGTTATTTAAATAAATTATTATGTTGCAAGATAAGACCGACGTAAACGCCATAAAAAACAATTATTTTAGTCAACTGCCATTCTTGAAGGAAGAAAAAACACAAAAATTTATGGGCATTGGGTTAACTATCTTTGCCCTATCCTTTTTTGGTTTTTTTGCAATTAACCCAACACTTTCAACTATTGCAAAACTTAGAAAAGAAATAAAAGATAATGAGTTCGTAAATAGTCAACTAGGGAAAAAAATAACAGACCTTAATAGACTTAAAGTAATATATTCTAATTTACAAAATGATCTCCCAATAGTTTTTGAGTCTTTACCTCAAAAAGCAGATGTTCCGACTCTTATTGCGAAAGTTCAATCTCTCGCTCTGATCGCAAATCTCAATATTAGTAAGATTCAAAATTTCGAAGTAGATATTGTCAAGAGCAAAAAAGAAAAAGATATACATTACTCTTATGCGTTTTCAATAACAGGAGATGGAACCTATGAGGGCGTATCCCAATTTATCTCAGCCCTTACCAATATGCAAAGAATAATAAGTATTGATACCCTGTCTGTTAAAAGGTCTCAGGAAGACAATAGTCAATCCATAAAATTTACCATTGATGCAATAGCGTTTATTAAAGAATAATATGAAACAAAATCAACTTATGATAATCTTAGTTTTACTGTTAATTTTTGTCATTGCTTGGATAGGAGGAAACGTTTATCGCAATCTCAAACAATCAACTATATCTGAAGCTACTAGTCAAGAGATTGCTCCCATTGACCCTACCTTCAACTTCCAGATAATCGAAGATCTTAAGAAAAGACAGGCTGTAAGTCCTGTTTTTGAATTAGAAAATTCATCTACTCCAACTCCTTCTAGAGCTCCTATTTCTTCTCCTTCTTCAAATCTCAATGAAAAAAATGCATCTGTTGAGGGAAAAATCCTACAATGAAAAAATTATGGAATAAACGTATTCCAACGCTTTTCGGAATTGGCTTAGTCGCCATTAGCGTGCTTTTGACTTCTTTCTTTATTAAAAATCCAACTTTTTTTAAGAGTAGCGCATCATTAATTGATGAACCTCAAAACATAACTATAACTAATATTTCCGACACATCCTTTACTGTTTCGTATCTAACTAAAGACATTTTGCCTGGAACAATAAGTTTTGGGAAAGATACTAATCTTGGATTTACGGAAATTGAAGATCTAGATAGACAAAAAGGGTCGATATCTTCTCGCACAATTCATGTTACAACCCTAAGTAACTTAGCAGCAAATACGAAATATTATTTTGCAATTAACTCTGGTCAAACCACATTTCTAAATAATAATGCTCCTTTCGAAGCTGTTACAGGACCCAGTATTTCAGCACCTGTAGTTCCACAAATACCCATCAACGGTAAAGTTATTCTTCCCGACGGAAATGTCCCGACCCAAACAATTGTATACTTAACAATTCTAGGAGCACAGAGCCTATCAACACCTGTTAATGAAAATGGAAATTTTTCTTTCATTTTGGACTTCCTTCGCTCGGAGGATTTGTCCACTTATTTTAACCTCGAAGATGACTCCAATGTAAAAATTACATTTGTTAATGAGCTTTTCTCTTCACGCGTCTTATCTTTATATAACCAAACAAATCCTTTACCAACGATAGCTCTTTCAAGTAATTATGATTTCACATTCGAAAGCAATATCTCAACTTCTTCAGCTTCTCCAAAAGTTGGAGGCTTTCAGGAAATACTTCCTTCTCCTTCGAATAAACCTACTTCAAAAATCTCTCCAACATCCACAACTACCAAACTTGCTATTGTTCCTCCGACAATTGTTCCAACCTCAACGCCTACTCCAAGCGCTACCCCGACACCAACTCCAACACCCGACCTGACCTTGTTAAAACAAATTCCGCCAACCGGAAGTTCTGATATTTTGATTATTGGCATAATTTCAATTCTGATAACTTCGGGAGGCATAATATTGTTCCTGTTAACTCGCTCCAAAACGTCTTTATGAATCGTTTTTTTAAGAAAGAAGCCATGTTAATATTTCTTATTGTCTTAATTGGAGGATTTTTGCGTTTTTATAAGTTAGATTGGCTTCAAGGTTTGTTCTCCCATCCTGACGAGTATCATATAGTAACCTCTGTTAATCAACTATCTTTTCCCTCCCAGATGCATCCGCATTTTTTTTCTTACGGAACAGTCACAATCTACTTAATCTATTTTACCCAAGAATTGATCAAATACCTTTCTTCTACTTTTAACTTTGAACTTTTAACTTTGAATTCGTTTTTGATAGGTCGTTTTTACTCAGCTCTATTTTCTACCTTAACTATCTTTCTGATTTATCAGATCTGTAAATCCTTCTTTAATAGAAATTTTTCTTATCTTGCTGCTTTCTTGATTGCTCTAACTCCTGGAGCAATACAGCAAGCCCATTTCGCAACTCCTGAATCTGCCCAAACTTTCTTTCTATTTTTATCACTGCTTTTTATGATAAAATTTATTAAGCGAGATATAACTTTAAATCTAGCTATTTCTTCCATCGCATTAGGTTTCGCATTAGGCGTTAAAATAAGCTCAATCGTATTTTTAGTTCCTCTAATAATAACAATAGTTATTAACGCTCTTAATAATCCTCCGAAGTTAATTAAATTTCTATTCTTAAGTCTGGCTATGGTTTTTATTACCTTAAATATTGTTGCTCCATATATTTTTCTTGATTTTCCAGCTTTCAAATCCAATCTTGATTACGAGGGAGGGCTAGCTGTTGGAAAAATTCCAGTATTTTACACTAGACAATTTATCAACACTATTCCTGTTATTTTTCAGTTAGAAAAGATTCTACCTTATGCTTTAGGGCCAATACTTCTAATATTTGCATTCATAGGATTTATTTTCCTTATCTTGGATTTATTAAAAAAACCAAAAGCTTCATTAATTATATTTGTAGTCGCGTTTCTCTCCTTATTCATTTCAAATGCGTTCCTTTTTGCCAAATGGACTAGATTTATTTCCCCTACATTTCCTTTTTTCGCGATCTTCGCAGTTTTATTTTTACAAAAATTTATAAGAAAAAAAAGTGTCCTGTTTTATTTCTTAGCTACACTCCTACTTCTTTCAACAACCCTTTGGACCCTGGCTTTTTCGTCGATATATATAAATCGCGACATAAGAATAACCGCGTCTGAGTGGATTCAATCCAATATACCTCAAGGGTCATTGTTCTTGATTGAAGGTGGCAATACGGTTGACCTGCCTCTTAATGGCAACTTCCCAAAAATTTCTATTGACTTCTACTCTTTAGAGGAAAATCCAATAACTCGAATGAGAATTGCTGAATCACTTTATTCCATTGATTACTTTATTGTACAAAGTCGACGAGTATTTTATAATCATCAAAGATTACGAAATCTTTATCCCAAAACATCAAATTTCTACAATGCATTATTTAACGGACTACTGGGCTTTGAGCAAATAAAAGAATTTCATTCATTCCCAAAGTTAGAAGTTGGTGATTGGAAATTAGAATTTCGTGATGAGACCGCTGAAGAAACATGGAGCGTTTTCGACCACCCGGTGATAAGGGTTTTTAAGAAGAGCAAACAGCTCTCAAAACAAGGTTATGCAAGTTTTTTTGAAAATTAACAAAGAAAAAATTATTTTATTGCTAATAGCTGCATTAGGATTGTTCTTCAGACTTTACGGAATAAATTGGGATCAGGGTTTTCATCTTCATCCGGATGAAAGAGCAATCGTAATGTTTACTACCCCTCTTAATTTTCCAAGCTCGATACAACAATTTCTATCAGAGTCAAGTCCATGGAATCCTCACTTTTTTGCATATGGAAACTTTCCGCTTTATCTTCTTAAAGGCATAGCATCGATTTTTGCTGATTTTGATCCCCTGTATCTTTCGTACCAAAAAATAAATCTAGTAGGAAGAGCAATTTCAGCTATTACAGATTTAGGAACTCTTATCGTTCTTTTTTTACTTAGCAAGAAATTATTTAATCAAAAAGTTGGCCTGCTTTCATCGTTTTTTTACTCTATTTCCGTATTTCCAATTCAAGCTTCGCACTTTTATGCAGTCGATTCGCTCCTGACTTTTTTTATCATCCTTACTTTATATCAGCTTATTCGTTTCTACGAAAACCCTTCATTTAAAAATTCACTGTTTACAGGGGTATTTTTTGGCTTGTCCCTTGTCACAAAAATAAGCGCAATTCCTCTGATAATATCGGTCGTATTCGCTATTGCTTCTGATTTTATATTGATAGTAATAAAACAACCGCACAAACCCAATGCATGGCTTCCTCATGTGCCCCGCTTCTTAAAACGGCTTTTTTTGGATGGAGTAGGAATCTCAACTTTTACCTTTATCACATTCATTATTCTTCAGCCATATGCGCTTATTGATTTTGACGAATTTCTAAAACAAAATATTCTTCAATCTCAAATGACTCATAACGCTTTTATTTTTCCTTACACTTTGCAGTATGTTAATAAAATTCCTTATTTTTATGAAATAAAAAATGTGTTTCTTTTTGGACTTGGTCCAATTCTAGCAATTATTTCATTTGCAGGAGTCCTATTTTTTATACTTCACCTTTTCCAAAAAACAAAAAATGGAACAGCTGCTAAGGAGATAATAATATTTGTTTTCTTCGTAACATATTTTCTTGTGGTTGGAAGGTTCGCAGTAGGATGGATGCGTTACATGCTCCCCATGTATCCTTTATTTGCCTTATTTGCAGCGGGATTTACAATAAAGATTATTGCTCCGAAACTTAAAGTTCTTATAAAGAATAAATTTATACTTAATACTTTATACTTAATACTTTATACTTCTATTTTAATCTGGCCAATAAGTTTTATGCATATTTATACAAAAGATAATACTCGAGTTGCTGCTTCAGATTGGATTAACCAAAATATTTCATATGGCCAAACTTTAGCTATTGAACATTGGGATGATAGCTTACCTCTTTATGGTGCAGAAAAATACAAAATTATTACGCTTGAACTTTATAACCCAGATAGTCAATTCAAGTGGAACATGATAAGCCAACAGCTTTCTCAAACTGATTATATTATTATTGCCTCCAATCGTCTATATGTACCACTTATGAAATTAATTGATTGTCAAAAATTATATCCTCATCCTTGCTATACGCAAACAAATGAGTATTATAAGAAATTATTTAATGGAGATCTCGGGTTTAAGAAAATAGCTGAATTTACTTCCTACCCAAAAATACCAATTTTTAATATTCCTATTAATGATGAGAGTGCTGACGAATCATTTACAGTCTACGATCATCCAAAAGTTATGATATTTGAGAAAAAGCTGGATTAAATGTAAAATGTAATATTAAATGCAAACAAATAAAGTACTAATTACTGGAGGGGCTGGGTTTTTGGGATGTCATCTATCAAGAGCTCTTCTGAAAGAAAAATACAACGTAACAGTTTTTGATATCGCAGAACTGGACGCCAAAGATTTAATTGGCAGAGTAAATTTTATTAAAGGTGATGTACGAGACAGAAAAGCTGTTGATCAAGCAATAAAGGATCATGAATATGTTGTTCATGCGGCCGCTGCTCTTCCAATTCTGAAGTCAAGAAAACTCATTTTTGATGTAAATGTCCAAGGAACAAAAAATGTTTTGGAGTCATCCCTCAGGAATAATATAAAACGTTTAGTTTTTATTTCAACAACTGCTGTATATGGAGTACCAAAACATCTTCCCGAAACAGAAGAAGCTCCTCTTGATCCAATCGGTCATTATGGAGAATCAAAAGTTGAAGCAGAATCTCTTTGTATGGAATATGCGAAAAAAGGTTTATCCGTAAATATTCTTCGGCCAAAATCTTTTTTGGGTCCGGAAAGACTGGGGGTATTTGAATTATGGTTTGAGGCAATTTATTCAGGAAAAGGAGTTTTTATACTTGGGAATGGGAATAATAAATATCAGCTCCTAGCAGTTTCCGATGTTGTATCTGCAATAATAAAAGCAATTAATACTAAATCCGATGGTGAAATTTTCAACATAGCAGCAAAGGAATTTCAGACCTGGAAAAAAGATTTAGGTGCAGTAATAAAATATGCAAACTCAAAGTCTAAAATAGTAGGGCTTCCGGTACTTCCATCGCAAATAATTTTATGGATATTAGAACAACTAAATTTATCCCCAATAGCCGCATGGCATTACAAAACAATGCCTGTTGATTCCTATATATCTATCGAAAAAGCAGAAAAAACTCTAAATTGGCATCCTCAAAAATCCAATTCGGAACTTCTTATTGAAAGCTATGAATGGTATAAAAAGCATAGGAGTGAGATTATCGGAAAAATAGGAACAGGGCATAGGGTCGCATGGAATTTCAAGATATTGAATCTGATTAAAAGATTCTTTTAAATATGAATCTAGGCTTTGACTTTGATAAAATCTTTATCGATTACCCGCCATTTATTCCCGACAAATTGATTGACTATCTTTATAAGAAGAGGAAAGAAAAAACACTGTCGTATCGTATTCCCTCAAAACCTGAACAGATAATAAGAATATTTAGTCATTATTCTTTCTTACGTCCACCAATTACTGAAAATGTTGAATTTATTAAAGATTTATCCAAAACTAAAAGTGATAAATATTATCTAATATCAAGCCGTTTTAATTTTCTGAAAAAACGGACAAACGTTATTATTAATAAATATGGCCTTGGTAAAATTTTTGATCAGATGTTTTTTAATTTCGAAAATCAACAGCCTCATATATTTAAAAATGGAGTAATAAAAAAAATGAAGATTGATCGTTATGTTGACGACGATCTGCCTCTTCTAAAATTTGTTGCTGAGGATAACGCAAGCGTTAAATTCTTCTGGTTAAATAAAAATATAAAAAAACAACTATCCAAAAATATCCTTGCTATAACAAAACTTTCTGAGATTATATGAATCTTTCTGACATTATTTCTATTCTCCAATGGTGGACAGTCTTTTTAATAATCGGTTTGATATTCTTTCCCTTGACCGCTAAAATCTTTTCTAACTTTGTCGACCGTGGATATATTTTTTCAAAAATTATTAGTATTGCCGCGATAAGTTACTTAGTCTTCATACTTGGAATCTTAAAAATAGTTCCTTTTCATACAATCTATCTTTTTATAATTGTAGGCTTATTGACTATCCCAAACATCTTTATCCTAAAGAAAAATTATTCCAAATTAAATCTAAAATCTTTGTTGCCAATACTAATTATTGAAGAGATTATTTTTCTTTCTGTACTTTTTTTCTGGTCATTTATTCACGCTCATTCCCCAGATATTCATGGATTGGAAAAATATATGGACTATGGATTTATAAACTCAATATTGAGAGCAGAATATTTTCCGCCGCTTGACATGTGGCTTACTCCTTTGCATATCAACTACTACTATTTCGGACACCTAGTAACTGCTGTTTTAACAAAACTCTCTGGTATTCCATCATTCATAACTTTCAACTTAATGCTTTCAACAATTTCCGCATTTATTTTTACTGCAAGTTTTTCAATTACGATAAACCTAATACAAAAGTTCATAGTTAATGGTTCTGGATTCAAAGTTATATTTGCAGGCTTGTTATCCGGATTTTTAATAACTTTTGCTGGTAATCTTCATGCAATTTATACTTTTTTCAAGCCTTATGTGAATGAAAATCCAGTTCCTTTTTTGCAATTATTATTCTCTCCTACTACATTTCCAAACAACTACTGGTATCCAAATGCAACGCGTTTCATTCATAACACTATTCATGAATTCCCTATTTATTCATCTGTTGTATCTGATCTTCACGGCCACTTCTTAGATGTTCCATTCGTCATGCTAACTATTGCACTATTACTATCGTTTCTTCTTAATTTGAAAATTGAAAATTTGAAATTTAAAATTCCGCTAATAAGCTTCTTATTAGCGGTTATGTATATGACGAATGTTTGGGACGGGATAATTTACTTTTTGTTAGCCGCTATTGTAATTTCCTACATTCGATTAAGATCAGCAATTAACCCTGAACATCAACAAAGTATTAAGCATTATGTATCAAGTATTAAGAAAAAATCATACTTAATACTTACTACTTTATACTTAATACTTATCTGTGTTGGTTTTTTTCTTTTCTCTCTGCCGTTTAATTTATTTTTCAAGCCCTTTGCTTCTGGGATTGGACTTCTTTGCTCGCCGGATTTTCTAATAAAAATAGGGCAAATTGGTCCACTTATTTTTGAAGCAGATCATTGCCAACGCTCACCTTTTTGGCAATTACTAATCCTTTACGGTTTTTTCTATTTCTGGACAATATCTTTTTTAATATTCTTATTTTTAAAACTAAAATCCAAATTAAACCCTGCTGATATATTCGTCCTAATTCTTATAGCACTGTCTACTCTTCTTATAATAATTCCTGAACTTGTCTATATAAAAGATATTTATCCTGCTCATTATCGGGCAAATACAATGTTCAAGCTTGTGTATCAGGCATTCATCATGCTTTCTATTTCTTCTGGATACATTATCGTCCGCCTTTTCCTAAGTTGGAAATTAAAAGTTGGAAGTTGGAAGTTAGCTTATTGGGTTATTGGCAGTATTGGATTATTGGTAGTATTTATTTATCCTTATTTTGCAATAAATTCATATTTTGGGAATCTAAAAACATATCATGGACTTGACGGAACAAAATATCTTAAAAATCTTTATCCAACTGATTACGAAGCTATTTTATGGATCAATAAAAATATTAAAGGCCAACCAGTAATTCTTGAAGCGCAAGGAGACTCCTATACGGATTATGCAAGAGTATCAAGCAACACAGGACTGCCGACAGTTTTGGGCTGGACAGTGCACGAATGGCTATGGCGGGGAACTTATGATATTCCATCCCCAAGAATTGCCGAAGTCCAAACGCTTTACGAAACAGAAAGTATAGAAGATACAAAAAAACTTATTGATAAATATAAAATTGAATTAGTGTTTGTCGGAAATCTGGAAAGAGAAAAATACCCAAAACTCAACGAACAAAAATTCAGGACGTTAGGAAAAATCATTTACGAAAACGGGAACACGATGATTTATGAATTAAGAAGTTTAAATATTCGCTAAAATTTTATTTATAAGGTATAACACTACATAGTAGTATACTCCAGTAAGAATTTAAAATCCTGTATCTGGATTGTTTCTTAACTTTTTTTTTGCTAATATCCTCATATATGTTGGAACGAGAACTTGGATACAAACCGCCTATCCCAGAAGATTTACAACGTCAATACGAAACTGCTTTACATGGAGTTTTAAGATGGAAAAATGGCAATTGGGCAGATAATGTGTATGAAACAGATATGGATCATGTCCTAAGGATGTTTTTTATACTTTCCGACATCAACCATGCCTGTCCAACCCTATCCCTAGATGTCGATATTCCAACAACACAGCATATGATATATATACACGATGCGGGAGAAACAGATAGGAGGGTGGGAGATCTAACCCACGGAAGAGATGACTATGAAACAATATATCCCAGATGGAAAAATAGAGAGCATGCAGCCTTTAGATTATTAACTCGAAGAATTGAAGATCCAGATATAAAATTTGAAGCACGAAAATTGTATAGAAGATGCGTTACGAAAAGCGAGGATGATAATGAAGCGCAACTTACGGATCTTATAGACAAATTGCAAGGAGCACGATTTGGTTTTGAACACGTATTCAATGGACAATATCTGAAAGAAGAAGTTAGACAAACCCACATGCATCGCACCGTACGCCTACTTTCCAGACCAATTACTACGCTTCTAGAGCTTGTTTCTCCACCAGCTCAAAGTGAGCTAAGAGATTTTTTAAGAAGTGAGTTTGACAGATTTGCGGAATGTGGTTATGATAATGAAATTGCTAATCTAAACGCTATTCTCCACTAGGTTGAATCGGACAGTTACCTACCTTAATTTCGCACTCGATGTATTTGTGTATTTCTGAAAAGTCATCCCGGCCTATTCTTGGAATCAGAACCCACTGGTTTTGATAGACAGATGTTATTGGCGGGTTCAGCAAAAGACCAGGCCTTCCCTTTTGCCTATCACCATAGTCCAAAACAACGTTTTCTATTTTTGCTCCCTTCATTTTGCCTGCTAGCTTTATAAAATCGTCTATTTCTTCCTCTTTTATATTTGTGTCTATATTGTCTCGTAAAGCGCCATAAACACTAATTACTTTTCCTGGATTAAGAAAGAAATTAATAGAAAAAACCTTATCTTTTAATGCTTCTATTACTTGTTCCTGCCTTTTGGATCTTGAAAAATCAGTTCCATCCGACCCTTCAGCGTGTCTGGATCTCACGAATTCAAGAGCCGTCTGTCCGTCCATATGGATTAATCCTTCATCAAAATGCAGATGTTTGTATCTACAAGAAAACTTTTCCTGGATATCTAATTCCGCAGAGCTGGTTGATATAAACTCTTTGATGTCCTCATCTGAAAATCCACAAGAGTCATTTTCCTTTCCTGTTATTGGATATCTATAATCGTCAAAAATGCTTTGAATATCAATATCTACTCCTCCAAGAATATCTACGGTCTTAACAAAACCATCAAAATCAATTCGTATTGTATAGTCAATGGGATGGTTTACAACTTTTGCAACAACAGCATTGGCAACCAAAATCCCTCCACCCCTTCTCTTTGCTTCAGCATTGGAATACGCGGTATTGATTCTAGCGTTCAAATCAGTAATCCATAGATCTCTTGGAATTGAAACTAAGTTAACTTTATTTTTTTTTATATCTACACTTGCAAAAATTATCGTATCTGTAAGATCTGGTCCTTCATGCTGGCCTCCTCCTGTTCCCAATAGCAAAACATTTATATTGGCATTTTCTTTTTTAAGCTGAATTTCCTTGTTAAAGAAAACCTGAAATAAGATTGGATAAATCCTTGAGGTTTTAACAACAATAATAACTATAACGGCAATAAATATCAACCCAATGGCAATAAATAATTTCTTATGCATTATTAACTATTCCCAAAAACTCCAATGGGTCAAGACTTGCTTTGCCAACCAAAGCCCCGTCAATATTCAACATTTTAGTAAAACCTTTGATATTGTCCCTGCTAACGCTTCCGCCATACAAAACAGGGATTTCTCCTAAAATGTTTTTAATTTCCTGACACATACGGTCTGCATTTTCAGGCGTATCCGGATTGCCTGACCCTATCGCAAAAAGAGGCTCATATGCAATGACTGCCTTGCTACTTTTTATTCTGGATTTTAAATTTTTGACTTGTTCTATGTTAGAAATACAAATAATCGGAATGATTTCGTACTTAAAGGCTTGTTCAATTTTCTTATCAACTATATCATCTGTTTCTGCGAAATTATCCCGTCTTTCCGAATGACCTACAATAACATAATTTGCCAGCTCTTTAATTTGTCTTCCCGACACTTCTCCTGTATATGCTCCCTCATCGAACATGGAAACATTCTGGGCTGCAAATTCTAAAGCAAGCTTTAAGTTGCTTGAACAATAATTAGCATGCTCAAGAGATGTAAATGAAGGCGCAATAATAATCTTTTTTTCATCCATTTTAATGCTTGATTTATTAAATCCATCACCAAAACTATGAAGCCATTTTTCCGCATCGTCAATAGTCTTATTTGATTTCCAGTTGGCAATAATATATAGCTTCTTCATATGGTACAATTACAAGGCTATCTTCATATTATACTTATGAATAAAGATATCTTCAAGGACCTAAACAGCGAGCAACAAATTGCTGTTGTTAATACTGATGGTCCAATGATAATCCTGGCTGGCGCAGGATCAGGCAAAACAAGAGTCTTAACTTACAAAGTTGTTTATCTCATACAGGAAAAGGATATTGATCCATCAAATATTCTTATGGTCACATTTACCAACAAGGCCGCAAATGAAATGAAAGAGCGCGTAAAATTGATAACCAACAAGCCTCCGACCATTGCCACGTTTCACTCTCTTTGCGCCAAAATCT
>Ga0209542_10003988_pt1 | contig 30860 bp, 36 predicted proteins | sample RifCSPhighO2_01_FD_184028 | JGI IMG/M metagenome (GOLD analysis project Ga0209542, IMG submission 184028) | Soil microbial communities from Rifle, Colorado - Rifle CSP2_plank highO2_0.1 (SPAdes) (version 2) | ecosystem: Environmental > Terrestrial > Deep subsurface > Rock core/Sediment ... | reverse complement strand
AATCTTGCAAAGCGTTTCGGGAGCGTTACCGCGGTTTCTGGCGTGACGTTTGAAATCAAGTCCGGCGAGATTTTTTCTCTCATCGGCCCGAACGGGTCGGGAAAGACAACGATTGTAAAAACAATTGCCGGGCTTTTATGCCCGGACGGCGGCGCTATTTCTATCGGAGGGTATGATACAAGCGCGCATCCCCTCGAAGCAAAGGCACGAGTTGGATACATTCCCGATGATCCGGTGGTGTGGCCCTCGATGACCGGGCGCGAGTTTCTGCATTTTGTCGGGGCTCTTTTTGGAGTCCGCGAATCCGTGCGCACGCGGAGGATTCCGAATCTCTTGCGGACGTTCGGTCTTTCCGGCATTGAAGACAATTCGTTTGAAGATTATTCGCGCGGCAATAAGCAGAAGTTTTCCATTCTCGCCGCGCTTTTGCATGAGCCGAAACTTCTTTTGGTCGACGAGCCGATCGTCGGGCTCGATCCCGGAAGTGCGATCATTGCGCGAAACCTTTTCCGGGAGTTTGCCGACGGCGGGGGAGCCGTGCTTTTGGTAACCCATACGCTTTCGGTCGCCGAAGAAATTTCGGACCGCATCGGGGTATTGAGGGAGGGTGCGCTTCGCGCCGCGGGAACCCTCGCCCAACTTCGTAAAAAATCAAAGGCGGGCGCCAGGGCGCCTCTTGAGAAAATATATATGGCGTTTACCGCGTAGGGATATGGAGATCTTTTTCCTTCGCCATTTTTTCCGATCTCTCGCGCGTTATTTCAAAACGCGCCGCATTGCGAAGGCAATAACCGTCGGTCTATTCGTTTTTCTTGCGGCTCTCGTCGGCGTGGGAATTTTCTTGTTTTTCGAGCGCGGGTTTCGAGCGATCGCCGGCGATCCTTTTTTCCGCGACGCGCTCTTTTTATACGTCGCAGAGCTTTTCTTCCTCGCGGTTTTTTTTCTCATTGCAGCGGGGAGCGTCGTAACGACGCTTTTCGTGCTGTTCCGGCGGCCGTATGATTTCTGGATTTTTGCGTCGCCTTCGTACCGCCACCATGCGTCTTTTGCGTTCGCGCGCGTGTTTTTTTCCTCTTCATGGCCGCTCGTTGTTGTCGCGGTCCCGGCGCTTTTTGCGATGAAGGACGTGTTCGGGCTTGCGGCGGCCGGCTTTCTCATTGTATTTTGCGCCGTCGTCTTGCTGTCGCTTATTGCAACGCTTCTCGGCGCGGTCTTGGTTGTCGGTCTTGCGCGTCTTTTGGCGTCATTCCCTTTTCGGAGGTTTATCCGCATTTCCGTGAGTACTCTCGCGGCATTCTCGATTGCGAGCATCATTCTTTCGGTGGCAGTACTTTGGCGGCGCATTGCATCGGCAGACATCCTTTTATTATTTCATGCCGAGGATCTTGATCGCGCAGCTGCCGGGGTTGAGCGTATCAGGCACGTTTTTTATTTCGTTCCTTCCCATTTCACTGCAGAGACCGCGCATGCGCTGCTCGCTGGCGACACGTTGGGCGCGGTGTACATGCTTCTCATTTTGGGGGTTCTCTTTGTGTCTTTGGGAGTTCTCTATCTTTTTTTGTCGCACGATTTGCTTCTCGTATGGGCGCGGATGCAGGAGGGCGGATTTCGCGCAGGTCCCCAAGCTTCTCCGGTTCGTATTCTGGGCGGCCCGTTTCCCCGTTTTTTTCGCGGCGTCCTTGGCGCCGTATACGAAAAAGAATTGCTCCTCTTCGTTCGGTCGGGAAAGAACATGTTATGGGCCGGGTTCATTTTCTTCCTTTGGCTTTTGCAGACCGGGCTCAATGTGATTCTTGCGCGCGCGGTCGCGCGCGCAGAATTCGATCCGGCATTGATGGCTCCTGTCGCGGTATCCATTCAATTCGCTACGATGATTTTTTTTATTTCGGCGTTCGTACTTCGCTTCGCGTTTCCATCGTTCAGCACCGAAAGAAAGACGATTTGGATTTTGGGCTCGGCTCCCGTTGATTTTGGGAGCGTATTTTATGGAAAATTTCTATTTTTTGGTTCGCTTTTCCTTCTCTTTGGCTTGAGTACCGGTTTTCTCAATGCATCGATTCTCGGGATACCGCTCCTTGCGTCATTTCTTATCCTTTCGTTTTTCGGTATCGCGGTCACGACGCTCGTTGCATGCGGTTTGGCGCTTGGCGCGGTGTTCCCGAATTTTGAGACCGACGACCCCGAGGTGCTTTCGACGTCGCTTCCAGGGCTCGGCTTTGTTGCGGGTTCATTTTTCTATGGAGCCGCGGCCGCGGGATCACTCTATCTTTTTCTTCGCTCGGGCGACGGCGGGGGAATGATCGGGATCCTTGCGGCATCGCTCTTGCTTATTTTTCTTTGTCTCGCCGTGGCTCCCTACATTCTGCGAAGGCAGGAATTCATAAAAGTGTATTGAAGCGGCATTGTATGAGGGTAAGTGATTTTCGCCGCACGGTTTTTCGTTCATATAAGAAGCATGGACGCCGCGCGCTTCCGTGGAGGAAAACCCAAAACCCCTATCGGATTTTTGTTTCGGAAATAATGCTTCAGCAGACGCAGGTCTCCCGCATTCTTCCGAAATATAACGAGTGGATGAAGGTATTTCCGGATTGGCGGGCGCTCGAGCGCGCGCCGTTTGCAAAGGTTTTGGGCGTGTGGCAGGGAATCGGATATAATCGCCGCGCGCGGTTTCTCAAAGAATCGGCAAAAATTGTTGCCGCCGCGTATCGGGGCGCGCTTCCCGCGAGTGTTTCCGAACTCGAGCGGTTCCCGGGAATCGGGCCGTATAGCGCCCGCGCGATTGCGTGTTTTGCGTTTGATCGATGTGAGCCGTTCATTGAAACAAATATCCGCCGCGCGGTTATCCATTCTTTTTTTTCAAGAAAGCGCGCTTACATTTCCGACGCAGAAATCCTTGTGATACTTCGCCGCGTCGAGCCGCGAGCCGAGAAGCGCGAATGGTATTGGGCGCTTATGGATTTTGGCGCCAGTCTTTCGCATTTGCGCATAAATCCAAATAGGCGCGCAGAGTCTTACCGCGCGCAATCAAGGTTTGAGGGTTCTTCAAGATATGTCCGGGCGGCGGTTCTCAAAGCGCTTTTGGAGAAAAGACGGCTTTCGCTTCGCGAACTCAAGAGAATCCTTATGGGTGATCCGCATGCTGCGTCCTACCTCCGAGGCGCAGGATTCATGCAAATACTCGAAGGCCTTGAAAAAGATAAAATTTTATGGTATAATAATAAACAATGGAAAATAGCGGAAAACAAGTAAAGAAAAAAGCGCGTTACAAAATATGAGTGGTCAAAAACGATTTATTTCCATAAAAAACATAGGTGGCGGGATGACCGCGACTTGTCTCTAACGGGATGAAAGCTGTAATTTTAGCAGCAGGAGAAGGGAAAAGGATGCAGCCATTGACATTTGAGGTGCCGAAGCCCCTTGTGAAGACGCGCGGCAAAACCCTTCTCGAACATACGTTCGATGCGCTCCCTCAGGAAATTGACGAGGTTGTGTTGGTCGTGGGATATTTGGGCCAGAAAATTGTGGATTTTTGCGGGGACAATTTCAAAGAGAAAAAAATTGTTTATGTATGGCAGGATAAGAAATTGGGAACCGGACACGCGCTGAAACTTTGCGAGCCGCATCTTCGCGGAACGGGAAAATTTCTTTTTATGTTCTCGGATGATTTGTTCGACAAAGAAAGTATTCAAGATATGATACAGCACGATTTGGCGGTACACGTGAAAGAACACGACGAGCCGTGGCGCTTCGGTGTTGTATCGCTTGCTCGCGACGGCTCTGTTCATTCGATTATTGAAAAACCCGCGGTTCCGCCGACAAACCTTGTTTTAACCGGCGTCAAGGTACTCTCGGACAAAATTTTTGACTATGAGCCCGACCTTCATCCCGTGAGCGGAGAATATTACGACGTCACTATGATTCAGAAAATGATTCAGGACGGCCACACAATCGTCCCTGTGCGCGCGCGGTTTTGGTTTCCAATTGCAACCCCGGAGGATCTTGCCGCCGCCGAAGAAATATAATCGGTGCCGCATCCGGGCTTGATACATTCGGCGGCGCCCAAACCTCGCCTTTTGAGGCGAGGGTAAAGGCGCCGCTCAGTATCAACCCTGAGCATACTCCGTCCTTTAGGCCGGAGAGTCGAAGGGTTGATTTTCGGCATTATTTCCATCACTATTTCAGATAGTTCGATTACAGGAGGACTGCGGTATGGAGTCGCTCTTGCTGAAGGGGTGGACGCTTGAGGAGGCGACGGTGGAGAAGGGATTGGTCGCATGGGCGAAAAGAGTTGCGCCTGGCGAATATGAAACCACAGATCGGGGCGGCATCGCGTGTTCAAATTCAAGAGACTGTGATAAGGTGATGCGGTCCGGTGCACAGGTATTCATCCTGAGGAATAAAAAGGGGAAAGTGCGCGCGCTTTTTTGCTCTGTTGAATGCGAGCGCAAAAAGTTCGTCGATGCTCTTGCTGAATTAGAAAAGCGGAAAAGACGCCCGAATCGTGCGGGATCATAGGTCCCGCTTTTTTGTGGAAATCTTCTTCGCACGAAACGAATCTTCGTGGTATTCTCTTAGCATGAAATCGGTAGTGCTTGAGGTGCTCACGTCGCCCGGGTGCGTTCATTGCCATGCGTTTTTGGAGTTCTGGAAAACAGTGCAAAAAGACTGGCCGAATGTGGCGATGAAGGAGACGGGTATTACAACCCCGGAAGGCCAGGAAATCGCCGGAAGGCATATGATTTTTGCGTCTCCCGGGATTATCATAAACGGCGAGCTGTGGGCTTCGGGCGGATTTGACCGGGAAAGATTTATAAAAAAACTTGTGGAGGCATCAAAATGAATTTTATTTTTTCTCTTTCCCGTAGAGTAAACCCGTTATGGCCGCTTCGGCTCGGACTCGGGCTTATGTATATGTATTCCGGGTATCACCTTTTTTATTTTCCGAGTTCGTGGACGTGGGCAATACCGCGGTGGCTTATCCCGGCAATTACGAGTGCGGTTTCGCTTGAGACGTTCGTTCGAGCAGAGGGCATTGTTGAATTTGCGGTAGCGCTTCTGTTGCTTGCGTGGTTTTCCGGAGCGTGGGGGGTGCGTATCGCCGCTCTTTTTTCGACTCTTCAGATGGCGGCGATTCTCCTTCTGACCGGAATTGACCTGATTACGTTTCGCGATATCGGCGTTATAGGAGGGTCCGCGGCGCTCGTTATTTTATCGTTTAGAGGAGGGGATGCCACCACAACAACCGGCGACAAATTTTAAGACCATTCTTTCATTTTCCGCACTCGGGCTGTTTGCGTTGATCGTGTTCGGGCTTTTGTGGGCATTTTTCTTGGGCCCGAAAAATCCGGAAGGCGCCGGATGGTATCTCTTTGCATATACGATGGGACTTACCATGATTGTTTTGCCGTGCACGTTTCCGCTCGCGTTTGTCATCGTTCCCCTTTCCATGGGGAAGGGGATGAGAAAGGGGCTCGGAATTGCGCTTTCGTTCGGGCTTGGCATCGCGATAATGCTCTCCATGTATGGCGTGGTTGCCGCAGTTGTCGGAAAAGTTGTCGTGGGGACGATCGAAGCGCCCCTTGAGACCGTAAAAAATTGGACCTATTTTGTTGCCGGAATTGCGGCATACCTTTTTGCGTTGGGCGAGCTCGGGCTTTTAAAATTCCGCATGCCGACGTACACGGGCGCGGCTCCGGCATTTGTCCAAAAGCAAAAGGACTATTTGAAAGCACTGTTTCTCGGATTATTTTTGGGGAATATCGGCGTCGGATGTCCGCATCCGGCGACGCCTTTGATTCTTGTCGAGATTGCGCGCGCCGGGGATATTTTTTACGGATGGTCGCTGTTTTTCATCCACGCGGTGGGCAGAGTGCTTCCTCTTTTCCTTTTGGCGTTTCTCGCGATTCTCGGAGTAAACGCGCTTACCTGGCTTGCCGCGCATCGGGAAAAAGTGGAACGCGCGACCGGATGGATGATGGTCTTTGTCGCGGGGTTTATCTTGACGCTCGGACTTTTTACGCACGACTGGTGGGTAAATTCAGGCCAGCACACGCTCCTTGAATCCGTGACGCAGGAAGAAGCGCTTTTGAATATCATCGGTACGCGGCTCGGCACGGGAAATCCGCATCGCCACGGGCTTGAGGAAGGAACAGGGCTTTTCGGTCTGCCCTTGGACTGGGGGAACTGGTTTTTGGTCATTATATGGATTATTCCCATGTGGTGGGCGTATTTTAAAAAGAAAAAGGAAATCGAATCATTATCAGTTGAATCAAACCATGGACCGCGCACAACTGCGTAGAGAACATTTTTGGTTTCTTGTCGTATTTTCCGCGTTGCTTATATTTGTTTTTGCGGTATATCTTCCGGATCGATTCTATTGGCAGGCGACCCAGGGCGGACACGCGGAGGAAACGGAAAATACCATGGAGGGAGCGGCGATGGAGGATATGGGACACGGAGAATATGCTTACCACGAAGAGAAGGATATTTTTGTCGGATTTTCGGTGGACTTTACTGCCGCGCCGACGCCGATTCTTTCCGGATCGCCGGCCGAGCTTAATTTTTTTGTAAATGAAAAGCCGCGTGGCGATCCGATCGATGCCTCTTTGCTTCAGGTTGAGCACGAAAAACGTATGCACGTGATCGGCGTTCGGAGCGACCTCAATGAGTTTTTTCATATTCATCCGAATCCGACATCAACCCCGGGCGTCTTTACCGTCCGCGGCGCTTTTTCAAAACCGGGCGTGTATAAAATATGGTCGGAGACGAAGAAAGACGGAGTGATCCACGCAATCGGGCATCAGGAATTTTCAGTTCTCGGCGAGGGGGCTGTTTCTGAAAAAATCGTCTCGTTCGGGAGAAGCGTTATTTCCGGCGAGTATCAGGTGAGCCTTGAGCTTGATGAGCCGGTGATAAAGGGGCGCGAGTACGACCTTTCATTTGATATCCATGCGCGTGCCGGGAAAGAGGTCGGATTCGAAGATTATTTGGGAGCCAAGATGCACGTCGTGGTCATCAGCGATGATTTGCGCGAGTTCATCCATACGCATCCAGAAGAAGAGGATGTGCATGAGGCGAGGGGATTCGTTTCAGATGCGTACGCGCACGGCGGGGCGCCGGATGAAAATACCGGCGCGGCAGATGAGACGGTGGATTTTCACGTTACGTTCCCGAGAGCAGGGCTCTATAGGGTGTTTGCGCAATTCCGGCCGCAAGGCGCAAATCTTCCGCCGGATGAAGCGCTTTTTGCCGGGTTTTGGGTCCGCGTGGACGAAAAAGCGCCTCAACAAGTTTCAGAATGGTGGGGGCTGTTTCTTGGGTCTTTAATCGCTATCGCCCTTTTGAGCATCCTCGTAAAAAAATTTATTGCGGTTAAGCCAATTTCAGCGCCGAAGGCAGGCGCATAGCGACATGAATAAATATATCATTCTTTTTGGAGTTCTTATTCTTGTCGTGGCCGGAGGTGTCATCTATCGGATATTCCTTATTCCCGAGTCATCAAAGCCGGTTTCCACCGGCGTGGTTCGGGAGATAACGATTGTGGCCAAAAAGGATGAATGGCGCTTTATGCCGGAAGCCATTGAAGTGGAGCGAGGGGACACGCTCGTTGTGACGGCGGTGAATGAAGATTCATACGACCACGGCATCGGGATTGACGCCTTCGGCATCTCTCAAAAGATGCCCGCAAATTCAACGATACGATTCGAATTTGTGGTAACGCAGGAGGGCGATTTTCCATTTTATTGCTCTGTTCCGTGCGGAGAAGGGGATATCAATGGAATGCACCGCACTCATTTTGACATGATTGGAAAGATTCAGGTGCATAGTGCGGTAAGCGGTACGCAATAAAATAAGCCAGTAATGGTACTGGCTCTTGTTGGCTGCCGCGGAAGTTCTCTCGTGCTATACCCAGAGGGTATTCGGGGGAACGTGTGAGTGTTCGATCGAGGAGACGAGGGAGTCAAACGACATAGGCGGCATCCACAGGAATCGCCATCGGAATCCGCACAAAGGGCAGAAAAGCGTTGCGCGGGCATTCCCCAAACGCGCGATATGCATACGGTCTTTGTGGAGCCGCGAATCGAGGATCTTTTCGTCCTTGATCATGTCGAGCGTATGGCCGGTTTGTACGAAACAGCAGTGATATGCCCAGATCCTTCCGATTTGGTCCATCCAGAGGTCAACGGCGCCCTCTTTGAAATTGAACCGGTGGAACCTTTCTTCTATTATGATCGGAGGGTTTTTCGTTCTTTCGTCCGCATCGTCCTCGTCTATTTCGAGAAACGGATCAGCCATCTCTTTGTCCTCGCGTCTTGTTCTGATTCTAAGGGTAGGGGAACGCTGCGTTTCCGTCAACAAATCCCATTAAAAAAGCCCGCGATACGTGCGCAGGCATTGACTAACTGATATGTTATCTTCTTTTGTCGAATTCAGCTTTGAGTTCAGCGAATGACATTTCGCTATGGAAGATGAATGCGAGCTTTCCTGAGCACGATACGCAGATAAGACTTGAATGGAATTTGTCTGGCTTGCCCGCGCCTTGAGAAAAACCTCTGCCCGGGGAGAAAACCATCTCGTGAGCGGTTCCGATACCCGTGGTTTCAGATCGTCCGCCGCAGTCGTGGTGCGCTTTCCATCCTTTCGGATCGCGCGTATCAGCATGGATTGAGATCGTTCCGTTCGCGGTCGGGATCGTGATTCCCGCTTCGCCAGTCACGCCACGCGCCGCCAGTGTGGGATCGGTATGGTGCATGCTCGCTCCTTTTGGTGCCGTGGAGTATAATAAATGGAAGGTTCAAATAAGTCAATAATATTAAAATGGCGAAAATCGTTCTTAAAGTAAAAGGAATGCACTGTTTCCGCGTGCGCTCGTTGCCTCGCGCGCGCTTCCTTGAAAACCCACGGTTTTCAATACTTTCCTCCGCGAAAAACCGTACGCATGGTTTTTCGACCTTTTCCTTGCGCAGTGCATTGTTATTTTCTTCTGCGCGTACTTAATTCGCAGTTTTACCCTATGGCGAAGATCGTTCTTAAAGTAAAAGGAATGCACTGTGCGTCTTGCTCAGTGCTTATCGATAAGCTAGTCGGCAGACAGGCAGGCGTTACTTCCATTAAGACGAGCTACGGCGCTGAAAAGACTGCGATTGAATATGACGATTCAAAAATTTCTCTCGAGAAAATCGACGAGCTTATCGGAAAACTCGGATACGACTTGATCCGTCCTGACGAAGCGGGCAGCTCGCCCGAAGAAGAAGAGGCAAAGGAAAAGAAAAAAATTGAGGAGTCGCGGCGGCGCGTGTGGGCCGCATTCATTCTCGCGTTTCCCATCATCACATATTACATGCTCATCCACATGTTTAATGTGACGCATGTGCATGAGTTTTTTTCTTTTCTTGCGATTGCGCGTCCCGAGTTGGCATCCGGAGGATTTCTCGGATACGGTTCATACCTCACCGGCTATCTCTTCTATATTGTTGCTCAGCCCCTGAAGCTTCTTACGGGGCTCTTTGTTGATATTGCGAATCCGCCGTTTCGCATTGACCTCAACTATGTGTATTGGATACTTTCGACGCCGATTCAGTTCATCATTGCGTGGCCCTTTTACCGAAATTCTTTTACGTCAATTCGTGTGGGCTCGGCGAATATGGACGTGTTGGTCACGCTCGGAACATCCGCCGCATATTTTTACAGTACAATCGGATTTTTGTTCTTCAATATTGATCATCCGTTTTGGGAATCTTCTGCCGCGCTTTTATTCTTCATTTTGCTCGGCCGGTATTTCGAGGCAGTCGCGAAGGGCAGGGCGTCTGCCGCAATCAAGGAACTTTTGAAACTTGAAGCAAAAGAGGCGCATGTCATGAAAGACGGGCGTGAAGTAACAATGCCGATCGACCAGCTCAAGGCAGGAGATATTATTGTCGTCCGTCCGGGTGAAAAAATTCCGGTAGATGGAATAATCGTTGAAGGAAAGTCGCACATAGATGAAAAAGTAGTGACCGGAGAGTCGTTTCCGGTCGGGAAAACGGTAGGCGACGAAGTGATTGGAGCTACGGTAAACCAGGAAGGACTCGTAAAGTTTAAAGCGGTGAAAGTCGGAAAAGACACGCTTCTTTACCAGATTATTCAGATGGTTGAAGAGGCGCAAGCTTCGCGCGCGCCGGTGCAGGACCTCGTCGATAAGATCAGCGAATATTTTGTTCCCGCCGTTGTCGTTTTTTCAGTGATAGTGTTTTCGGCATGGTATTTCGTGGTCGTTCCTGATGATCTTCGCGCCGCACTGACGCGCATGATTGCGGTTCTCGTAATCTCCTGTCCGTGCGCTATGGGTCTTGCAACGCCGACCGCACTCATCGTCGGGATCGGACGCGCCGCAAAATTCGGGATTATTTTAAAAGGGGGAGAGGCGCTTGAAAAGGCATACCGGATTACGGCAATTGCGTTTGATAAGACCGGGACCCTCACGATCGGCAAGCCGGTAGTCACTGATTTTTTGGCGCTTCGCAATATTGATGAGACGGAAGCGCTCGCGCTTTCTGCATCAGTCGAATCAGGTTCTGAGCATCCGCTTTCCCGGGCGATCATTGAGAAGGGAAAAGAAGTCCTCGGGACGATTCCCGAGGTGAAAGAATTTGAGGCGGTCGCAGGATACGGGGTCCGGGGAATGGTGAATCATACCGAGGCCGCAGTCGGGAACACCGCGTATATGGAAAAGCTCGGGCTCGACGTAGGGGCTTATGCGGCGAAAATTGAGGAATTGCAAAATGAAGCAAAGACCGTGGTGTATGCCGCGAGAAAAAAAGGGAGCGCGTGGGAAGCGATTGCGATTATTGCGATGGCAGATACCTTAAAGCCCCACGCGCGTGAAGCGATCGGAGAGTTGAAGCGAATGGGGAAAGAAATCATCATGATTACCGGTGACAATCCGAAGACCGCCGCCGCAATCGCGCGCGAAGTCGGCATTGACCGGGTGCTCGCGGAAGTAAAGCCGCAGGACAAAGCTGACGTGATAAAAAAACTCCAGGCCGAGGGGAAAGTGGTCGCAATGGTAGGGGATGGGATTAATGATTCGCCGGCGCTTGCACAGGCGCATGTGGGAATTGCAATCGGCTCCGGCACCGATGTTGCTATCGCGACAGGCGAGATCGTGCTTGTGAAAGACGATCTTCGCGATGTTGCAAATTCCATCATGCTTTCGAAAAAGACGATTCGGAAAATCTGGCAGAATCTTTTCTGGGCGTTTATCTATAATGTGCTCGCGATCCCGATTGCCGCAGGCGCGCATCTTTTGATTACGCAGGCGGCCTTTGGCCGCGCGGCAGGATGGGTGCTTTCCATCCAGCGGAATTTCGGCGCGCCGGGCCAAGTATTCTATAATTTGTCGCAGGCAACACTCCGGCCGGAAATCGCGGGATTTGCAATGGCGTTTAGCTCTGTGTCTGTCGTTACCAACTCGCTTCTTTTGCGTCGCTATGTTCCACCGTTTGAAAAGGCAGATTTAAAAAATAAAAAATGACTTTCAGCACCCTTCATGGGAGAATCATTAGGGCGAAAAGAAAACAGCCGAGAGGAGGATAAGACTTTTCTGGAAGTAATGAGAACTCCCGAGACAACCGGTCATGCGAGTTTCAAGACTCCTGATAGAATTAAACGCGAGGAAGAAGATAGAAATCGGCTCAAAGAAATAGAAGAACGGGTAGCGCATATGAATGAAGTTGAGGTCAGTGAGATTTCAGATTCGCGAGAGGAATCCAAATTTGAAGAAGTAGTAGTTGACGGAAAGACGTATATAGTGGAATATGTAGAAAAAAGTGTCATTGCTCCTGCCTTTGGGTATGCAGTTTTTCTGGCGGAAGGTGCGGGAATAACAGGAAAGACAATTATTCGCAATGATCTTTCTTTACGTGTAAGAAATTTTGTAAGAGCTCATGAACTTTACCATTTGCGCGATAAAGCTACATGGGGAGGGTGGATCGGACGGGAAATAAGAGCCAATATTGCTTCTGGATTTAGAGATCCACTTGGTTTACTTGCGACGATAGGAGCAAGTTTATCAGGGGAAAGATTAAATTTTTATTGGAAACGTATAAAGGGAAAGTACTAATTGATTATTCATGGAAAAAGTGGAATTACATATAGAAGGCATGCACTGCGGTTCCTGCGCGATCGGGATTCAGATGCTTGCCTCAACCATGGATGGGGTTTCGTCAGCGCAGGTTGATTACGAGGGCAGGAAGGGTGTGTTTGAGTTTGATTCGGCAAAGACCTCAAAGGACGCGATTGTAAAAGCAATCGCAGAACTTGGGTATAGCGCGTCATAAGTTCTTCTCGTAAAAGAAGCGCTGGGAGCCAGAATATTATTTGAACGGTGCAAAGTCAACCGCGCCTACGCTCTTGAAAAAATAGCGCTTATTTGCTATTGTTGTTTCGGTTCTCAAAAGGAGAGACGCTCATGAGCGCAATCCTGAATCGGGATATGGCCGTGAATGCGGTTCGAATCGTCGGTATGGCGTTTAGGGGAATGAAGCATGAGAACTTTTTGAATCGGAATGAGCTCCACGTCGTTGTGCTGGATCCTTCAAAGTATTTCGGTTCGTGTCAGTTCGAACAAGCAGTCCTTTACGAAGAGTCGTTCGGGGAGCCGCGCGAAGAGTGGGAGCGTCCGTTTGACGAATTTGCACGCGCAAAGGCAATGCTTTCGTGGCGCACCGGCATGGACACGCATCTTGTTCAGCAACGCTTCCCGCATCTCTACAACGAAGGAGATATCACGTTTGGTGGAGGAGTATATAGAGACGGGATTGTCGTCGGCGTGAGCGGTGTCCAATGGTTCTTCGACCAAATGTTTGCAGAACTCACGGTTTCCGCGTGCAAAGCGCTTTCCATCCAGCGGATGATAGATGTACAGGCGAGCGCCTCGCCGTATATCAAAGGATCGTCCGTATAGCTTCAGCCGATACGTGTGCCGCACGGTTCGCCCTGCGGTATTTTTGTTGACAAAACCATATTTTTGTTAGATTCTGTATATAGATTCTTTGGAGGTGAATATGGCGCGCGTGGTTACCGAACAAGAAAAAAAGCTTGTTGATGAGCTTTACCGCAAACACGGCGGGGTCTGGGCAAAAATATTTGCAGAGTTTAAGAGCGATCCACGGTTCCAAAATCGGCAGACGACTGTTGAGTCGCTCCAAAAGATACACAAGCGGTATGCGAGGGGAATCCTGGATGTACGAAGCAAGGCCTCTCTTACTGATCTATTGCAAGCCGCAGTTGCTTCACACGTGAGGCGCGTAAAGCATCTTGAAGCGCGTGAAAGACGCGACAAGCTAGAATTAGCAAAAACCAGGAGCGAGAAAGAACGTTTGGAGGAACATAACCGAAATCTCAGGACCGAAATAGCCGAACTGAAGGCAAAGTATGATCCGAAGATAATTGGTTTAAGAGTTGTGCGCAAACGTGATGTCATGGTTCTTCATTCAGACGTAAAACGATAACAAACCCCATTTTGGGGTTTCTTTTTTTCTTCAAAAGTGCTACGATAATAGAGTCATTAATCTAATCAAATTATCACATATATGGTTGGATATATCATATTAGGGGCAGTCGTACTCGTTGTTCTCATTCTTATTGGAGTGTATAACTCCCTTATCCGCAAGCGAAACCGCGTGGACGAGGCGTGGTCGGATATTGAGGTGCAGATGAAGCGGCGATACGACCTTATTCCGAATGTCATTGAGACCGTAAAAGGGTATGCGGCTCACGAGCGAGGCGTATTCGAAAACGTCACAAAAGCGCGATCCGCGGCAATGGGCGCAACTACTCCGGCTGATCATGCGCGCGCGGAAAATATGCTTTCGAATACCCTGAAAACGCTTTTTGCGGTTGCGGAAGCGTATCCCGATCTCAAGGCAAACGCGAACTTTTTGGATCTCCAGCGCGAGCTCGCGGATACCGAAAATAAAATTCAGGCGGCTCGACGCTTTTTCAACGGCGTTGTTCTTGAATTTAATAACGGAATCCAGGTGTTTCCGACAAACATATTTGCGGGAATGCTCGGATTTTCAAAACGCGAATTTTTCGATCTTGAGGAAGAAGCGGCAAAACAGCCGGTGCAGGTGAAATTCTAGCAATAAGAAAGACCCAGCGTGTGCTGGGTTTTTTAGTTGTTTTCCGGCGGAGCCTTTCGTGCGGGCAGCATGCCGTATATTCGTGCGCCCATTGCGAGAAGCGCATCAAGCGTCACGAGAAACTCGTAGTCCTCGTCGGGGTTGCCGATAAACCCGACATAAAACATTGCTTCTGTTCCGTGTTTTGCCTGTTCCCGGACAAGGATTTTTCCCGGAACATGCATTCTCCGAGCGCAGTCCGTGACATCCGGTTCTGCGGTGATGATCCATCACTCGTGGAGAGTGTCTTGTTCCGCTTTGCTCATCTCGCTACCCGAGATTTTGGAGAATGATTCTTACTTTCTCCACCCCGGGCCACGATGAAGCCGTATACGCGGCAAGAAGGAAGTCCTCGTGTTTCTCTTCAGCGTGGACCGTCACATGCGCTCCGTCATGGGTCGGGATTACCGTTGCTCCAGCGAGCTGTCCGAAATTACAAAGTACTTTTTCCTTTGCCTTTGGGGTTGTGTGAAAGGAAATCTGCATGGCTGTTCTCCTTTTTGTTCTTTAGCGAGTATGCCATGACGGCAATATTCCGTCAAATCCGTAGAGCTTCATTTCCCCGCGAGGTTTTATATTTCTGGCAGAACACCGCGGCCGTAAGGCCGCGGATGAATGCGAGCTTTGAGTCCCGACGAAGTCGGGACGGAAGAAATATATAGGCCGCCGGACGTTTTCGCGGCATAGAAGCGCATCGCGAAAACGGACGGAAGGAGTACGGAGTACCACGGCCGGAAGGCCGTGCGGAATCTATATTTTCAAAACAATGTGAGGACAAAATTGCTTGGTTACATTATCTTTCCTTTCGTTGAGCGAGTTTTCCATACTCTTAAAACAATACGAGACAAAACCTGCTTGGTTTTTATCCGCTTCAAGCGGATAAAAAGGTTTTGGCTCGTCCTTAGTGAGTCTTTTCGCTGGAAAAAGACGAACGTGTTTTAAGAGTATGGGAACGAGCGATTAGCACTCTTGACATTTGAGTGCTAAATCTTCTATACTTGATTCATGACAAAGCGAAAAGCGGAAATCCTTGATTTGCGCGCGGAGCGCATACTTGACGCCCTTGTTCGCGAGTATACGAAGACCGCACACCCGATCGGTTCTCTTGAGCTTTTGCGCCGTGCGCACCTCGACGTAAGCCCCGCAACCATCCGGAACGAACTCTTGGAGCTTTGCGAGCGGGGATTTCTCGAACAGCCCCATACGTCCGCGGGCCGCGTTCCGACCGACAAAGGGTATCGGTTTTTCGTTGATCATCTGGGCGAGGAGGGCGACGAGCTAAATCCATCGGAAGTTGCACTTCTTGATCGTATTTTTGGAATTCGCCACGAGGACGAATTCATGCGCGAATTCGGCCGTGCGGTTTCAGAAATTTCCGGCGCGTTTGCCGCGGTCGCACTCCGTGGCAAGGACTTTATATATGAGACCGGATTTTCAGAGGTCGCCGAGGAGCCGGAATTCGAAGATCCGGCGCGGGCCCGCGAATTTGGAGAGCTTGTTGACCACCTGGGCAGCGGAATACGCGATTTTTTTGACAGATTTGCAGGCGACGAAGAGCGGATTTTTATCGGGGAAGAAAATCCTTTGGGTTTTCCATCGTATTCGATGGTTGTTTCCCAATGGCGCCATCCGCGGGGATTTGAAGGGTTTTTCACGCTCGTGGGGCCAAAACGAATGGATTATGCAAAGCATAAGGCGGTCGTAAAGCGCGTTAAAAAGATTCAAAAATAATAATATGGATGACGAAACGGAAAAAAAAGAGGATGGCGCCGAGGATATCGAATTTATTCCCGATGAAGAGGGGATTCCCCAGGAACTTACGGGGAAGATAAAAAAACTCAGAGAAGAATTAAAAAGGTGCGAAGCCGAGCGGAAAGAATACCTTGAAGGATGGCAGAGGGCAAAAGCCGACTTCATCAATTTCAAAAAGGATGAGGGGAAACGGTTCGAGGACATGGCGCGGTTTGTGACCACATCGATCGTAGAGGAGTTTTTACCGGTATTGGACAGTTTTGATCTTGCGCTTCAACATGGCGTTCCAAAAGAGGTCGAGAAAGGGATCATGCTTATCCGGTCGCAATTCGAGGACGTCTTGCGCAAGCGCGGCATTGAGGAGATTCATGTAAAGCCTGGCGATCCGTTCGATCCCGCAAAGCATGAATCGGTCGGCGAGACGAAGTCAGAACATCCGCCGGGAACGATTGCGGATGTTGTTCAGAAGGGATATGTGTTCCGCGAACGCGTCATGCGCCCCGTGCGCGTGCGATTATCTAAAAATAATTAAATACAGATTATATGCCAAAAATATTAGGAATCGATCTTGGCACGACGAATTCGGCGATGGCGGTCATCGAAGGCGGCGAGCCGAAAATTATTGAAAATAAGGAAGGAAACAGGACAACGCCGTCAATGGTGGCGATTTCGAAGTCCGGCGACAGGCTCGTCGGGCTCTTGGCAAAGCGCCAAGCAGTTACAAATCCCCATAATACCCTCTATTCTGTGAAGCGACTTGTCGGACGGAAGTTTTCTGACGCCGAGATAAAGCGCGATAAAACGCTTTTGCCGTATGAATTAAGCGAAGCCGCACACAGCGGGGTTGAAATAAAAATGGGGGATAAGAAATGGCGGCCGGAAGAAATTTCTGCGATGGTCTTGCAGAAATTACGGCACGACGCAGAGGAAAAGCTCGGGCAAAAAATCGACGAGGCGGTAATCACGGTCCCCGCGTACTTTGACGACGCCCAACGGAAAGCCACGCAAGCCGCGGGAGAAATCGCGGGGCTCAAGGTAAAGCGCATTTTAAACGAGCCCACCGCGGCCGCGCTTGCGTACGGATTTAATAAAAAGAAGAATGAGCAGATCGTCGTATACGATTTTGGAGGCGGGACATTCGACCTCTCTGTGCTTGAAGTAACGGCAGATACGATTGAAGTAAAGGCAGTCGGCGGTGACACGCATCTTGGCGGAGACGATTTTGATCAAAAAATCATCAAGTGGATTGCCGACGAATTTAAAAAGGATCAGGGCGTTGATCTTTCAAAGGATACGCTCGCGCTCCAACGCCTCAAGGAGGCCGCAGAAAAAGCGAAGCACGAGCTTTCGACGACGACCGAAACAGAAATTAATCTTCCGTTCATTTCGTCGGACCAATCCGGACCAAAGCACATGGTCATGAGAATGGCTCGGTCAAAGCTCGAAGAGCTTGTCGGCGATATGATCGAAAAATCGATTCAAATTACGAAAGGCGTCGTAAAAGATTCGGGATTCTCGCTTTCTGATATTGACGAGATTATCCTTGTCGGAGGACAGACCCGGATGCCCGCGATCATCAATGCGGTGAAGGACCTTTTCGGCAAAGAGCCGAATCGTTCGATCAATCCCGACGAGGTTGTCGCGATAGGCGCCGCGGTGCAGGCGGGGATTTTGCAGGGCGAGGTAAAAGACGTGCTGTTGCTTGACGTCATTCCGCTTTCCTTTGGGATTGAGACTCTTGGAAGCGTCATGACAAAAATTATCGAGAAAAATACGACGGTGCCGACATCAAAGTCGCAGATTTTTTCGACCGCCGCGGATAATCAAACGTCTGTCGAAATCCACGTGCTTCAAGGCGAGCGGGAAATGGCGGGAGACAATAAGACGCTTGCGCGGTTCATATTGGATGGCATTCCTCCTTCTCCTCGCGGCATGCCGCAAGTCGAGGTGAGCTTTGACATAGATGCAAACGGCGTGTTGTCGGTAAAAGCGAAAGATAAGGCTTCGGGGAAAGAGCAGTCGGTTCGCATCGAGGCATCTGCATCGCTTTCAAAAGAGGAAGTTGAGCGCATGAAAAAAGATGCGGAGCTTCACGCTGAGGAGGATAAAAAGAAGCGTGAGTTTGCAGATGCGCGAAATACGGCAGACGCTCTCGTCTACGCCGCCCAAAAAGCGCTTCGCGAAGCAGGAGATAAAGTTCCTGCAGATATTAAATCGGATGTGGAATCAAAGATAGGAGTTTTGGAAGGAGTAAAGGACGGATCTGATTCTTCTGCGATTAGAAAAGCGTCAGAGGATCTTTCAAGCGCAATGCAAAAAATTGGGCAATCCATGTACGGGAAAGCAGGAGAGGCGCCGGCTGGAGAAGCTGGAGAGGGGGAGAACGTGAAAGAAGCGGAATACGAGGAAAAGAAGGATGACGAAAAAAAATAGGATCCTCGTTAGGATCCTTCTGCTTCTTTGATTTCGCAATAGCCGTCTAATTCGACGATGCCCTCGTTGCCGGGGAATGCCTTTTCGATTGCGTCTGAAATTTCTTGGTCGACAATAAGTACTTTTTTCCCGTCGCGCATGCACCCAAGGAGATAGTGGTATGTGTTGAAGACCTCCTCGATAAGCGCTTCAACATCTTTTCCGGTGATGCGCGATGCCATGAGAAACCTCTCGAGTCCCGTATCGGTAAATGTAAATACAACCCTTAACGTCTTTTGATCTGGCATTGAACCCTCGGCAGGTGTGCTATCAGTATGGTATTCTTGAGTGTATGAAGGAGTCAAACCCGAAGGAGCTTGCACTTACGGTGCTTGCCGCCGGAATTCCCGTGATTACCTTTTGGATGTGGTTCAAAACCATTCCGCTCCTTACCGAAGGGGAATATCGGGATTTTATCCGGTTTATCATTCCCGTGATCGGCCTTGCGGTTTCCGGAGCTCTTTTTACGCTTTTGGGGATTTTTGTAAGGAAAAAAATTCTTGCGTATGCTTCCGCGCTTTTCGGCATCGCATTTCCTTTCTTTTTTTTGACGGCGACTCCGACCGTTCTCGGGTCTTTTGGCGTGTCGCTGATTCTCATCGCCTATGCGGTGTATCGAATGCGCGAGGAGTTTGACTATTCGCTCGGTTTCAGCGTCGCAAAAGTCGCCCGCGCGGGGTTGCCGGTATATTTTTCTGTTGCCTCGATCCTTGTTGCAATGTTTTACCTGTCCGGGCTTAGTGAGGAACGCGCTCTTTCGGCATTTGTTCCAAGATCGCTCATTCAGTTTTTCCTTGATCGGATGTCGGGAGATTCCGGTTTTTTTTCCAATCTGCCTCCGGTTCGCGCGGACACCACGGTTGACGAGCTGATCCGCCAGATGGCGCGCCGCGAGCTCGAGGCGCAGGGGCTTACGCTTTCTTCAATCCCCGAACGGGAGCTTTCGCGCCTCATCGCGCTCCAGCGCGATAACCTATCAACGCAGTTTGATATCGAGCTTACCGGAAAAGAGAAGGTCGGAGAGGCGTTTTATGTTGCGATAACTGAAAAGATTGAAGATTTTTTCGGTTCGTACCGCTATCTCTTGCCCGCGGCAGCCGCGATCGCGTTTTTTCTCGCGTTTAAGGCGTTTACCTGGCCCTTGTATTTTGCCGCGATGCTTCTCGCCTATATTTTGATAAAGATTCTTATTCTTGCTACTATCGTAAAAAAGGAGACGGTTACCATTGAAGTTCAAAAATTAGTGTTTTAAGAAAAATCATGGCAAAAGACTATTACCGCGTTCTCGGAGTTCCGCGGAACGCCTCAAAAGAGGAAATAAAAAAAGCGTACCGAAAGCTTGCGCACCAGTATCATCCGGACAAGGGCGGGGATGAAGCGCGCTTTAAAGAAGTGAACGAGGCATATCAGGTGCTTTCGAACGATCAAAAGCGGTCGCAATACGACCAATTTGGAAGAGTATTCGAGGGAGGCCAGGGTCCCGGGTTTGGACAGGGCGGGTTTGGATTTGAATGGCCGGGAGGAATCAGGTTTGAAGGAGGTGCCGGAGGGAATCAGGAATTTGATTTTTCAGATATTTTTGAGGATTTTTTTGGCGGAGGAGGGGGCACGCGGACGCGCTCACGAGAAAGGCGGGGACGCGATGTAAAGATCGAACTTTCTATCCCGTTTGAAGAATCTATCTTCGGAGGGAAAAACGAGGTGGAGCTTTCAAAGCTTTCCCGATGTGCGCGTTGTGGGGGTTCTGGCGGCGAGCCCGGCGTAAAAATGGAGACATGCAAAGCGTGCGACGGAAAGGGGAATATCCAGAAAACCCAGCGAACGTTTCTGGGTTCTTTCACGCAGGTTGCGGCATGCGCCGAGTGTCAGGGATCAGGAAAGCGGCCAGAGAGGAAATGCCACGAGTGCTATGGGAAAGGCGTTTTGAACGCAGTTGAGCGAATCGAAGTGTTTATTCCAAAAGGGATAAAGGAAGGCGAGATTCTTAAAATTACTGGTAAAGGCGAGGCCTCGGTTTCCGGCGGGATTCCCGGGGATCTCTATATTCAGATCCGCGTAAGGCCGCATGAGCATTTTCGCAGGCAGGAAGATGATGTCGTGATGGAACTCCCGATTAAGCTTTCACAGGCTGTGCTGGGAGATTCTGTTGATGTAGAAACACTGGACGGCGGGATAAAGCTTAAAATACCAGAAGGGACGCAGTCAGGGGATGTTCTCAAGGTTCGCGGGAAAGGCGCGCCGTCATCCTCCGGATATGGGCGCGGCGATTTGCTGATTCAAATAAAAGTTGACATTCCGCGAGGGATTTCGAAAAAGACAAAAGAACTCATCCAGGAACTCAAAAAAGAGGGGCTATAATTTTTCTTAATACTGTTTTTTGTTTGCGTAAAGCGGGGATTTTTCGTTTTTCAGCTTTTCCTTCGCAATTTTTGAATCAAAAATACGCTCCGTCCGCTCACGCCGTAGCGGCGGTTTTTCTTTTTCTTTGTGCGTTTTTCCGATTTAGTTTTCCTGTTTTTCACGATATGAAATTTCCCTTAGTTTATGATGATATCTTTTTGCAAATCTATGCGATTCGTCGCGCACATGCTTGAAAAAATGCATGGTGTGCGGGGGAAGCGAATCAAGACGAATCGGGTCTTTGCGTCCGGGCAGGAATAATTCTTCCTCGCGCTTCGCGAGCCCGATAAGGAGTATCCCTATGACTTTTCGCATCTGGAGCGCTTGGAGAGCCGCATTCACTTGCGGCTTTCCGCCGTCGATAAGCAAAAGATCGGGCGCCCCCCATTCCGGATGATTAAACCGGCGCATGATGACCTCCCGGTGCATATCAACATCGCTTATCTGATGCACCGTCTTAATTTTAAACTTTCGGTAGTCGCTTTTCGAGGGTACGCCGTTCGTGAATACGATCATGGATCCTGTTGCCGAAGAGCCGGAAATATTTGATATATCATATCCTTCGATGCGGAAAATTTGCTTGCGTGTTCCGAAAATCGTTTGAATCGTTCGCTCGATTTTCTGCCAGTCGTGTCCCCGCCGCCCTCCTGCGAGCGCGGGGTTTAAAAACGCCCGATGCAAAAATATATTTTCAACTCCTTCGATTTGCATACGACGCTCTGCCGCGCGCTCAAATTCCTCTTTTTTTGCGGCCGCGCGCATGGCTCTCTTAAGCTCTCCGAGAAGCGTTTTTCTTCTGCCACGTAAGACCGCGCCCAGGTTTTTTATATTTTCCCGGTATCGGAGAGCGCAGGGTTTGTTTCCTTCTTCGCTTTTTATGCAGCAACATCCAAGGCACCTGCCGATTTGGACATTGAGGCAGGGCCTTTTGTGAAGCTCTTTGCACGTACAATAGGGGAAAATGCGGCGAAGCATCCGAAGTGTTTGGTAGAGCGCGGAGCCGGAGGTGAAAGGACCAACATACGAAGAATTTTCAATTTTCAAAATTCGTCTCCTCAACGAATTCCGGGGCTTCGCCCGCCGAAAGCCTGAACTGCTTTCGGCCCAATTTTCCGTACGAAACGGTTGGTGGGTTATGAAAATTTTCGGAAATTCATCCTGAGAAAATCCGACATAGAAATAATTTTTGTCGTCCCGCATCAAAATGTTATATTTCGGTCGGTATTTCTTGATGAACTCTGATTCTTTGATGAGGGCTTCGATGTCAGAGGAGAGTTCGACCCATTCAAGCCGGGTCGCTTCTTCGCGGAGCGATTCAACTTTTTGTCCCGCGTTTTTCCGGAAATACGAAGAAAGCCGCTTTCGCAGATTCTCGGCTTTGCCGACGTAGATGGGGATTTTCCCGCGGCGGAATATATACACGCCCGGCGAATTAGGCGCTTTTTTCGAAAGTTTCCGAATGGCCATAATCAGTTGGAATAATAGCACTTTCCTTCCCGGATTTTAAGAATGTCATTTCCTTGCCTTTTCGCGGCGAACAGAGTATCATTGGGTGTCAATGAATCCCGTTAGAAGTCTAGGAATGAAAAAAGTAAACCCTTTTTTTGTAAGATCGTTGCTGGGATTCAGATTATAAATCGAGTTTGTCAAACTGAATGATAAATCGGGAAAAACAGACTTCTAACGGGATGAAAAAAGAATTTTCTCAAAAAGGCAGTTTCGGAGGAGTCATACGAATCCGCGGCGCGCGGGTGCACAATTTAAAAAATATTGACCTCGATATACCCAAGGGCAAATTTATCGTGATCACCGGCCTTTCCGGCTCCGGAAAGTCGTCTTTGGCGTTTGATACGATCTACGCCGAGGCGGAGCGCCGCTACGTTGAGTCGCTCTCAAGCTACGCGCGCCAATTCTTGGGAGTAAAAGACAAGCCCGACGTCGAATCAATCGAAGGGCTCTCTCCCGCGATTTCCATAGACCAGAAATCAATTTCGAAAAATCCGCGTTCGACCGTAGGGACAATTACGGAAATTTATGATTATTTTCGTATTTTATTTGCGCGCGTGGGCCGACCCCATTGTCCGAATTGCGGCAAGCCCGTAAAAAAGCAGTCCGTGGACCATATCGTCGCGTCAATCTCAAAATTTCCAAAAAAAACCGAAGTAGCGATTCTTGCGCCTCTCGTGCGCGGCAAAAAGGGCGAGCACCGCTCGGTCGTCGAGGAAGTAAAAACCGCCGGATTTTTGCGCATTCGCTTTGATGGCGAACTTATGCGTATCGACGACCTTCTTGCCCGCGCGATTGATAAAAAGCGAAAGCATTCGCTTGAGGTTGTGGTGGACCGTTTTTCACCCGGCGCAGATATCGAACGCGCGCGGATTCGGGATTCTGTGGAAACCGCGCTTAAGATAGGAAAAGGAAACATGCTCGCATGCGCGGTCGTGCCGGGCAAAAAAGATGTGGAAGACACTCTTTTTTCTCAATTTTTTGCATGCACCGATTGCGGCGTGAATTTGCCGGAGATTGAGCCGAGAACGTTTTCGTTTAACTCGCCCTACGGTGCGTGCCCCGCATGCACCGGCCTCGGGTCTGTTCTTGAAGTTCAACCCGAGCTTGTGATTCCGAATAAGCGCCTGACGGTTGCGGAGGGCGCAATCCGGCCGTGGGCATCGGCGTCGCATCGCTTGGGAAGGCAGTCGTGGTACTGGTGGATTTTGGACGACTTGGCGGCCCGGTATAAGTTTTCGCTGAATACGCCGCTTGAAAAATTGCCTCCGAAAGTCATTGACGTTATTTTAAATGGCGAAAGAGGCGCGGATGTCTTTGATGAGGGCGAGGAAAAGAGGGAGAATGCGTTCGAGGGAGTAATTCCGAATCTGAAGCGCAGATGGAAAGACACGGATTCTGATTTCACCAGGGCGGAGATTGAAAAATACATGGTAATCAAAGTGTGCGAGTCGTGTAATGGGAAGCGGCTTAGGCCGGAAGCGCTTGGCGTGAAGATCGGGGATGAAAATATTGCGAGTGTTAGTGATCGAACGGTAGAAAAAGCAGAAGAATATTTTAGGGAGATTGGCGCAAACAAGCAAGGCACGTTGGGGTCATCGGAGTTTCAGGTAGCGCTTCCATTGATAAGAGAAATATCAAAGCGGCTTACGTTTCTGAAAGATGTGGGTCTTGAATACCTCACGCTTTCCCGCGAGTCAACGACTCTTGCGGGAGGCGAGGCCCAGCGAATCAAGCTCGCGACGCAAATCGGATCGCGTCTCACGGGGATCATCTATATTTTGGACGAGCCATCGATTGGGCTCCATGCGCGAGACCATGCGCGGCTCATACAGACGCTCAAGAATCTTCGCGACATCGGGAATACGATTATTGTTGTTGAGCATGACGCCGAGACCATGCGAGAGGCTGACTGGATTATTGATCTTGGCCCGGGTGCGGGAAAGCATGGAGGTACCGTCATATTCGAGGGTACGGCAAAGGAAATTTTTAAAGCCCGCACGCTCACCGGCGAGTATCTTTCCGGTAAAAAAGAAATCGATTTTTCAAAAAAATTTCCGGCCGATAGCGGCGCGAAAGAAAAATATATCGTTATCAAAGGCGCAAAAGAGCACAACTTGAAAAATATCGACGTAAAAATTCCTTTAGGAAAATTTGTGTGCGTCTCTGGCGTCTCCGGCTCCGGGAAGTCAACCCTTATCAATGATATTCTTTCTCGTGCGCTTTTGGCGAAATTTTACGGGGCGCATGTGATTCCGGGGGAACACGGGGAAATTATCGGGGCGGATCAGACGAATAAGATCGTTGTGGTTGATCAGTCACCGATCGGGCGGACTCCGCGGTCAAACCCTGCGACATACACGGGCACATTCGGACTCATACGAGGCGTTTTTGCGTCAACCTTTGATGCGCGCTCGCGCGGATACGGACCGGGAAGATTTTCATTCAACGTAAAAGGCGGCAGGTGCGAGGCATGTGAAGGCCAGGGGGTGAAAAAAATCGAAATGTATTTTTTGCCCGACGTCTATGTTGAATGTGAAGAGTGCAGGGGAAAGCGATACAACCGCGAGGCGCTCGACATCGAATACAACGGGAAAAATATTGCAGACGTCCTTGATATGACCGTTGAAGACGCGAGGGAATTTTTCCTGCGCGTTCCGGGGATCAAGGCAAAACTCGATACGCTTTGGGAGGTCGGACTTGGGTATGTAAAGCTTGGTCAGCCCGCGCCAACGCTTTCCGGGGGCGAGGCCCAGCGGACCAAGCTTGCGACAGAACTTTCACGCCGCGACACCGGGACAACGCTCTATATATTGGACGAGCCGACAACCGGGCTCCATTTCGATGATATTGCAAAGCTTCTCAAGGTTCTTCATTCTCTTGTTGAGAAAGGGAATACGGTTCTTGTGATTGAGCATAATCTTGACGTTTTGAGAAATGCACATTGGATAATTGATCTTGGTCCGGAAGGCGGGGATAAGGGTGGTGAAATTGTCGCGGAAGGGACTCCGGCGGACATCACAAGGGTCAAAAATTCCTACACCGGCCAGTGGCTGAAAAAGCGATAAATAAGTATAATTCTTCTATCGCAGTTTTATAAAGAACAACATAAGCAATGAATGAAGATTTATTTCAATTAGGCATTAAAGCGCTCATCGTAAATTCCGAGGGGCATATTTTGCTCTTGAAGGTAAATAAAGAAATGCTGAAGGGTTTTTCCGGTGATCCGTACTGGGACATTCCGGGCGGCCGGATTCATCGAGGGTCAACCATCGAAGAGACGCTGAAACGCGAAGTCAAAGAAGAAACGGGAATCACGAATATCACACGTACAGCGCCCCTCGCAATGGTTTTATCAAATATCAGGATTCCTCGAGATGGTACTGACACAGGTTTGATCCTTTCTGTCTATACCTGCAGGGTAGAAGAACCGATCTCCGTCATTTTAAGTAACGAGCATACTGAATTTCGATGGTTTGAATCAAAAGAGGCAGGCGCACTGCTTCAAATAAAATATCCAAAGGAATTTACTGAAAAAATCTCGGTTCTTCATATTTCTCCATGAGCGGCGTGATCAACGTTTATAAAGCTGGCGGAATTCTCATCAAAGATGGGAAATTTTTAGTCACGCGTTCGAACGGGAAGGATATATTTTATGCGCCTGGAGGAAGGATTGAACAGGGAGAGGATTCGGAGAGTGCGCTTGTGAGAGAGTTAGAAGAGGAGCTTTCGATACGAGTGAAGAAGGAACATCTAAAGCCGTTTGGCACGTTTTTTCATCCTGGCGCGGGCGAGGAACATCTTACAATCAAAATGGATGTGTTCCTTGTTGAGGCGTGGGAGGGTGAGATTGCACCGGGCAATGAAATTGAGGAGTTTTTGTGGATTAGTTCAAGTCCACCTTCGAATATTAAAATCGGATCTATTTTTGGCGAGGAGGTTTTACCGCGTCTCAAAGCGAGCGGACTCATCGAGTAAGTCAAAAAAATACCTTGCATTTATTTTTGGCTTTGGGTATAACTCGGATAGTTCACGAAGGAGGGCAGAATGAACTTCCGGGATCATTTGCGGGATCTCTACCGCAAATTTCCAAACTGGTTCACGCTTGCGCGAATCGCAGGATCGCCGTTTCTCTTCCCGCTCGTGATGGCGGGTCAAGAACAGTTTCTCGGCACTTCATTCCGAAACATTGACATCGCATTTGTTCTTTGCATTGTTCTTGGTCTTACCGACCTTCTCGACGGCCTTTGTGCGCGCATATTCAATCAAAAGACGGTCATCGGCGCTGCTCTCGATCCGGTAGCAGATAAGGTTTATATCTGGTCGACAATTCTTGCAGTGGGGATTCCAGCTGACCACTTTACCTGGACGGTATTCACTTTCGCAGCAGATGTATCTCTTCTTGTTTTCGGCGTCGTCGGACTTCTCATATATCTTTTTGAGGGTCAGAGGCCGGGTATGGTCGGAGCAAACATCTGTGGAAAGGGGAAATTCATATCGCTCTGCATGTTTGCGGGATCACTCGTTCTTATTGCAGCAGGAACGCCATCGGTTATGATCCTCGGCGTTGAACTTGTCAATCCTGGTCCTTATATCCACGTTGCAGCGATCTTCGCGATAAGTAGCATTATCGGCCATTTTTATTCTGCTTTCCTTAATAGGAAGCATAGCTCGTGAGCCGCATACGCGGCTTTTTTCTTGCATTTGAAACCTCTTGACAGGGGAGTGCTGTTCTATATAATGGATTAGCACTCGAAGCTAGTGACTGCTAAAAGGTCATTTCTATATATTCACATAACTATATAATCCTATGAAGATTCAGCCATTGGGTGACCGCGTGGTCATCGAGCCCCTCGAAGACAAAGGGGGAAAGACAAAGGCGGGAATTTATCTTCCCGAGACCGCGGCCCGGCAAAATATCCGATGAGGGCAAAAAAATTCCCATGAGCGTGAAAAAGGGCGATCGCGTTCTTTTCACGAAATACGGTCCGGCGGAAGTGAAGGTCGATGGAAAAGAATATTTAATTGCGAGGGAAGAGGATATATTAGCAATTTTGGATTAACATTTTTAGGCGAAGGTATGGCACCCCTCCCCAATTTTCCGAGGTGTGCGAGAGCGAAGCGCTTCGCCCAACGAGGGATGGCCTATTCGGCCGCGCGCTTCGCAGGAAAAATTCATGAGTTTCTCTTTTCAAAAAGTTTTCGTGACAATGCGGGAAAATTGGAGAGGGATGCTCATGATTGTTCCTAAATTTCATTCACTTCGTTCTAAAATTTAGACAATCATGGCTAAACAAATACAATTCGATGAGAAAGCGCGACAAGCCCTGAAACACGGGATGGATAAGGTCGCGGATACGGTAAAAATTACGCTCGGGCCAAGAGGGCGGAATGTTGTTCTCGATAAGAGCTTTGGCTCGCCACAGATCACGAACGACGGCGTAACAATCGCAAAAGAAATCGAGCTTGAGGATAAATTTGAGAATATGGGCGCCGAGCTCATCAAGGAAGCGGCGTCGAAAACAAACGATGCCGCGGGCGACGGCACGACAACATCGGTCATTCTTGCGCAGGCGCTGGCGCATGAAGGACTAAAGTATACGACCGCGGGAGTAAATGTAATCGGTCTTCGGAGCGAGCTTGAAAAAGGCCGCGACCATATCGTGAAGAAGCTCCAAGAGATGGCAAAGCCCGTGAAGTCAAAGGAAGAAATTGTGCAGGTCGCGACGATTTCCGCGGAATCTGAAGAACTCGGGAAAATTATCGCGGAAGCAGTTGAAAAAGTCGGAAAAGACGGCGCGGTGACGGTTGAAGAATCGCAAGGGACGGGAATTGAGAAGGAAGTCGTTGAGGGGCTTCAATTTGACCGCGGGTTTGTATCTCCATATATGGTTGAATGCAGAGCGGATGGAGGCCGTTATGGGAGATGCAGAGATTCTGATTACGGACAAAAAAATCTCGACGATTCAATCAATCCTGCCGCTCTTGGAAAAAATGGCGCGCGCCGGGAAAAAAGAGCTCGTGATTGTTGCGGAAGACGTGGAGGGCGAAGCGCTTGCGACCCTTGTCGTGAACCGCCTTCGCGGAGGATTCAATGCGCTTGCGATAAAGGCGCCCGGATTCGGCGACCGCAGAAAGGAAATGCTGGAAGACATCGCGGTTGTTACCGGCGGGAAAGTGATTTCTGAAGAAGTCGGATTGAAACTCGAAAATGCGGATTTTGATATGCTCGGGAAAGCAAGACGCGTTGTTTCAGACAAAGAGAATACGACAATTGTCGGCGGAAAGGGCAAAAAAGATCAGATTGAAAACCGTGTAAAGCAGATTCGCGCGCAGATTGAGCGCACGACCTCGGAATACGACAAGGAAAAACTCCAGGAACGCCTCGCAAAGCTTTCCGGCGGCGTTGCGGTTATCAAAGTGGGTGCTGCGACAGAAACCGAAATGAAATATGTGAAGCTTAAAATCGAAGACGCGGTTGCGGCGACAAAGGCCGCGCTTGCCGAAGGGATTGTTCCCGGAGGAGGTGTAGCGCTTTTTAAAGCCGCGGTCTCGATGAAAGAAGTATGGAATAAGCGTTCTCCGCAGGAAAAGGTTGAGACAACTCCCGAACTCCAGGCATCATATCAGATTTTGATTAATGCGCTTGAGGAGCCGATCGCGCAGATCGCAAAAAACGCTGGCAAACGCGTTGGCGAAATTACGACAAAGCTCCGCGAGAAATACGCGGCGGATCCGAAATCAAATGCGGGATACGACGCCCGGGAAGACGAGATCGTGAGCGATATGGTAAAAAACGGCATTGTTGATCCGGTGAAGGTCGTCAGGTTTGCGCTCCAGAATGCGATATCTGTTGCCGCAATGTTTCTCACGACTGAGGCCGCAGTTGCAGAGCTTCCAAAGAAAGACGAACCGAAGATGCCCCAAATGCCGGGAGGGGACTACTAAGAATGGATGATTAGGTGTTAGGGATTAGTTGTTAGGAATGCCACGGCATAAAAGCCCCTTCGGGGGCTTTTATGATGTCTATTGGTTTTATAGATTCCGCATGGCCTTCCGGCCGTGGTACTCCGTACTCTTTCCGTCCGTTTTCGCGATGCGCTTCTCCGCCGCGAAAACGTCCGGCGGCATATATATTTCTTCCGTCCCGACTCCGTCGGGACTCCAGGCTGGCATTCATCCGCGGCCTTACGGCCGCGGTGTTCTGCCAGAAATATAAAAATGAAGCCCCCGGACGCGTTGCACGCCCGGGGTACTGCTTGTTGTTTGGTTTACCACCTCCTTCGATAGTCGCCATAGGCGACTATCTCGATCTTGTTCATCTTGAGTTCCTCTGGAGAGAACTTCCACTCCTCGACCGCCTCGCGGCTAACGTAGAGGAAATTCCCCATTCCATCCGACTCCGACGCGCGACCCTCGGCGATGTCCTTCCGGATGTCTGCGAGCCGGTCGGTGAAATCCTTGCGGAGCATTGCCCGAAGTGCCTCCGGCGTCTGCTTGATCGCTGTGGGGCTCTCGTTCACCTCAGCAAGAGCGTTCACTATTACTCGCATCACGCGATCAGTGTCTGCGAGGTCGAATGAACCTTCACCTGTGCCGCACTGGACCTTGACGCGCGCTGGCCGAGGCATCTTGAAGACATCGGTGAACGATGATGCTACTACGAGACCGAGCTCGTGGTAGCGGCTGGCCACCTCACGGGCGATGTCTGCGCTCACGCCGACCTCCTCCCAGGTGATCTCGCGGCCCGGGATCTCATAGCGCTTCTGCAGGTACCCGAATGCCGTCGCCATCTCGTCGAACTTCTCGGAGTATGCACATGCCTTGGCTCCGATGGACGATGATGTTGTGAGGCTCTTCATCCACCCTGGCTGTTTCTGCCCGGTGATGAGGTTCCTCTCTGGCTCCCTCGCGAGATCGAATGCCCGTCGGATCTTCTCGACGATCTGCTGCCGGCGTTCCTTGTCGCGCTGCTCCCACTCTTCATCGAACTTCGAGACCCTGTCTCTCATCTCCTCGATCGTGGGTTTGGTTTTGGCCACGTTCGGTGTAGAGACCGGTTGGGTCGTGGGCGTCGGTGTCTCCGAACGCCCGCAGGCAAATGGGTTGACGAACAAAACCGCCATAACGATGCCCATGATCCAGTTCATCTCTTCTCCTCCATGTTTGGGGTGGTAGTAGGGAACTTATACTATATTATATACCGCTCCTCACTAAAAGTCAAATAAAATGGCGTTTTTGAATTATTTTTTGATAAATATTGACATTTATACTGAATCGTGCTTATCTAATTTAGAAAGGGGGTGGTGATTTGATCACCATCGTAATCCGGAAGAGGGGGGAGGCCTTTGAGGCCTTCTTACAGGACGACGCGAGCGCCTCGGGGCGCGGAGCGACGTCCGATTCCGCGGTTGGGGATCTCGTACGCACGCACTGCGACCGTTTCAATATCGCAGTCGTTGCGGCGCGCGAAGCTCCGACGCGGCAGGGCCTCATCAGAACATAAAGCCCGTGGCGGAGTTCGCTCCTCGCGGGCTTCGTCATTTTTTTGTGCTCGTGATATACTTT
>Ga0209542_10003987_pt1 | contig 30860 bp, 39 predicted proteins | sample RifCSPhighO2_01_FD_184028 | JGI IMG/M metagenome (GOLD analysis project Ga0209542, IMG submission 184028) | Soil microbial communities from Rifle, Colorado - Rifle CSP2_plank highO2_0.1 (SPAdes) (version 2) | ecosystem: Environmental > Terrestrial > Deep subsurface > Rock core/Sediment ... | reverse complement strand
GGGTTAGAAGGCGGCAAACTTCATGCCTCAACAAATACATCCTCATCTTCAACCGAGACCTGGTAGGTTTTGAGAGGCTCGGCAGCGGGCGGTAGAACGTTGGCGCCGGTTTTGATATTAAATTGCGAGCCATGACAGGTGCATTCAACAACTTCCCCATGCATTGCATAATTATGGTCAAGCTCGCATCCCACATGAGTACAAATGTTGCTAGTTGCGAAAATCTTGCCATCTAATTTGTACAGTGCCAGCGGTTCGCCGTTGAAATCGACCTTCTTAAGCTCACCCTCAGGAATGTCATTGATACCGGCAACTTTAACCTTGGTCATAAATAATCACCCCCTTAAGAGTTTGCTGAAAACCTTTAATGTTCGAGCTTGCCCCGCCTTTGGCGGGGCTTGTCGAGAACTTCTCGACTCCCCCGCACCATATGGTGCGGGGTCGCTCGAAGGATAAGATTGGTAGGTTTTCAGCAAGCTTAACTTAAAACTCAAAACTTTTGACTTTTGACTTACTCGCGAGTTTTAACTTCTCAAGCAGCGGATTAATGAAGCCTTGAATTAACAGCTTCTCGGATCGAGACCTGCTCAACCCCCTGCTCATTAAATAAAACAACATCTGCTCATCAACTTTACCAATCGTCGCCGCATGACCGGCTTTGACCTCCGGTTCCAAAATTTCCAGAGCCGGACTGTCATCACTCATTTTAGACTCGTCAAACAAAAGCGCATCGGATCTAAGGTAGGCATCTGCCCCCTTTGCTCCTCTTTCAATCCTGACGTTTCCTCGGAAAGCAAATGTCGACTTATCCCTCAAAACCGCCCTCACTTTAACATTCGATTTCGTATTCGGCGCCGCATGCGTGATATATGCCTCAAGCGCTCTTGATTCATCACCCTTCCCTAAAACCAATCCAACGACCTCAATCGACGCATTCTCCCCGGCCAAAACCACCTCAAGCCGATTATTTATTGTTCGGGCTTGTCGAGAACTACCTAATAAGATTAGAATTAACTTAACTTGATTTTTATCAATGATAATCATTCTATCCCTTGAATTCAGATCCTAAACTTCCAGTCTCCCATTCTTTGATCACAAATTTGAGGCTTTCTAATAGATTAAATCCAATTTCTCCCCTTACTTCCTTTATGACTTCGGCCAATTCCGGATCTATTAATTCCACCTTAATATCTTGATCAAGCTCTCCAACAATCCCCTCGTAATGACCCATTCCAAAAATTAAGACTCCCACTTCACCTTCTTTAAGTGTTTTATTGATCTTGTCAGCTACAAACTTTTCTCTTTTAATCGAAACCTCATTTCCCTTCTTAGTGATAGGTTCGACCTCATTAAGAAACTGCCTGATTTCTTCTTCACTAATATTTGGATCATCAGACTCGGCTGTTCCAATAAGCAAAGAATTGTATTCATCAAGATACATCATTGCCTCAGACTGCAATTCATCACTTTCAGCAACCTCCAAAGTAGCTCCTTGAAGAAGAAGAGTTTCGACTAACCACTCTTGTCGCCTTTTAGAAATCTGTTCTCCAAACTCTTCGACCAATTTTTGTTCTTCCTCCTTGCTCGGAATGAGCATTCTTCGAACTATTTCGTCTTTTCCCTGCTCATATCTTTCCGATTGACGGATTTTTTGTAGTTCTTTAATTTCATCTTCCCAATTTCTAATCGCTTTATCTGTCATACCTTCGGGATATATCCTCACTCTAGAAAAATCAGCGTCAATTCTTAAAGCTCCCGTTCCAATTATTTGCCAGACTGAATTAACACGCTGAGTTAACCTCCCCATGAATTCCTCATCAGGAGCCATTTTTTCAATCACATTCCAGAAAGGACTCTCAAGCTCTGTATGGAGTGTAGGAACAAAAATTATTCTCCTCATCCCACCGCTCCTTCCTGGCCCAGAGGCCCAATTGAACTTTGGATTACAAAATAGAACTTTGATCTTTGCATTTTGAATTTTAGATTCTGCTACTCTGTTATATAACAGGATAGCAAAGCTAGCTCCTCAACCTATGGCATCTTCCATATTCAGTTGAATTAAACGATTGAGCTCCACCGCATACTCTAAAGGCAATTCGCGGACTACGGGCTCAATAAAACCATTGACAATCAAAGACGTCGCCTCAATTTCTGATAATCCCCGGCTCATTAAGTAAAACAGTTGATCCGCATCAATTTTGGAGACAGAGGCTTCATGACTGATGCGCACATTGTCCTCCCCAACTTGCATTGTCGGATATGTGTCAGACCGCGATTTCTCATCCAAGATAAGCGCATCGCAGCGCACATTACATTTCACCCGCTCGGCTCCTTTAATGACTTTAACCAACCCTCGATATGAGGTCCGACCCGATGAATGACTAACCGATTTGGAAATAATCTCCCCACTCGTATCCGGTGCCAAAAACATCAGCTTTCCTCCAACATCTTGGTGCTGTCCATAGCCTGCCATTGACAAAGATAATATTTCTCCACGCGCTCTTTGACCTACTAAATAACAACTCGGATATTTCATACTTGTGCGACTTCCGATATTTCCGTCCACCCACTCCATCGTCCCTTCTTCCTCCACAAATGCTCTTTTGGTCACCAAGTTATAAACGTTACTCGACCAATTCTGGATTGTTGTATATCTGCAGCGGGCACCCTTTTTGACAAAGATTTCTACAACAGCAGCATGCAATGAGTCAACTGTATAGACAGGAGCCGAGCAACCTTCTATGTATGATACATAAGCCCCTTCATCAACAATAATCAAAGTCCGCTCAAACTGCCCCATGTTGGCGGCGTTGATCCGAAAGTATGCTTGAAGAGGAATATCAACAGAAACTCCTTTTGGCACGTAAATAAACGAACCTCCCGACCAAACCGCAGAATTTAGAGCGGCGAATTTGTTGTCCGCAGCCGGAACCGCCCGTCCGAAATACTGCTTGACCAACTCCGGATATTGCCTCAACCCCGAATCGAAATCCAGAAAAATTACCCCCTTGTCCTCCCACTGCTTTTTAAATGAATGGTAGATGGCCTCTGATTCATATTGAGCAGTCACCCCCGCTAAGAATTTTTTTTCTGCCTCAGGAATCCCAATGGCATCGTAAGTTTCACGAATTTCTTTAGGTAACTCATCCCAAGATTTTGCCTGTCTATCTATCGGTTTTATGTAGTAGTAAATGTCATCAAAATTAATAGCATATAAATCCGCCACCCATTTCGGCATCTTCTTGGAAAAGAAGATCTCTAAAGCCTTAAGCCTCTGTTCCCTCATCCATCCCGGTTCATTCTTCATCGAGCTTATCTGCTCAACCACCGACTTCGAAAGCCCCTTTTTGGCCTTAAAAACATAACTCTCCGGCTTAGAGAAACCGTATTTGTAATCGGTAGGTACGATCACTCCGTTTGGCATACTGGTGGTTTCTAAACTCAACTGCAAATTAATTACAAACCCGGCTTGGAATAACCCCTCAAGCCGGTTTTGGAGAAGAATCGATATCCTTCCTCTTCAATCTGTTTTGCCAACCCCATTTTCCCCGATTTAACAATTCTTCCTCCCACCATCACATGCACAAAATCCGGCCTTAAGTATTTCAAAATACGTGCATAGTGTGTTATTAGAATCAACGACGATCCCGTATCGTTAAGCCTGAACTGCTTAATTGCACCAGCGACAATCTTTAATCCATCAACGTCAAGCCCCGAATCAATCTCATCCAGAATCGCCAGTTTGGGGTTCAAAGCCAGCATCTGCAAAATCTCACTCCTTTTCTTTTCGCCTCCGGAAAAACCTTCATTTAGAGATCTCCTCGAAAAATCCTCCGGCAACTTGAGCTCATCCATATATTTTTTGAGTTCTTCCCTAAATTCCTGTATTGCACGGGGAGCTTCGGCATGAGGCGACGTCTTCCCTAGAGTCCCGCCTTGGCGGGACCGCACCCCGAGTTTCGCAGGGGCGCTTGCGTTGGAAGACTCGCCGAACTGACGAAGCGACCTCAGCGCTGGCGTCTGAATACTCTGCTTCGCTCTCCGAAGCATATTAAACACCGAAACTCCCGGCACCTCCACAGGATGCTGAAATGCCAAAAATATCCCGAGCCTTGCCCTTTTATCTACGGGTAACTTTGAAATATCTTTCCCTTCAAATTTGAACTTTGAACTTTGAACTTTGAACTCTGCTTTCCCCATAATGGCCTGCGCCAAAGTAGTCTTCCCGCTTCCATTCGGCCCCATCAAGACATGAAGTTCGCCAGCTTTTATGGCAAGATTTATACCTTTTAGAATTTCTTTTTGGTTAACTGAGACTTTAAGATTATTAATCTGCAACATAATTGCCTAGCTTTCTCACTAGTATCCAGTGCCTCATTTTTTGTCTTCTGCTCCACTGCTTTGCCAAGGGATTTTTTCAGGATCGATTCCGTAAAAAGCAACCATTTCTTCTAAATCATTCAAAATTTCTAAAACTCTTCTGAAAATCGTAGTATTAACAGCCATTGGAGAATCTAGAGAAACTAAAATCACCGGCCATTCTCGACCTGCGTAACCAGAGGTTAATTTATTTTCAACCCAAAGTAAGGCTGAATGACTCTCTTTCGCATCTTCATAGAAACGAAAGATGCCTAAACGCAAATCGCTATTTGAAAATCTTTGAAGTACGGCAGCTCCTTTGTAATCAAAGCTTTCATCCCACTGAATTTTTCTCACTAACTCAACATGTGTAAACCCATACCTTATTTCCTGATCTTTCTCTTCTCCAATTTTTTTGAAGAGATCAACAAGAATATCACCGCGAGGCCGCAGTCTTATACTTTCAAGTTCTGCGGTTGCTTCTAATTCTTTTCTACTACTCATTTTTTAATTTTGATTTTTGCATTTTGACTTTTAAATTTTGAATTATCTAACCAAATCCGCCACTGTTTTCTTACCAAAACTTTCCTCCAAGCCCTTCCTCATTTGAATCCAAATATCTTTGGCTCCGCATTTACACTCATGATCTTTTTCAAAACACTTTCCCTCCACAAATCCTCCCTCTAAAATTTCTAAAACCTGCAAAAGGCTGATTTCTTTTGGCTTTTTTGCCAGAATATAACCCCCGGTTATTCCCTCTTTGGCCGTAATTATTCCCGCTTTTTTAAGTTCTTGAGCAACCTGCGAAAGAAATTTGGAAGAAAGTTTGTTCTTTTGGGCAATTGAGGAAATCGAGGTAAGTTTCCCGCCAGCGCGAGCTAAATTAGATAAGAGTATTAAACCGTAATCAGCTTTTTGGGAAAGCTTGAACATTCGTTAATTGTTGATTGTTTATAGTTCATCGGAAAAAACCCAATTAACGATTTACGATGAACGATAAACTGCTAGTAACTTAGTGGAAGTTTAAAGGAAAACTATTTTGAAGTCAATATCTCACCCGTAATTGAGTTTTTGATGCTGTTTTGTTATACTATAAGATATGAGTAAAGAGTCAGGGGTTATAATTGTAAGTCTCAAAGAAACTGAACAAAACACAAAATGGTTTTCCAAACGAGAACGAGACCTTAGGCGTTTAGTGCATAATTATGTTGACCAATTAAGGATAATTGAAGATAACCCCGTTGGGAAACTTCTACACATACCGCCTCCCATCGAAGAACAATTAATAAGGAGTAGCTACGCGGATGCAAACAGAGGCTTTGATAACAAATTAGCTTCTTTGGTTAATAAGTTAGTAACTACTCCAGGTGGCACTGACGCGGAAAAAGCCAGAATTGTGCGCTGGGCATGTGCTACGACTGTTAGCTCTTTAATGGTTCAAGAAACCGCTTTCCAAATTATAGGAAGAAAAAGCTTACAGCCTCAAATAATCGATTCAATTAGACTAACCGCAAGGAGAGTTATTGTCTATGGTGCAAGAAAATCAGCTGAACTTGAAGGTTCTTCGATTGAACAAGAATGGCTCGATCAAATTTGTAGAAACATTTTAGAAAACAGCGGATTGCCGTTAGAAAAATTCGTTAACGATCCACCTAAAGTTAACTTGTAAGGTTTTATACTTGGTTGGAAAATACTCTTATATTGAATAGTGACATACTTTTATCGTTGGTTCTCTAACCATTTTTCAACCTCCAATGCGGCCATGCAACCATACCCTGCTGCTGTCACTGCCTGTTTGTAATGATAATCGTGAACATCCCCGGCCACAAAAATACCCTCAACAGAAGTCATCATCCCGTAGGCTCCCGTAGATCCTGAGTCCTGAGCTTGTCGAAGGGTCGAAGGATTACCTTTAGCTTTTCGAATAACATAACCCTTTTCATCAAGTTCGACCTGTCCTTTAAAAATTTCCGTCGCGGGACTATGACCAATTGCCACAAACATACCATCAACAACAAGCTCTTGCGTGGCCCCATCATTATTATTTTTTATCTTGACCCCGCTAACTTTGTCTTTGCCTAAAACGTCAACAACTTCGCTATTTAATATAAATGAGATTTTTTTGTTTGCGCGTGCGCGCTCAATCATTATTTTAGAAGCTCTAAACTCATCGCGACGATGAATTATTGTTACCTCTGTGGCAAATTTGGTAAGCGTTAATGCCTCTTCCATGGCACTATCCCCGCCCCCGACCACTACCACCTTTTTATCTTTAAAAAACCAAGCGTCGCAGGGGGCGCAGGAGGAAACGCCTCTGCCGATCAATCTTTGTTCATTGGGAAACCCCAACCAGTTAGTTTCTGCTCCTGTCGCGATAATCACGGATTTTGATTTATAACTTTTATTACCCGCAATCACCGTGAATGGTTTTTTAGTAAAATCAACAGCAGTAACATCAACCGTTGCAATTTCCGCTCCAAATCTTTCCGCTTGATGCCTAAACTTCTCCATCAATGCCGGGCCTAAAATTCCCTCCGGAAATCCCGGATAATTTTCAACATCAGTTGTCAGCATCAACTGCCCGCCCCATCTTGCCCCCCCAAAAACCAAAGGCTTTAAATCAGCCCGGGCGTTATAAAGAGCAGCGGTTAATGCCGCGGGACCAGAACCGATGATGATTACATTTCGTAGTTGTGATTCCATATTGCTTAAATTATACCAGTAGTTTATGGACTAACAACCGACTTCAAAATTTTCAATTTACAATTTACAATTTTCAATCAATTGCAATATTTTAATTTTTAAACACTGAATCATTGAAGATTCAATGAAAATACCAAAGCGTATTTTTGATAAATCAAAAAGTAAGAATTAAAAATTGAAAATTGGGCGTTTTTAAAAACAACAAAATTTTAACAAAATTATCAGTCTATTGTAAGAAAGTGCTAAATGGAGAAAATTTTTACCCCGATTTTGGCAAATTTCGGGTAAAAATAAATCACTATTGACACCATTTAGAAGCCCTAGCATAGAATGTCATCTGTCATTATCCGCGCTATCATGGATAGAATTGCCAGTACATTATTAGTGTCCTCGGTATTTGGACTAATTTTCGCAACCAGTGCCCTTGCCCAAACAACCGCGAGTCCAACATTAAAAGTAGTTACCCCTTCCGAAGGTCAAACTATCTATGGAAACCGTATTCCAATACTCTTTTCAATAGAAAATTTTCAACTCGCTGACTTCCAAACAAATCCCAATATCGTTGGCGGGCAAGGCCACATCCACCTCTGGCTTGATGATACCAACCCCACGCGCGAGTCCGCAAAAATGTTAACTTCAGACAATTTTGCTTACTCCGATGTCGCCCATGGAAATCACTCACTGCGCGCAGAACTTGTTAATAATAATCACTCTTCTCTCGTTCCTCCGATCACAACTACCGTTAATTTTAAGAACTCGCCTATTACCACCCCTTCACCGGTGGCCACAAGTGGTTTTGACAAAAACACCGCACTTGTCATTCTCATAGTTGTCGCCTTGGTCATTTTAGCCGCCTGGTGGTACACCAAAGAGGAAGAAGAACCGCCAAAACCTGCTAAAACGACAAAGAAAACGGCTCGAAAGCGCCGAAGATAGTGTATCGTTTATCGTTCATAGTTCATCGGGCAATTAGCAATCCCGATTAACGATAAACCATTAACAATTTACGAAATTAAAAAACAGAAGCCCTTCGCGTTTGACGAGGGCTTTTGTTTTGGTAGACGTATCTGTCTGCGACCATTCGATTGCACTCACGGTCTTCGATCGACATTAGACATGTCGATCTGCGACATGCGAGGCGCCCCAAGAAGCAGGTTTGGTGGCAACCTTGAAACCGTTTGCCCTAATCATTCCGACAATTTCGGAAATCAACTCACGTGTCGGTCCATTTGGCCCCACATCAACGTGAATTTCCAAATTCAAATTGACCAGCCCCATTTTGCCAAATTCACTAACCATCTTCTCCGCAAGCCCCAAAGAAATTAATGCTTCCTGCCAAATCCTCTGCCTCATGGAAAACAGCTTTTCTACCTTTTGCCTGCTCCAGAAATAAATACCGCCCCGACCCTTTTTGTGGACAATCAAAGCCGAAACAAAATCAGCTTCCCCGTTTTGCGCTTCCGAATCAGTACCAATTATCACCTCATAAGAAGCATCCGTATCCGTCCCCATAAACCAGACCATCTTGGCAATCGCCTGCTCCCAATCCAGCCTGCCGTAGGTAGGGCTGGTAAAAGTCTGTGGAACGGTTTTGTCGATCATTTAGCTGCTAATTTTAGCCCAAAAAGACACCAAATACAACTTGAGTGACTCGCACGAGTTAAAAAAAGACCCCTGTTGCAACGAGAGGTCTTTTAAATACCGGCCAGTACCTTAACTGAAAGGGCTTAGATCCGATATAAATTCGGATCTAATTTAATATTTACAGAGTATGAACCAACTGTCAAGCAGGAAAAGTGGTACCGGCTGGCGGACTTCGCTGACGTGCTATACTGATGTTGACATGCTCAAACCTCAGGCTTTGGCAAATAGCTTCGCAGGAACAACGATAATTCTCTACATTGTTCTATTTATTCTCAAAATCATCGCTTTCCCGTTTTTTCAGCTAATCATAAATAGTCAGTTCTTTGGAATAAACATTGCTGATGAGGTTCCTACAATGAATTTAGCAAACTTCCTGGGGGTTTTAATAGCCGTCGGGATCATTGCTTGGCTTGTCGGCTATCTAATAGCCACAATCTACAATAGACTAATTACCTGATAACCGATTCGCCAGAATATACTCCGCCACCTTTGTTCCCATAAACAAATTGCCGTTTTTGTTCTCCCCTTTTTTGCCCCCAAAAAACAGCATCAAGTCGCCCGTCATAAAAATCAACTCCTAAGTCTTTGGCGATTCTTGCCATAACCTCGTTGATTTCGTAAGGTGAAGAATCATTTAGATCTAAATCATAATTTTTTCGAATCGTTTCCCAGTCGCTTGACCGAACCTGAGCTCTGGGGATGTTAATGGTGACTTCTCCTCCGTAAACTCTTCATCCCGAAAACCATAGGAATTAATCGAGATTTGGTTTGTTACACCATCGGTGATGCTATGAGAAAACGGCATCCGGTTTATTCTCATATAAAAATAAAGAAGAAGATTTAAGCTTGGCCAAATTTTCAGGTTGAGGCAGAGTCAATCTGGCTAATAATTCAAAAAAGACAATCGCTGCCAAAACGGCAGCTGCTCCCAGGCTGATTTTTAGCCAAAAGCATTGCTTCACAAAAATCAATTTTCCACATTGTAACACATCAATTTTGTCTGTTAGAATTTCAGAAAATGCCGATTAAATTAAACCGGGTCTCCAAAAAAAGACTCAAGGAAATTTGGGCTCAGGTCCCCCCGGATTATTATGACCAAGGTATTGCCAAAAATTATCTTCAAAAACTTTGGCACACCCATAAACTTTCCCAGATCTTCAAACTTTTACCGGAAAAAAATAGTAAGCTCTCTATTTTAGATATCGGTTGCTCGTCTGCGGTTTTAACAGCCGAAGTTGCCAAATATCTTCCGCAAGCCATAATTACCGGACTTGATAGCTATAAGGATGCCATTATCTTTGCCCGGGAAAAATACCCCCATATCAATTTTATAGTGGCCGACGCCCATAAACTGCCTTTTAAAAATAAATCTTATGATATCATTATCTGCACTGAAACGCTTGAACATCTTCTCGATCCAAAACAGGCGCTAATGGAAGCGAAGCGGGTTTTAAAAAGTGGCGGAAAAGCCATAATTTCTATGGACTCTGACAGCCTTCTTTTTAGAATAATCTGGTATTTCTGGACAAAAACGAAGGGCAAGGTTTGGAAAGATGCTCATCTTCGCAAATTCAACACTAAAATCCTTGAAGATCTAATTATCGAGGCCGGTTTTAAAATCAGGGAAAAAACAATCTCGCATGTCGGCATGGCGGTTACTTTCCTGGCTGTTCCTAACTTAGCTCGAAAATAATCAGCCGGTTAACTTTTGTATGTGTCAGAAAGCAAATGTTTTTTAAGCCCCATAAAACTTTTGATAACCAATAAATGGCCGCGATAAGCAATTGCCCCTTCCTTTTCTAATTTTTTCATTTCAATACTTGCGGTTTCGCGGGTTATCCCGACTAAAGAGGCAATATCACTATGTATCAATGGCGCTTGAATAACCGTAGTCCGGCCCTTTTTTTTGCCAAAACGTTCTGCGCAAATTAAAAGAATTGAGGCTACCTTATTGATTGCGTTACCGAATACCAAATATTCCATCCTCGTTAAAAGACCGCCAAAACGCGTAAGCATCATGCTTGTCAACTCAAAAAGCGCCCTCTTGTCAGATTGAACAAACTCTAGGAATTTCTCTCGTGGAGAGCGCCATAGTACGACCGGCGTCATTGCTTCCAGAAAATACGTATTTGGAGTAGCGTTTATTGCCCACATTATCGGAAAAAAATCACCCTGTTTAAAAATGATTAGCGTTAACTCTTCGCCGTCCCTGGAGATGGAATAAAGCCGAATGAATCCTTTTTTCAGGTATAACACTCCGGCTGGAGGATCGCCGGCTCTCAAAATTGTCTCGCCCTTTTTGTAATGCAGGGGTTTAAATTTGGCAAAAAAAAGATCAAGTCTGGGAACTGAGGAACCCATAACCGGACCAATTGTATCACAGTACGAGAAAATTGTAATCAATTTCACAAAAATACTGTAATATTTCTCATTGAAAAATATTAGTTTTCCCTGTATAAAAATAGTCCTTTTATTAGATGTGTAATCAAGCTTACATAACTTAAGTGATTAAAATCACTGCATAAAAATTTAAACCGAATTATCCTTTTATCAAAAATCTGCCTATCTTGACGACTGGAGGGAGGTGAACCAATGAAATACCCGGCACAAAGCGACCTCTGGCGGCTCGATCACGTTATCAGGGCTAAACCAGTTACAAACGGGAGTGGACAATCCAGAGTTCTGGGCCGTTTTCGACAAATTTTCCCCATAACACTTTTCCCTGGGGAGTTAATTGTCGAAGAGTTAAGAATAGTCTACGTACAGAAAAACGGACCTTGGGCGAACAACGTCATTTCGATAATGTCAACAGATATCGCTTGTGTCAATGCGTCGTCTGGTCCTTTTTTTGGACTCGTGCATATCCAAAGCTTAACAGGTGGCCCCGAAATCCTTATAGAGCACCTTCTGAGACAAAATGTTTATAAAATTCGCAGTCTTGTCGAGGGAATTGCGCTTGCGGCCAGGGAAGGACTAAAAATTGAAGCTGCAAATCTTGAGGAAGAAAAACAAAATTTGCTAAGAGCAGGTAGCATAGTCACGGGCTAACTTGAGCTCAACTTAAAGGGCTTCTTTTTGTTTAAAACGTTGTTACCTTGACAACGGGTACTGTTTTTGAAAAAAAATTATTTCACTTTTCCCTGCGAAAACTTCTCTACTTCTCTCACTTTATCGACTACTGCCGCCGCCGAGATTCCTTCATAATTTAACAGTTCTTCAGACTTCCCGGACATAGGCATTTTTGAAACAGCAAGCTTATAAATTGAAACTTTTGCAAAATTAGCAAAAACCGCTAAAACTGCGTCTCCCAATCCGCCTTCAAAATAATGATCTTCGACAGTAATAATCGTCTTATTTGTCTCATTTGCCGCCTCGCACAAGGCCTTTTCGTCAATTGGTTTAATGCTGTATGCATCAATTACCCTCACGTTGATTTTCTCTCTTTTAAGTTCCTCGGTCGCTTTAAGAACCTCAGCTAAAGCCACGCCGCAACTAACAATTGTCAGCTTATCATTTTTTGAAAAACGAACCAGTTTACTCCCCCCAATTTTGAAAACTTCTTTTGAATCATATATCACCGGCGTTGCCCCTCTGGCGGTTCTGATATAGAAAAGTCCGGAAGTTTCAGCCGCAACTTCAACCAATTTCGCACAACTAACCGCATCGGAAGGCGAAAAAACCACACTTCCAAAAACCGCCCGAAACATAGCCAGGTCCTCAAGTCCCATTTGGCTTGGTCCATCCTCACCGATTGAAACTCCGCTGTGACTTCCCACAAACTTAATATTCGCATCAGAATAGGCGCTCATTCTAATTTGATCAAATGCCCGGGTTAAAAATGACGCGAAAGTTGAAACAAATGGAACCTTACCCCGCCTCCAAAGCCCGAGTGCCACCCCGACCATATTCTGTTCGGCAATAAACATCTCAAAAAACCTCTCCGGAAATTTCTCCTTGAAGAGTTCACTAAACGTTGAGTTTTTGACTTCGGCATCAAGAGCGACAATTTGTGGATTGACTTCTCCGATTCTGACAAGCGCCTCCCCATAAGCCCTACGGGTCGGCACAAGATCTCCAAATTTGTAGGGAAGAATACCACGGGTAGTATAAATACCACTGGTATCATGAGCTTTGCGAGGGGTGGCGGCAGCGGAGGGAGTCCCAACCTCTAACTTTGAACTTTGAACTTTGAACTTTGAACTTATTAAGGCGGGACCCCGAGCAACTGGTTTTTTAATTTCGCCCCTCACTGATTTATCAACCTCCCCAAGCTCCAAAACTGCTTTTACAAAGTCTTCCCCGGAAAGCGCCTTCCCGTGCCACCCTTCTTTATCCTCCAAAAAACTCACCCCTTTGCCCTTAATCGTTTTGGCAATCACAATCTGTGGGCAGGTAGCATCCTTGGGCAGTGAGTCAAAAACCTTAGCTAGCTCACCAATATCATGTCCATCAACCACCTGCGCTTGCCAACCAAAAGACTCAACTCTCTTCTTATAAGTTTCCGTATCCCAGCCAATCATCGTCTCCCCGGACTGACCTAAGCGATTAACATCAACAATCCCCACCAAATTCCCTACCTTATAATAAGAAGCCAGCTGAATTGCTTCCCAAACCGAACCTTCGGAAGTCTCACTGTCTCCCATTAAAACGTAAACTTTAGGCAACCAGTTATCAGTTCTCTGTCTATCTGTCCTATTTTCCAATCCCGGTTTGTAGGGTTCTTTCAAACCGGGTTTGTTTTTTGTCGGTTGATCTCCAAACCGGGTTTGTAGGGAACTTTCAAACCTGGTTTGAGAATCTGACAACTCATTCGAGTCTGAGCCTGAGGGCTTCGGCCGTGAGCTCAGCCGAATCGGCTCACCCCCCAGAGTCGAAGACTGAGAACCGAGAACCGAGAACCGCATTGCCAACGCCATTCCAAGGCCGATTGACAAACCCTGCCCCAAAGAGCCTGTTGCCACTTCCACATATTTAAATCGCAGCGTGGGGTGACCTTCCAGGGGACTGCCGAATTGCCGGTAAGTTTCCAGATCTTTCTCGGACAAAACTCCGGCCGCGGCCCAAAGCGCATATAAAAGTGGCGACGCGTGGCCTTTGGAAAAAATTACTCTGTCGTTACTTGGATTTTCTGGCTCTTTAAGATCAAACCTTAATTTATTAAAAAAAAGGGTAACCATAATATCGGTTGCCGAAAGAGAAGAAGTCGGATGTCCGGAGCCGGCCGTGGTCGTCATCCGCAAAATGTAATAACGCACTAATTTTGCCAACTCCCCTAATTTCCTGGTATCCGCCATAATCTTCTAAAAATTATATCAGGAAAAACAACCAACCACATCCTGGCTCCTTTGAAGAAAATTGCCAGCAATGTTAAAATTAGCTGCATTAAGCTGGATGATCCCCTGTAGCTCAATGGCCTGCCCGCAGACGCTCCCGCCCACGGCTACGCAGTTGCTGGCGGGTGCAGACGGGTAGAGCGATATAATTGGAACAAAGTGAAGAAATTTTTCTATACTTATGTTCTAAAAAGCTTAAAAGATGGGAAGAAAATATTTAAAAGAAAGAATTGATTAACGATCCCCTGTAGCTCAATGGTAGAGCGTCCGACTGTTAATCGGCAGGTTGTAGGTTCGAATCCTACCGGGGGAGCACCACTTTTTAGCCTCAACTTGACTTTTCCAAGACGAAGGATTTCACTAAGAATTTCGAATTTCTTAAACCTCTGAGGACTAAGACTACACCTAGTGGGTTGAAAAATAGTTTTGAATTGCTGTAAGGAAAGCTTGAGCCTCTTGCTCTAAGCGGTTTGAGTTTTTAATCAGATCAGCCTCGGTTGAACTTGTTAAAAAGAAACTTTCCGAAATGGCGGCTGGCATGTCTGCCTTTAGAAGTACTCCGGAGGCAAAACGGGAAATGCCATGATTTGAGAGATTAAGCTGAGAGGAAACAGTATCAACTACAACTTGTGCCAGAGCGACATCTGATTTCTTCATGTAGAGGGCAGTTGAATAGTCTAAGCTTGAATCCGTCGATCCATTGTGATGAATGGAAACCAAAATAGCTGCTCTTTGACTGTTGCAATAGTTGTATCTATCTGCATTTGAGAGAGTAGAGTCATCAGTTCGCGTTTGAAAGACGGTGTAGCTTGCAGCTGTAAGAAGAGTAGCAAGTTTATTGGAGACCTCAAGATTGATATTTTTTTCCAATAAATCTCCATTCACCGCTCCAATATCATTGCCACCATGTCCAGGATCAAGACAGACCGAGTTTGGGATTGGTGGTTCTCCCCCAGGTTTTTGGCTAGGGGTAGCTGGTTTTTGGGCAAAAACTGGCAATACCAAAAATAAGAATAAACCACATATCAGAAGATATCTTGCCAAGTTATTCATAATTGTATGGTACACTTTTGGTTTCCAATCTTCAACAGGATTCATTGGAGATTTGGCTAGGTTAAAAATATCGGCTCAAACTTTTCCTCTGTCTCTAGAAAAAACGTCCTAGGCCTGATTTTTTTCTTGCAACATCATGTCGACATAATAAAATGGTCTACCAACTTTGAACCCGTACTTTTTAAACAGGTTAACTGATGCTTCATTTTCTATTTGAATATCTGTAAATACGTGGTTGATTTCTGGTTGCCTAGTCTTAATTTCCTCGAGTGTTCTTTTCAACAGCTCGCCAGCAAGCCCTTGGTTTCTAAATTTTTCAGTAACGGTAATTGTATGAATGTAAGCATCTCTTGCCGCTGTTAGCAGTGAAGTCAAAGTAAAACCTGCAACTTCATCTCCAACCTTGGCTACGAAGACAACACAATCAGGGCTTTTTGCCATTCTTTGCAAGGCCTCTTCGCTGTAGAATGAAGGTGTTTCGGTTCCTACTGCGAATTCAGGCACACTTAAACCTATCGTTCTCAGGGCAGGAATGTCCTTTTCCTCTAATCCACTTATGACTGTTGATGGTTGAACAGGCTCTTTGCCGTCCATCTCGATTCAATTATAAGCCAAACTGGCGTCAGTGCACTAATGTCTATAAAAATATTGGTCCAAACTCCTCTTCTGTCTCTATAAAAAACGTTCTAAGTGCGCTAACATTGGGGAGCCAGCATCCCATAGTTTGACAAATGTACGAAAAACAAATATAATTTTCCGACTATGATGGAAAGAAAAGACTCTACAATAACACCAACACAGTCGTATCTTATAGAGGCTTTTAGGCGTTCTGGATTTGGAGCTTATCTATTCTGTCAGGAACTTAGCCCAAAAGACTTGGCTACATTTAGAATAACTATACCAATTGCACGCACGTTATCGCCTGCGTTAATGACAATCCGTGATTATGAAGCTCAAATGTGGGGTGAATATCAGATAGGTGAACCACAACAAAGTCTCAAAAATGCTGATCGCATTCTAACATTGGCGGAAGAAGGGAGCCAACAATACATGCTAGCCTTAAATTGCAAACTTTACTTACTGGTAGAGTTGGGGCAATTTAGGGAAGCACGGGAGACTTTACAAACATACGAGAGGCTACTTCCGACCGATAAGAAAGTGACATAATTAGTTCGAAAATCGTCCCATCAAACAAATATCGGTTCGAATTCCTCTTCAGTTTCTAGAAAAAACGTCCTAAGTGCGCTAACATCGGGGAGCAAAAAGTGAAGGTTAATTTGTTTTTACAGATAGATTATAATATTTACATATGTTTGGTCTAAAAACTGCAAAAATATTCAGGAAATTAACTGAAACTAAGAATAACCGAAAATCGCTGAGCAAAGAGATAAGTAAGTTGACTGACTGGAAGAGGATGAGGAAATTGATTGAAAAGGATTATATACTTTACAGATTAGAACTCAGAAGATCTTCGAAACTCACTGCATTATTTGGAATTAGAATTTATAGCTCGGCTTGCTAGTCTGGATGGCGTTTTGACTTTAAACTCCATATTTATTACCATTACCTCAGTGAAGACGCGATTTCTAGTAGTCTTCCTGTCCTTCTTATTCGCCTCATTTTTTGTGAGTTTTTTTAGCCAATCAGCAGAGGCATATGTGCGAGTCCGCGGATATTATAGAAGTAATGGAACATATGTGAGGCCACATGTCCGCTCAAATCCCAATGCTTTACGTTACGACAATTATTCATATTCGGGAGGTTCTCAATACAATCCTTCTTATTATTCTTCTCCACGAAACTACTCTTCGAGCTGGTATACTCCAACCTACATAACTGACCCAGAATACTATTCAGGTAAAAGCATATATGAAAATAATATTAATAGCTACAAACCAAGCTATTACAAAAATTCTTATTCCAATTTGAATTGGGATTGGTAAATATGGAAGAACCGCAAACACTTTCTGGGCTTTTGTACGCATATGGCATCACAATTGGGTGGGCAATAATCGGCATAGTTTCAATGTTGGTAGGAATCTTGGCAACCAAAATTTCTTTACAGATTTTATTTGACAAAGATATTCTTAAAAAAGAAATAGGTGTTCCAGTGGCTATTATAATATCGGCTGTTATTATTTCATTCGGACTTGTTATCGGTTTCATCGTAACGGGATAACGCTATCTTTAGCCTCAAATTTTTTGCTCCTTGCAGAACTTCCAATTTGGCTCAGTATAATTGTGTAATGAAGTTTAGCAATGAGAATTCAACTAAATTTTCTCTCATTTTACTAATTGTAATTGCATTTTTTGCTTCTACATATTGTAGTGAACCGCAAAGAATTCCTATGTTGGCTGAAGGCCCAATAATTGCTAATCCTTACGTCAGTGATAAGCCATCTGCTTGCACTGTTGTTAGTTCTCAGTATGATGACCCAACATCGCCAGCATCAACAACTAGCTATACTACAAGCAGTTTAAGAAGTCTTGCTTCAACAGCACAATTTGGTACTTCTAGCACAACTACCACTATTTAGAACATTTTTTGACTTCTAAATTCTAAAAGCATATATTTTACGCATTCTCTACATTAGTATGGAGACATTAAAAGGTATCAATCTATTTTCTATAATAGCTTCTGTAGCAATACTGATAGTTGCTCTTTCTTTTGCTTACTATCTTGTGATTTTTCTACCATCTAAAGAAAAAACAATGCAGGAACAGGCAAGCAAGGAATTACAACTTAAACAAGCAGAACAACAGAAGAAAGACAAGGAAGCGCAAGTGTATAAAGATTGCGATGATGAAGCGGCAGAGGGTGCGAGAGAACTTCTGAAGTCAAAGATAGAAATTGCCCAAAATAGTGGTACAGCTATACCATCAACATGGAAAGAAGCCTCAGAAAAGGGTCTTCACTTAAAAGATGATTATAATTCATATTATGAAAATTGTCTGCGGAGGAACGGCATCAAATATTAAAGAATGGATATAAAAATTCCAGATTTTACTAAGCTACATTGGCAATTGAATGTCGCAATTATTGGGGCAATTTTTTCTGTTTTTTCCTTAATCTTTAATGAAAATTATATCTTTTACGGGTTTATTACGTTTGTATATGGAGTTGTCGGGACATCTTTGCTTCCCGCACTCGAGAACCTATATCCTCAAAACAAATGGAGAAATTATTTAGTTGTTCAATCTTTGCTTACGGTTCTTTGGCTTACTGGTTGTATCTTTATCTATCGTTTAAGTTAGCTAAATAGCTTCTAACTTCGTCCACGAGGTGGAGCAAATTAAAAAATGCCTAAATTTATATTAAGGATATATTTCTTTTTAAGAAATTATCTTAACGAGACAATTTCGTTTTTCATTGCTTTAGCAGGTGCTTATTTAGCTTACATTTTTTATAAAGAACCCGGGTTTCAACTAGCTTCTTTAGTTGTTTTGGCGATTACGTCGTATCTAATAATTATATTTCTTAAACTTAAAAGCCGTGATTTTTATTACATTTTTTTTGATAAATATGATGACAAAAAAGGTTGGGTTGGTAGTGGCTATTTCGATTATTACCCAAGTGACCAAGCATTTTTAATAAAGGATTCGGACGCAGGATTCATATTTTCAAATTGTCTAAATTGGATTGATTATGAAATGAACTTTGAGGCTAAAATTCTAAAAAACACTCTTGGAATACTGATTCGAGCAACAGATTTATCAAACAAAATTATGCTCCAATTTAATATTGAGGCGAACGGCATTAGACCTCATTTTTGGGCCAATGGAGGTTATGTTAAACAAGAGCCTAAAGATGCAGGTTTAGAGTTTAAGGGAACTTTAATAGAAGGTCAGTGGTATAAACTAAAAATCAACGTTCACAAAGATAAAATAAAGATAGAAATATCAAAAGATAATAAAGTTATCGATGAAAAACACTGGGATATCCCTTCAGCATTATTATCGTTTCCGGTTAGAGAAAAGGATAAAGAAGCAGGTGATACAAAAAATCCGATAGGGATGCTAGATATACGAAAAGACTATAGTTACGGAACTATCGGTTTTCGAAATGGTCATGGAGAAAAAGCACTTGTTAGAAAGCTGAAAGTGGAAAAAATTTAAAAACATCATGGGGCTTTAATACAAAGTCGAAGTAAAATAGGTTCTAACTTCGTCTATCAGGCGGAGCCAGAGTTCTTGGTAATCTTTTGAAATCGCTTGACAAACTTCCTCATTAGTAATAATATACCCCATAGTTCATTCCTGCCTAACTACTGCTCTACCAACCATCATGTTAGTCTTTTTTTTAGCTTTTTTAATCTTTGCTTTTGCTACAGCTACCCCAAGCTTTGCCGCGTCTTATAACACTGCCGGAGGTATCGTCATTGACAAAGCAGCAAATCAATCCATTGCCAATTCTCCAGTTTTAGTTGCCTGCGAAGAAGAACCCAAGTTGTGTGCAGAACCGGAGGGACCCGGCAATTCCCAAAATGCACCGGTTGGTCCGCCCAATGGCGGCCCCGGCCCACACGGGCGTTGACAACTATGAAAAACTTGCTTATGATTGCTATCGATTCAAATACAACCCACCTTCACATAAAGCTATGGTGGGCAAAAGGAGGTGAGAAAGGGAAGTGATAAATAATAAAAAACTTTGGGCAGCTTTAGGCACAGCAGCACTTTTAGCCTCTGCCGCAATCCCAGCTCTGGCAGCAGATACAGGAGTAGTTACAGCAACAGTTACGCCTCAATTGATTTCGGTATCTGTTTCACCAGGATCGGTTGCTTACGGCACCTTAGCCTTAAGTGTAAATGATGGCAGTCGTACAACTAAAGAATCGGGTACCATTACCGCAACAAATGATGGGAACGTTACTGAAAAATTTAACATCAAGGGTTCTGACGCTACAGGAGGGTCAACTCCTTGGACTTTAAGCGATACCCCTGCGGATACTGGAACAGTTGCTGCAAACCAATATGTTCACGATTTCTCTCAAACAGTACCTTTTGACGAGACAACCGATAAATCCCTCAATAGTGTCACATATAAAGAGCTTGCGGCAAGTGTGGCCGTAGGGGCTAACGACACATCTGAGTTACAGATGAACATGCCTACGTCGTCTACAGATGCTAGCGCGCAGAAGAGTACCACAGTTACTGTTCAGGCAACAGCTATCTAAAGCGGTCGTGATTAGGATTTGTGATAAGAGCTGAGAAGAGTTAAAATCTTTCCATCAAAGATGGGAAAATTTAGGCGACCGCTTTTTGTTATTCTTCTTTTGCCTATTTTTTTGCTTGTTGGGCTTGTTGTCTTTGCCCAAGAGAAAAAAGAGCCAGCTGCTACTGTCACCTCTGAATTTTTCAAAGCTCCTCAAAAATTTGATAAAGTTGATCTCAATAAAAATAAAATTCTGGATGATTTGGATGAGCAAATTGCCGGTAAAGCTGAAAGTGACAAATTTGACGTAATTGTAATGTTAAATAAACCAATCGAAGAAGCTAGCCCCTCTGCCTTAAAATCAAAACATGGTGACTTTGAAGAAAAATTTACTTACCCTTCCATTAATGGCTTCGCCACTAATTTAGCCAAAAGCCAAATTATCGCATTTTCTGCTGATGCCGATATTAAACAAATTGAATTTGATGCACCAGTCTACCCACATCTAGACACTTCTCAACAATGGTTCGGCACTACCAAAGCTAGAGGTGATTTTGGCGTTGATGGCAATGCCGATGGTGCCGCCAGTTATTCCAAAAACGATGTTGTCATTGCCATCTTAGATACAGGCATTGATCCCAACCATGTTGATTTAGATGGCGGCAAGATTATTGCTTGGCGTGATGCCACTATCAATAACGATCAGTCAGGTCCATATGACGAACTGGATGATTGTAGTGGCCACGGCACCCATGTGGCGGGAATTGCTGCTGGCGAAGGCCAAGCCGATGCCAACTTTAAAGGAGTTGCTCCAGGCGCTGCGCTCGTCGGTATTAAAGTTTTAAGCAATCGTTTTGTTCAGGGCCAAATTCTCTGTACTGCTGCCACTTCCGAAATTGTCTCCGGCGTCCAGTGGATGATCGATAATCGGGTAACTTATGGCATCAAAATTGGCAACATGAGCTTAGGTGCCTCCGGTTGTTCCAATGGAACGGATTCCATGTCCACCATCGTCAATACCGCTGTCGATAGTGGCATTGTCATGACAGTCTCTGCTGGCAACGAAGGTCCGGGTCCCTGCACTATTGGTACACCGGCCGCCGCCGATAAAGCTATTACTGTTGGCGCGTTGAGCGACGTCACCCCCGGCTCATCTGCATCAAACGTTTGTGGCGATAATGATCTGCCCAATGCCGGTTTCTATCTGGCTTGTTTTTCCTCACGAGGCCCAACCGCAGATAACAGAATCAAACCAGACATTGCTTCTCCTGGTGTCTTCATCAAATCTGCCAAAGCGGCAACCACCAACCAATACGTTAACTTTAGCGGCACAAGCATGTCCTCACCTTTTACTGCCGGCGTTGTCGCCTTGATGCTAGACGCAAACTCTAGCTTAACTCCAACTCAAATCAAACAGAAAATTGGCGACACCGCCCTCGATTGGGGTCCAGCCGGAGCTGATGTTGATTATGGTTCGGGTCGTTTACAAGGGTACGAGGCTGTCAAATCAGCCGGTGGATTTGCAGGAACTGGACCTGCAGTATCTTCTCATTCTTTCACTTCTGATTCTTTGTCGAGTGGTAATACTCAGGATTTTTGGAATATCAATGTCACTGATGCTAGTCTTCCAATTGCTGTAACCATAATTATGCCAGAGTGGGAAGCATTTAACCGACCAGATTTTGATATGGAATTAAAAGATCCAGGAGGTACAGTGCTTGCTTCATCAATTAGCACTACGAGACAGGAGACAATTGGTATTCAGCCTGCCACCACTGGTATCTATCAGTTAAGAGTCTATCGCTTTCGAGGATCAGGACCTTATTTTTTTGATACTTCTTTTGGCGAGGCAGCAGTTGCCATCAGTTTGACAACCGACGGAACCACTCCCTTTGGCATTCTGGCTCTTGGTGCCACCCGCGATACCACGCCAACCGGCACCAATGATGTGCAGACAGTCCAAGTGACAACCGGCCCCGCCAATCTTTCGGTCAAATCGACCAATTTCTCAGATGGGGCAAATACCTGGAATCTTTCTTCAACTAATGGCTCCAATCAGGCCAAATGGGAATTCTCCAAAGATGCACTGATTTGGGTTACTTTCTCGGCTGCCAATTCCCTCTTTAATCTTGATACCAATGTGGCTGGGGGAGACACCCGCAATCTTTACTTAAGGCTTACCATGCCAACGTCAACATCGTCCAGCAGTGAACATTCAGCAACCGTTACCATTGTGGCAACAGCTCCATAACTTAGGTATGATGGAAGGTGGTGAGAAATAAATGAGAAAAATTTTGACCGTTATCGTTATTTTTGGAGCATTTCTTTTCCCTCAAACTGCGTTTGCCAAGATTGGCGTCGGGGTTGGTTTGGGAAAAGTTCAAATCGATGAAGAACTTTCGCCCGGCGGCATTTACAAACTGCCGACTTTGCCGGTTCTAAATACCGGTGATCAGGACGGAGACTATGAAGTCACCGTTACCTACCTTTCCGACCAGAGCGAATTTCAGCCGCCCGTCGAGTGGTTCACCTTTGGCCCCCAAAAATTCCCGCTTTCGGCCGGAGGGTCACAAAATGTGGAAGTGAGTCTGACTCTGCCGGTTGACGCTCGCCCCGGTGATTATTTCGCCTTTCTGGAAGCCCATCCAGTGGCCAAGGCTGAAGGGGTGACTATCGGTGTTGCCGCAGCCACCAAGCTTAATTTCACAGTTAAGCCTGCCGGTGTCTTGGGTGCAGCTGTCGAGAGGCTGAGAAGCCTTTTGGAAAACAATGCACCTGCTTCCTATATTATTATTGCTGTTGTTGGTGGCGTTTTAACCCTAAGTTTGTTGGTGGTAGTCGGCAGGAAGTATTTAGCAGTGCAAATTCGTATCAAAAGTAAGTCAACTCGCGACAAGGAGAGTTAAAATTGAGAACCCTGGGGGTCATTGCCGCCAGTCTGCTTTTATTTGTGTTTTCTGGTGTGGAGTCTGTCTATGCCCAAAGTGGCACCGTTACCGCCACCGTTAGACCAAATCCACTCAAGGTCCAAATCTCGGCTCCCTCAACTTACCCTGTAAACAAATGGTTTCCCGTCAGTGCCGACATCACCAATCAGGGTGCAGACCCCATTACTAAAATCATAGTCACCCTAAACGCTGATCCCGGAATCAGGATCAAGTCTTCAAGGAAAAAGATTGGCACTTTAGGTACTCACCAAACGACTAATATCAGCTGGGAAGCCAAAGCCACCGCCGTTGGCAATTTCATCATTACCGCAGAAGCCACTGGTAATTTACTCGGCGAGACGATATCCTCCTCTGACTCAGCAATGATTGTCGCAACCGGTTCACTGGGTGCATTCTTGTTAAGACTCATCTTTGGTGCCTAATGTGTCCGCCCGGAAATTTTTCATCACTGCACTTGTTGCTATCATGATTACTTTTGGTGCCGGCCTCATTTTATTAAACCGTCAACCGCCAAAAGACGAATCTTACAGCCATGCTCCTGACTATTCTTGGGTTACCGGACAGCTTGAATATCGAGACATTGAGGGTGGTTTCTGGATAATACGCTTTGGTAGCAGGGATGCTTCCTACAATGGTCAATTCGTTTTAGGAAAAGACCCGCGTTTGCAAAATTTTAAAGATGGCGATTTGGTCAAGATTACTGGCCAAATATCGCAGGAGCAGATTAGCATCTATCAAGCTGGTACCATTTACACCCTTCAGTCTATCGAATTTCTCAAATAATAAGGTGCCAGGTTATTTGGTGGTCTTTGGGTTACCTAGGGAAAAATCTATTGCTACCGCAGCAAGCGTTGCTTTAGCGATAAATCTGACAAGAATACCTGTTTATCTTAGCCAGTGTGGCTTTTACTTTAATCATTATAGATTTATGCTTTAAAGAAAAAAATTAAATCATAGAGGTAAAACTTGGCTGTAATTTTTTAATTTCCTCCCACCTACCCTTTGAAAGTTCAACTTGAGAGATATCCTCAAAAACCTTTATAATCCTAAATACCAGAGTTCTAATAATCTCAGGACTCAGGAGCTGAGTTGCTAATTTTAGAACCTGGCGACATTCAAGGCTATTTGAATTCAATTTCACCGTAGCATTTTCAGGGTAAATTGAGTTCAGAACACTTTTTAGGAGATTTTCGAACCTAATTTTCTTGGTTCGAATCTAACAGTGGGGTAAAAACAGTTGGACATTAGGTCTGAAATTTTAGGAAAAATATGCCCCTTTTTCTTCTCAGAATTAAGAAATAGATAAAAGTTTGACATGATTTCCTTCTCTAAAGCCTTCAAAACCGGCGTTTCGCATGGAAACGATGAAAGATATTAGTTCCTCTAATCCTCGACCTTACTTTAGTGTATAATTACAAGCGCAGATAAGCCTGTAATTTTATGCGTATACTCAAACAAGCTCTTATAAGTCTTGTAAAGAAAAGTAAGTTAAAGAACTTATTGCTAGGTAAGATAGAGGAACAAGATTACGAGTTTGTATACCTAGCGCTTCAAAACGAAGGCCTTTTGTCATTTGATGCATACCAGCGATTAAAACAGGAATTTCAGGAGCGAAACAAATATCTTTCATTGATAAAAATCACAGCACCAACAGCCTTTGCTGATAAGGCAATGGCTCATCTTTTAAGCCTATTTCCCAAGCTTCAACCGGCAGAAAAAAACAAGTCTATAAAAGCTCAAAGGGAGTACGACGTTTTTTATAGAAGAGGCGGAAAAAGACTTATAAAAATAGAGGTGAAGGCGGGAAGAGCTGTTGATAAAACTCGTCCTAATATCCCATACGAACGCCGGGCTTTTTCCACATTAGATAAGGATGGTGTATTCGATATGAACTTCCAACAGATGAAACCAGACTATTTTGATATTGCAATCCTAATGGGAATATGGACTGATAAAATCAGATATTGGGTGTTGAGTTCAAAGGATATGCGTAACCACAAACATTTTTCTCCAGGACAACATAGAGGAAATAAAGGTAATGAAGGACAAATCCATATCAAACCTCAAAATCTATCTGATTTTAAGCAATTTGAGGTTGAAGAAAGACGAGTTCTCGAAACTGTGCTAAAGAAAGCTAGTAGATAATTCTTTATCGACAAAATCTACATCCTTTCCACTCAATTCGTACAGACTATAAATTGCTTCATCAATCATCTTTGTGGTTTTTTCAAACCCGCTTTCATTAGTAGCTTTTTCAGCTTCAAGTGCCATTTTTTCTATTTCTAGTTGTTCTTGTTCAGAGGCCAAGAGTAGTGGTAATTCTTCTAAATTACCTCTAAGTACCTTAACAGTGAAAAAACTTGATGCGTAATAATATTGCATTAACTTTGAATTTAGAAGGGCTAGTATATATCTAGATCTCATTTCTTTTATTCTTGGGATCACCCCATTTATATTATTGAGCATGAAGTATGATTGATTGTCATATGCGAAAATGAGTTTTGAACTGATAAATTTATAAAGCAATTTTTCTGGTTCTAGATAATAACCCTTTGGGGCTACCTGTTGAAGTTGATCTTTATCGTAAATAAAATAATTCCCACTAAAATTGATCTTGAATTTATTTACATCACTTCCAACTAAAATGCGGTTTTGTCTTGGATCGCCATTTGTTTTCGTTAGGTGCTTGTCGTTATTGCCTGTAACAATCCCTAAAAAGAAAAGCGCATTACCTTTTAGGTATCGAACATCTTGATTTTTGATTTTATTCTTCAAACTTTCTGAATCGCCAGAGTGGTTAATGTTAAAAATGTTCTCATGCGTTGAATAGAATGAACTTTGTGGAACAATTCCAAAATTGTTGTTTTCAGAAAGCGATTTTGACAATTTGACGCTATTATTTTGTCTTTGATCTTTGTCTTTCGCTGTTTCAACGACGATTATCAACGCTGGGGCGTATACTTTCTTAAACACATCCCCACATATTTGCAAAGTTAGAATTTTACACTTATCAAGAATTTGTTGTCGAGAGAGTTGGTGATTTTTTATCTTCAAGTAGGCTTCTGGAATCAAAAAACCCAGCCTGCCACCTTCCTCTTTTAGAAAATCGAGCGATCTTTCAATAAAGAGGGTGAATGAATTTAATCCTACATCACCAATTTGATAGTTTTTTTTGAAATAATTCTTTTCTTCGGTTGTTAATTTAGCACCCCATGGGGGGTTGCCTATAATGACATTAACTTTTCTTTCAAATTCACTAAGAGGATCTAGATTAAAAAGATCAGAAGATTTTTTAAGTGTATTTGCACAAATCATCTTTGGGATTATTGGCGCCAGAAACGCAGCACGTTTAAGAAGATTAAATTGTGCTAGAGAACAAGCAATATTGTCTATGTCAACGCCAAGAAGTGAAGAAAGTATGCGTGAATATCGATCGGGTTTAGTTAGTTCTGGATTGGCTTGTTCATACAGTTTGTCTAGTTCATTAAATGCCTCTATTAAAAATTGCCCTGATCCACATGCTGGATCCATAATCAATTTATCTTTAATAACATCCAAACGAACTTGACTAAGAATCTGTTGCACTACTTTTTTTGGGGTATAAAATTGTCCATCGGATTTTCTTCCTAGCTGATTTTGTAGTAGCTGATATAAGAATCCAAGAAAATCGTCGTTGGTATCATTTAGATCATATTTAGCAAGGGTTTTTACAATTGTTTGGTTTATTTCCTTCAAAGAGCCATCAACATTCCCTTGAAGCCGACTAGCGATCTCTTTACCTATTTTTATTGCATCAACTGAGGTACTATTTTTTTTATTGAAAGTATCTAATATAGACACCATCACATTCGATAAGATTAACTTATCTATGTCTTTTGCAAGGCTATCTTTTTTAAGAAGATCCAGTTTTAGTTTTTGAAGTTCAGTAGCGCACGTGATTAAATGGGGGTGCTCATTCCAATAATCATCTGGAATAATATAGTTGTTCTCGTGTGATATTAAATTAGATTTTTTGTATCTCATATTTATAAGTTTAGCTAAAAATTACCTCTAACTAAACCAACAAATTTGCCTCTAATCTCGAGTTGTTCTGGAATTATTGTCTCATATTTAGGGTTTCTTGGTTGTAAGATTGTTCTTCCACTTTTTTCACCTAAAACTTTTAATGTAGCACCATTTTCTGTGATCCCAACTACTGTATCCCCGATATCTGCTGTCATTTGATGCTTAATAAGAACGATGTCATTGTCGAGAATTCCCATATCCATCATACTGTCGCCTTTTACTTTAAGAGCGTAGTAGGAATGGTTTGGATTCAATTTAATATTCGATGATACTTGTATGGGTTCAGCGTTTTCAATTGGCTCTATGGGTTCCCCAGCAGCTATAAAACCCAGTAAAGGAACAGTTTGTTTTTGGGTAATTGGTGCTATCCCTCTATTTTTATGTGGATCTCGTTTAAGATAACCTTTTTTTTCTAATTCTTCGATATAGTACTGAGCGGTACTTAGATTTTCGGTATCTAAAAACTTAGCTAATTCACGTAGAGAAGGGGAATATCCCCTTTCTTGCATAAATGAATTTATGAAGTCCAGTGCATCCTTTTGTTTGTTGGTTAGGGGCTTGACTGTTAAGGCCATATTATGATAACTTTATGACAAATTTATAGTACTGTCAAGCGGGTATAAATATATCATATGAGTACCAATCAAAATCAGAAAGACGAAAGCGAAATATTATTTAAGAAGCATAAAAAAGTGCGGGATCTCTGTCTACAAAATGCTGAGGATCTGATTGAATCTGCAAAAAAACTTGATGAGGCAAAACACCGCCATATTCGCTTCCATCTCTCTGCGCTGGCTCTTGAAGAAATCGGGAAAGCCGAGCTACTAGAAATGTCGTTTGTGGCAGAAGTAGATTCTCGGGATTCTAGTTTTGGTGAATCTAGCATTGAGAATCATATAAGGAAGCTGTTTTGGGCATTTTGGGGGCCTTCTTTTGGCAAGAAAGTTATTACCAAACAGGAAATAGATCAATTAAAAGGGTTAGCTACGTCTATTCATCTTCGCAGGCTAGATACCTTATATATCAAGCCGACAGATCAACAACATCCTAAGAGTAAATTGCCTCAAGAAGAAGCGGATAGATTGTTAAGTATGGCTGAAGCCAGATTGGGAATGGAAAAAGGCAAAACGATGCTAAAGCCTAACGATCCATCGATAAACAAAGAGGAACTTCAATGGTTTTTAACAGCAAATTCAGATCCAGAGAAATACAGACTAATATTTGGCCGTAAATCCCAAGAGAAACTTATTGAATTGGGCAATGTGCGGGATTGGATTCATTGGCTTAAACAACAATTCGATCAGAATGACGAAGAAATTCGTAAAATTGTTAATGAGGAATTGAGTAGAAAGAAGCCAGAGGGAAAAGATGCACGCAAACCAAAATATAAGATAAAAATCAGAATAAATAGCGAATCTCACTCAATAAGGACTAAAAACCTTAATGAATGGAACAAGCATTCGGACTTTGTAAAATTATTTTCTGATGATAAATCCGATCTCATTATTGAATTTCAACTTGCTGCATCTACACCCGCACAGGCCCTATGGTATATAGGTTGGGGTATGGCTAGATCATTCGTAGTCGCCTTAAATATAGCTTCTAGGGGAATATTTTGGTGGCATGTCCAAAAGGACAAGGCTAGATATTATGAAGAAATATGGGATTTAGAGCGAAATATGAAACTAGGTGTGCAGGTAAATCCAGAATTGAGCGTAAATTTCAAAGAACTACGATGGGTATTGAATGAAAATCAACTACTCAGAACCAATTTACTTTTCTACTACATCGCTATGGTTAGAAACAAAGAAGAGATTAAACCCTTCAATAGTTATGGATTAGGATTGGCATTCTGGGCAAAGAACGACATACATCTACGTTTTGAATTAAATGCCTACAACTGTTTTTATCAGGCATTTAAGGAAGCATTTTTAACATCAGGGGATTGGGATGGAAAATCCGATTTCAAGGAAGCGGTTCATAGGCAGTTTGCTAAATTGGAAGATTTTCGAAATTTGGATGAAGTTATAGACTCAGGGGAAGATCAGGCAAAGTCCCCGACGAGAAGTCCTAAAACACCCATAACTTTAACAGAAATCTTGGCTTTGAAAATGTATTGTGATATTTATCTAGAAATAATAGCCAAACGGGCAGTTGATAAATGGAATAAGGAAAAAGCCAAAAAATAACATTAGGCTACATAGCCACGGCTGGCCGTACTTTATCCATCTCTTCCCGTAGTTGGCTAATGAACTTGAAATCTTCGAAAACCTTGAAAATACGCACAAATTGGCTGGTTATATTAACGTTACGATCCTCGAGCACCACTTTTTAGCCTCATCTTGACTTTTCCAAGGCAAGGGATTTTTTTAGCTTAAACAGAGAATACCTTTATTTGAATAAACTGCAGTCACTTAGTGGGCCCGCCGGGGGTCGGTCAAAGGTGACCTGTGTCACTTGACCATCGTGCTCTATAGTGAGGATAGTCACTAAGATAATCATAGGGGGTGGCCCCGGGTCATGAACTGCATCTAGTGTACAGGTAATCGTTGGCGGTTCCGACGCAGAAACTGGTGAAGACAAACCGACCACTGCCGCAAGGAGCAATATGACTAGGAAAAGACCGCCCAATCGTCCACATCCTTTTAGCAATCTCTTCATATTCTCACCTCCTTTTGGGCACTGATTTGCTCACAATAGTACTCTCAGCTCGTCCCGCCTGTCAACCGCACGCTGTGTCAGATACCTCATTTCTTAAAATGTTCTTCAGTACCATTCGATACGGGGCAGGCGAAGTTCGTAAAATGCGGGGAGCACTATATAAAAATCGGTTCAAACTCTTCGTCAGTTTCCAGAAAAAAGGTCCCAAGTGCACTAACATTGGCGAGCACTTCGGCAGTGTTACTTGACGAACACCCCATATGGAGTTAAAAAGAATTTATAATAAACTAAGAGAGGTTGAGAAGCGTGGACGAAATTAGAAAATTTTCTTCCGAGACCCGCAAAGCCTTAGAAAAAGAAGGTTATATTATTTATGAATTAAGTGGGCGGTCAATAGGAAGTTTTGAAAAGGTTGGCAAACCATTCTACTCAACCTGGTACAAAGACTATCCTGATCTTGCGAATCTGGGCTCAAGTAAAACAGAAGTTGCAATTAATCCCGAAAAGCTTGTTTTACCAAAAAGCAATAACAAAACTCTTAAAGAGCACGAAAAAATGGTTAGGGAGTTTGGTCTAAAACTTGCAAGAAAAATTTCTGGAGTACAAGCAGTTATTGGCGAAGCTCCTGACTATGTAGAGCTTGTTTTTTTACATTTTGATAAAACTGGCAAGCGCCTGTTTGGAAAAAAGTATGACTATGGTTTTGCCAGAACAAAAACCCTGGTTGGTTCAGGCAACGCCGTAGTTGGCAACTTCTCTGCTGAGTTAGGCTTGGAGGTTTTCCGCTGCCGGGATCCTGAGGATCGCCGCGCCGGCATTTGGCTCGCTCCCCTGATAGTGCCAAAATAGAATGAATGCTTAAACCGATCTGGGTCGTAATGAGCTTAGAGATGAAACTGCTAAAGTAAGTTAAAGAGTGAGAATCAGTTAGCCATTCTAAGA
>Ga0209542_10003986_pt1 | contig 30892 bp, 31 predicted proteins | sample RifCSPhighO2_01_FD_184028 | JGI IMG/M metagenome (GOLD analysis project Ga0209542, IMG submission 184028) | Soil microbial communities from Rifle, Colorado - Rifle CSP2_plank highO2_0.1 (SPAdes) (version 2) | ecosystem: Environmental > Terrestrial > Deep subsurface > Rock core/Sediment ... | reverse complement strand
TTACCGCCGTACTTAAATCAAACAACACTAACCGCAATCTGCAGACGGCGACCAATCTGGCCACGGAAATAATGGACAAGGCGAAATCCTTGGCCGACTCCAAGTGGCATGGCATTTACGACTTAAACAGAGGTTCTTCGGAGCATTATTATATAGTGGCGTCGTCGAGTACGCGTTCCAGCGCCGATTCTGTAAACGATGGTCTGGTAGCGCTGTGGAAATTTGACGAAGGCGCGGGAGGCACAACAACGGATTCAAGCGGCAATGGATATACCGGCACGCTCATGCCAGCCCTAAATCCACCTTTGTGGATTAGCGGTCAGGTTGGTCAAGCGCTGAATTTTGACGGGAACGAGGATTATGTAGGAATGGCGAATGGTTCGTATTTCAGTTTTGAGACATCAACCCCGTTTACGCTCTCGTCCTGGATCAAGAGAGAGGCCACTGATACGTTTGATCCTATTTTCGGAAAGTTTTCAAGCGACAGTTTATATACTGGATATGCCCTCCAAATAGTTAATTCGTATCTGGACTTTGATCTGATAAATAACAACAGCAACGGTCCGAATACGAATAGGATTAGGGTTACTACTCCAGCTGGTAGTATCCAGAACGGCCAGTGGTATCACGTTGCCGCGACGTACGATGGGAGCTCTCTGGCATCCGGGGTCAAGATATACATAGACGGCGTCAGTTCACCACTTACGGTTTTAACGGATAACCTGACTAAGAGCATTATAAATACAAATCCTTTACAAATTGGCGCCGATCCAAGCGACACTCCAGACTTTTTTGGCGGTATTATTGATGAGGCTCGCGTTTATAACCGTGTTTTAAACCCGTCAGAAATACAAACCATAGCGAACAGTAGCGCCTTACCAGTTCACTTTTTTACCGTAATATCCGGGGAAGAATCTTTTGATATAAGCGGTTCTAATTTTATCCGCTATTTCTACGTTGAAAATGTAAATAGGGATGCAAACGGCAATATAGTTTCTTCCGGCGGTACCGAAGATCCCTCCACGCAGAAAATCACGGTTACGGTAACCTGGCCGGGAACGACCACTGGGATTTCTTTCTCGGAGTACGTCACCAGAACGGGCAGCTCTGTCTTCCGCCAGACCGACTGGTCGGGCGGAGACGGACAGGAAGGGCCGATCACAACCGTTAATGATAAGTTTGCGACATCTTCCGATATCGGTTACTTGTCTGGCGCAATATCCGTTGCATCGCCAGGCGCTTCTACTTCTCCGTGGACAGTTACGAGCACTGTTCCCGGTTTGTCCGACAACTTTATGTCCGCTATGGCCGTAGATTTGTTTGGGGGATATATATACTTGGCTGGGTACGAACAAGCTTCTGCTTCGGACTACAACTGGCGCATAGAAAAAAGAAACCTGTCGGATGGCTCTCTTGTATCCGGATTCGGGAATGGGGGGGTGGCCACAAGCACGGGTCCCGGCACCCGCAGCGACAAGGCTAATTATCTAGCCATAGATCCGGCAAGCGGATATATGTACGTGGCTGGGTATTCATACTATCTCACAGATGCATACGACTGGCGCGTAGAGAAAAGAAATCTCGGTGACGGCTCTTTTGTTTCCGGCTTTGGCAATGAAGGTTTTGTTACCAGTACCGGTCAGGGCTATCATAATGATCAGGCTAAAGGTATAGCGCTGGATCTGGTAAACGGATTTATGTACTTATCAGGATATTCAATCTATGACGCGGATTATTCTGATGTGCGCGTGGAAAAAAGAAACCTGTCGGACGGCTCTCTTGTCTCCGGATTCGGGAATGGCGGGGTGGCCACAAGCACCAGCCCAGGCTCTTTTGACGATGATATGGGGTGGGGTATGAGCAAAACGCCGCCGAAAATTACAACTGGCGGATAGAAAAAAGAAACGCGTCGGACGGCTCTTTTGTTTCTGGTTTTGGAAGCGGGGGAATTGTCACAAGCACAGGTTATGGTTATGGCGATGACGACGCCTACTATATAGTCATAGAGCCAGCGGGCGCATATATGTATGTGGTTGGATACGAACAAGACTCCGCCTCTGATTATAACTGGCGCATAGAAAAAAGAAGCCTGTCGGTTGGCGATCTTATTGTGGGCTTCGGCTCGGGAGGTGTTGTCACTTCTACCTCGGCCGGAGCCGATAGGGACGGAGCCAAATCAATCGCCATAGATTCTGTATCAGGATTTATGTACGTCGCGGGGTATGAGAGTGACCCCGACTATAACTGGCGCATAGAAAAAAGAAACCTGTCGGACGGCTCTCTTGTCTCCGGATTCGGAAACGGCGGGGTGGCCACAAGCACGGGTCCGGGTTCCGGTTCTGATTCAGCCCAGTCTATAGCCATAGACACGGCAGGCGGGTATATGTATGTGTCTGGATATTCATATTATCCTTCCACGGGCAGCCGCGTTTGGCAGATAGAAAAAAGATTATTGTCCGACGGAACACTGGTTTCTTTCCCGGGCGTTTCGGCGGGCATTCTTATTTCTTCAGTCTTTGATAGCGGTGTTTTTAGCGGCGCCACTTTTAACTCCGTAGGCTGGCAGGGCGACCAGCCGTCCGGAACCTCTGTTCAGTTTCAAATCGCCACTTCCAACAATTCCGCCGGTCCGTGGAACTACGTTGGTCCGGACGGCGCCTCTGGAAGTTATTACTCTCCAGCTGGACCTGGCATTTTTACGCCTATAAGTTACCAATATCACAGCAATCAGCGGTATATACGATATATGGCGTTTTTGAACGTGAACGGTAGTTCAACCCCCCAGATCAATGATATTCTTATAGGATGGAGCCCGTAGTACAGAAATTTTAAATTTGAAATTGAGAATTAAGGACTGCTCCGGCATGGAATCCGGGCTTCGTTAATTAGGAATTGGGAATTAGAAGTTAGGAATTACTTCTATAGTTATAAACCATACGCCAAACTTTAAGCCATTGCTTGCGTTATCCCGTTGGAGGCAGGAAGCGCCCTGGGCGCTTCCGCAATTCAGCGGCAAGCTCAAAATGTTATAGCGCCTTTTTTTAGTTTACGGCGTGTGCACACCATATCTTTGATTGCTTCTAACGGGATGTTATAATTTGTGTATGCCCAGATTGTCAAATTCTACCGGTATCGCCGCGTTGCCGGTCGTTCTTATTACCGGGGGCATTATAATGGAGATCGTCATCGCTCTTGCGGTTGTCGCCGCGTTGGGTTCTTCCAACAGCTTGAGTCTTAGGGCCGGTAATGACGCTTTAATGGTTGCGAGGGGCGGCGCGAACGACGCCATGATTAAAGTGTTGAGAAACAAAGATTTTTCAAGCGGCGGTTACGCGGTAACTATGGATTCTAAGACGGCTACGGTTACGGTAACGAGAGATCAGCCGGCCGTCGGTCAAACCACGATAGTATCAACGGCTACGATTATTGGAAGACAAAAGACGATCAAGTTGATAGTTGATATAGATCCAACAAGCGGCCAGGTCGGCATTGTATCCCTCGGCGAAATTTAGGGCAGTGACTAATGATTAGCAATCAGCTGCCGACAATCGGCCCGCGGCAGTCATAAGTCATAAGCCGTGAATTCTAAGTCGTAAGTTACTGTTTATAACCGACAAACAATGACTAGTATATCGAAATTTGCATTACGTTTTATTTCCGGGATTTTTGGTTTCTTGCTCAAGGTTTTGAACCCGGGTGTCGCTGTTGGTGGCATGGATATTTCCGATTCGTACGTCAGGTTTATTAAGGTTGATAAAGGCAAAGCCATCTCCGCGTCATTGCGGCTTCCGCCGAACATAATAGCGGACGGCAAGGTTGTGGACAAAGTAAGCTTCAAAAAAATTCTCTCCGACATAAAACAGCAGTTGGGTTCCAACATGAAAGGCGGGGCGCACGTTGTTCTCACGGTTCCGTCCTCCGCGGTTTATCTCCAAGTATTCAATTTACCATACTTGTCCGGTAGCGAACTTGAAGAGGCCGCGAAGTTGAACATCCAGATGATGTCGCCGTCGTCTTTTGACACCGTTTATTGGGGATGGGAGATAATCGACGAAAAAGATTACGCGGGAGGCCAGTTTGAAATAATCGGGGCATTTTCCGATAAGGATAATATGGACTTTATAATTAACGCCTGCCGTGAGGCTGGCTTCAATGTGGTTGTGTCCGAGCCAGCTATCCTCGCGATAATACGGACCATGCACGAAGTCGGCCATGTGGACACCAAGCCGCCGTCTATGTTTCTTTACGTTTCAAACGAGGGAATGGACTTCGCGGGGGTTAAAAACAACAGAGCATTTTTTGACTATTTTGTGTCTTGGCGCTCTTTATACGGAGACGCGAAAGAGGTGCCAATGGCGCGGTTTGAGGAAGCGGTTTTGAGATACGTCAGACAAGTTCTGAATTTTTCAACAAGCCGCGGGAATCCCGAAATAAAGGAGCTAATCCTTTTGGCCACAGCGCTTTCCGATGAATTTAAAAAGATTATAGAGAAAAACTTCGATATTAAAGTTACGACTTTGTCTTTAAGGCCGTTTGAACATCTCGACTCGTCGTGGAGCGCGGCAGTCGGCGCTTACGAGAGGGGGCTTATACCGCGCGTGAACGACAATCTCATTTCTCTTTCTGGCCACAGCACGGAGGAAATATTCAAGGCATCGCAAATTCTGGCTTTCGTGAGGTTTTGGAGGAACGTCGTTATTGCATTCGGCGGTTTTTTGGTCGCCGCTTTTCTAGCGACATATATTTTTACCGGACAAATGCTCAAAAATTTGGAGCACCAGAACCCGGCGCGGGGACTCTCTGAGGGTGAGTTGTCAGAACTGCGCAAACTTAAAGACAGCGTGCATGAATTCAACAGCTTGGCGACGTTAGTCGGAGTCGTAAGACGTGGCCGCGTTGGAGTCCATCCATATTTGGAAAAAATAGATAATTTATCCTCGGGAAATATAAAGCTGGGCCGCATTCTTTTTCAATCGCTTGACAAACCCGTTACAATAAGCGGAGAGGCCGCGGGCGAGGGACAGGTGATCGCTTTTAAAAATCTTTTGGAGCAGCAGAAAGAATTTAAAGATATTCAATTGCCTATTTCTTCAATTACGCACACGGCGGGTGATAAGGTGTCATTTTCAATCACGTTGCGTTTTATTGCGTTGAATGTGGAATAAAGCCGCGTTTTATCTTTTCCCGTTATATTTTTAAGCACAAACTTCCCGGCTTTCGCGCGCGCTCGGCCGGGTTTTGGCATTTCTCGTATACCTATTCTCAGGCGGTTGAAATCTTTGCCGCCAAGTTTCTTAATTACCGATTCCGCGCCTTTATGTCCAGCGGCGCCTCTTCCAAATGACAACTTATACTTTCCGGTCTCAACGTCAGAGTCGTCGTGAATAACGAGGATGTTTTCCGGTTTGACGCCAAAATATTTGATTACCGCAAGTACGGCTTCGCCCGCCAGATTCATGAATACCAGCGTTTTTATAAGTAGGCACCTTCTATCTCCTAACTTTATTTCTGCGTATTCAAACAGGCGGTTTTTCTTGAATTTGGCGGAGCCTTCGGCCGCGAGGTGGTCAATAAAAAGACTGCCGGCATTATGGTAGGAATTGGCGTAATCCGTTCCGGGATTACCCAGCCCAATTAATATTGTTATTTTTTTGTCCATTATATATCTTATAATCTTCTGAGCTTAACGCGTGGACAGCCCCTTAATACGAGCTTCATGTTGCCTTAATTGGTTTTAATGTTATTATACAGTATAATCTATTTATTGTAATAATCGGCACGATATTTGATTATTATAGATTACCCTCTCTACTAACGGGATGAAAAAAGTTTTCGCTTCAATATTGGAAATTGTGGAAATAGCGCTAACAGCGGTCGCGGTCGTGTTTTTGATAAGAACATTTCTTTTGCAGCCGTTTTTGGTCAAGGGCGCGAGCATGGAGCCCAATTTTTCGACCGGCGACTATTTGCTGATTGACGAACTGACCTACAAGATACGTCCGCCCGAAAGAGGAGAGGTGATAGTCTTCAAATATCCAGGCGACGAATCTACTTATTATATTAAGCGCATCATCGGATTACCCGGCGAGAGACTGGTTTTATCGCACGACAAAATTACGGTTTACGGCAATAGCCATTCGGAAGGCTCCGTACTGGAGGAACAGTATCTGAATTATGACTCAATGGTTAGCGGGGACAAGGAAGTTGTGCTCGGGCCTTCTCAGTATTTTGTTATGGGGGATAATCGCCAAGTGAGCTTTGACTCGCGAAACTGGGGGCCCTTGGAAAATAAAGAAATTATAGGGCTCGCCCGGTTACGGCTCTGGCCTATAACCAAGGTAGCGGCGTTTGAAAAGCCGTCCTATGTAGCGCCATAGCGTTAGCCGGTAGCAACCAGTTTCTGGCCGCCAACAGCAAGGAGTCGGCGGCTATGGAATTAAAATTGCAAAGAGTGGCTTGTTGGTATATACTGTGCATACTAGCAATATGTTTTGTACGAAGAATATGGAAAAATATGAAGTTGCAAAAAAGTCGGATTGTTTGCTTTCGCGCATTTATATTATTTCGCACTTTTGTAAGTTAAAACTCGTATGGTAAGAACGGTTTCTGGCAAAGCGAGGAAAAAATTTTTGTTTCAGCATCCTAGGGGGATGCACGATATTCTGCCAAAAGAACAAATTTGGTGGGAAAAAATTGCAAAGGCGACCAAGGACGTTGCGGATTCATATAATTTTCTTAAAATAGATACTCCCACGCTGGAAAAAGCGGATATTTTCGAAAGAACAGTTGGCGTAGAGACCGATATTGTTTCTAAGGAAATGTACTTCATCAAATCTTCAAGCGACCGCCTGGTTATGAGGCCGGAGAATACCGCGGGAATAGTTAGGGCGTATCTGGAATACGGTCTGAGCCACATGGGTCAGCCGCTTAAGCTTTATTATTTTGGTTCTTTTTTCAGGAGAGAACAGCCGCAGGCGGGCAGGCTCCGTGAGTTTCACCAAGCAGGTTTTGAAATTTTGGGCGGCAATTCCGACCCGATATACGATGCCCAGACGATTCTCGCTCTTTACCGCCTTATTGAGGCGGCAAAAATAAAAACTCCGTCTATTCAGGTAAACTCCGTCGGATGCCGCGTATGCCGCCCGCACTTCAGGAAGAAGTTGGTTGATTATTACCGAAAATACGAAAAGGATCTTTGCTCCGACTGCAAAAGGAGGCTGAAGACCAATCCTTTGCGGCTTTTGGACTGCAAAAATCAGTCCTGCGTGGCGCTAAAGGCTGGAGCGCCGAGTCTTATGGATAATCTTTGCGTTACCTGCAACAATCACTTTAAATCGGTTTTGGAATATCTGGACGAGTTGTCTTTGGTTTACGTTCTGAATAATTACCTTGTTCGTGGTTTTGATTATTACAATCGCACTGTTTTTGAAATATTTGCCGATGGCTATGAACATGCAATAGCATCGGGCGGGCGTTACGATTATCTGGCGGAAATGCTGGGTGGCAGGACGACTCCAGGGGTTGGAGGCGCTGTGGGTGTAGAAAGGGTGCTTGAGGTTATGAGGATGAGGAACATAGAACTGGCCCTGCCCCTTAAATCAAAAGTTTTCTTTGTGTACATTGGCGATCTTTCCAAAAAAAAGACACTGTCCGTTATGGAGGAATTCCGGAGAGCCGGGATGCACGTCCAGGAATCATTCGGCAAGGATTCTTTGAAAAAACAGATGCAGCTTGCGGATAAGGGCAACGCCCGGTTTGCTCTTATAATGGGGCAGAAAGAGGTATATGAAGAATCCATCATAATAAGAGATTTGAAATCAGGGGTCCAAGAAAGCGTACCGATTAAAAACGCCGTGGAAGAGGTTAAGAAGAGGATGAGGTAACATAAGAGCCGCTAGCCAATAGGGTATAGCCAATAGTCCGAATCTGTTCCGACTAGGTCCTATACCCTATACCCTATACCCATGATCGATTGTCTATTCTGCAAAATAATCAATAAGGATCTTCCGTCAGAGAGGACCGTCTATGAGGATGGCCATGTTTTTGTCATGTTGGATGTCCATCCGTGTACAGAGGGCCATGTTCTGGTTTTGCCCAAAGTGCATGCCGAAAACATCATTGAATTGCCGAAAGATATAACAAAGCCCCTGTTCGAAACGGTAAAAAAGATGACGGCTATTTTACAGGAGACTTTATCGCCGGCGGGCTTTACTATCGGGATAAATCATGGTAGAGTCAGCGGGCAGTCCATAGACCATCTTCATATTCATGTAATACCGAGATATGAAGGAGATGGAGGGGGGTCACTGCACTCTATTTTCAAAAAACCGTCCGTGGGGAACACAAGTGGCGAATCTCTAAAAGAATTAGCTTCAAAACTAAGAGAAAAAATATAAATTTATGGAAAATTTAGAAGTCAGGAAAAAAGAGGGGGAATCTATCGCTTCTTTGCTCTACCGCTTTTCCAAAAAGGTTCAGCACAGCGGCGTGTTAAAAGAAGCCAAAAAAAGGCGCTTTTCCGTCCGTGGTGTGAATCGCAACAAGCGGCGGGTTTTGGCCTTGAAGCGCGAAAATAAAAAGAAGGAAACGGAGAGGCAAAGGAAGATGGGGCTGCTTTAGCGCGAATGTACGAATTAGGAATTATGAACTAAGGATCCGACCTTTATTATCCGCCGCCTTTTTAATGCTTTGTTCGTAATTCGTTATTCATAATTCATTATTCTTGTCTAAATGTTGGAAGAAAAAATAAAACAAGACTTGACGGCTGCCATGAAAGAACGACGCGGATTTGAGGTCGGTGTATTAAGGATGGTAATCGCCGCGCTTCATTACCGTCTTATTGAAAAGCGGTCGGGCCTTCGCTACGCCGAAGTGTCTCTGGTCACGCAAGCAGGGGGCAAGCCCGAGGGACTTACAGAAGAAGAAGTTTTGACCGTTCTCGCGCGTGAAGTAAAAAAAAGAAAAGAAGCCGCAGAAATGTTTGAACAAGGCAGGCGGCACGATCTTTTTATTAAAGAGACCAAGGAGGCCGAGTTGATAAGCGGCTATATGCCCGCACAAATGAGCGAGGAAGAGATAAAATCCGTCATCAACAAAGTATTGGCAGGGGGGGCGAAGGATTTTGGGTCCGCGATGAAAGAGGCCATGAAAGAACTCAAAGGACGAGCGGACGGGAAAATCGTTGGCGATATAATAAAAGACCTGCTTAAATAATGCCGCTACCAAGATTGTTTACCCCCACACCAATCGAGAGTTGCGGGGGTTGTTCGTATTAGGCCTCACTTAATTAAACAAACAATGCAAAAACAAAAATATATGTTAGCCCCCTGTCTTCGTAAAAAGATTCATTCTCGATTGGTGTGGGGAGGCACTGTACGCATAGAGGGCGAAGGTGGTCGCTATCTTTCCATTGCGCGATCTCTCAAAAAAAACGCCAACTTGCTTCCGAAATACGCGTGCGAACTCAAGGGCATCTCCAAGGAAATCCGAGCGTCATCATTTTGGTACAATGCGGAACTCCACATTTTTCTGGTTAGTGATAAAACTATAGGGGTTTTAAATAAGCGGTATAGGGGGCGCGATAAAACGACAAATGTTCTGTCGTTTGTTTACGACGGAGAATTTCCGCGTGGCAAAGGAGAGAGGAAAATGCTGGGCGAAATCTATTTGGCGCCGGACTACATCAAGGTTCACGGTGAGGTTATCACTGACCTACTAGTCCACGGATTTCTCCACATTTTAGGCTATGATCACAAAACGAACCGTGATATGATGAGTATGCAGAAAGCTGAAAATATTTTATTAAAGAAACTGACGGCTAATAACAATAGGGTCGCTAGCCACTAGGGCCGGTTATATTGGTTATATGCTATTGGCCAACAACTAATTGAACTATGCAAATCGCCGGTCTGGATATAGGAACCCAAAACATTAAATTAATTGTTGCCGACCTGAATAACAAGGGAGATCTTAGAATCTTAAAAGTTTTGCGCGTGCCTTCCGGCGGGATGCGCAGGGGCGCCATAGTGGATATGGACGAAGTGGTAGCCGCGACGAGCGATATTTTTAGTTTATTGCGCAAACAATATAAAGCCGCGGGCCGCAATATTTTTGTGAACATTAACGGGCCACAGATAACCACGCACATCTCAAAAGGCATTGTCGCGGTTTCGCGTGCCGACAGTGAGATTTATAAAGACGATATTGACCGCGTCATTAAGGCCTCGCAGGCGATTAGCCTTTCTCCCAACAGACGGATAATCCACACTATTACCAAGGAGTTCGTCGTAGACGGAATCAGAGATATAGCGGATCCAGCGGGCCTTGTTGGCAATCGTCTTGAAGTTGAGTCTCTGCTTGTTGACGCCTTTGACCAATATATTAAAAATTTAACGCGGCTTGTTGAGGTGCATGGCGGGCGTATCGGCGGCCTCATCCTCGGAGTGCTTGCGGGCGGCAAGGCGGCTCTGGGAAAACAGCAGATGGAACTCGGTGTGGCGCTCATAGATGTCGGAGCTTTTACTACCGGCATGAGTGTCTATGAGGAGGGCAAACTTCTTCACGCGGCGGTTATTCCTATAGGCGCAAATCACATCACGAATGATATCGCAGTCGGTTTCAAAATGCCGGTCGTCGGAGCGGAAAACTTAAAACTTAATTTCGGCTACGCAGTCTCGAGGCAAGTCGCTCCCAAGGAGTCGGTTGAGCTGAGGCTTGTTGACGCTGGCATGAGGAGCGGCATTTCGCGCAGATATCTTTCGGAAATAATAGAGTCGCGCTTCGCCGAAATACTCGATTTTGTAAATAATGAACTTAAAAAAATAGGCAAATCTGGCCAGTTGCCCGGCGGGGCAGTCCTTATTGGCGGCGGCAGTAAATTACCGGGCGTTGCCGAACTTGCAAAACAGGAATTGAGGTTGTCGTCCGAGCTTGGGATGATAGGCCATAGTTTTGGAATTGACGATCCGGATTATCATGGCGAGCTAGAAGATCCGGAATTTATATGTTCGGCGGGGTTGGTTTTGTGGGGCGCGGAAGAAAGTAAAAAGGGCAGCGCAATTGGGTTTCGCGACTGGGGTAATCCGGTTACTTCATTTTTGAAGTCTTTCGTAAGGAATTTGCTGCCGTAATCCCTCACTCTTGAACGAAGTTCAAAAGTGAGGGATTATATATGGCTACGCGAATAGATACTTGATTCATGTCTGACCTATTATTGACAGCGTCATGCGTTGCCGTATGATGGTATTATTAATGTTATTCTATTAGTTTAAATTTATGGGCGGGTCTTCCAAAAAGGCAAAGAAAAACAGCGCGGTTGGCAACGGCTTTGCAAGGGTCAAAGTTGTCGGTGTGGGCGGTGGCGGCGGAAACGCTGTTTCGCGCATGTCCGGCGATTTTGCGCGTGGCGTGGAGTTTATAGCTATCAATACGGATGCGCAGGACTTGGACTGCTCCGACGTAAAAAACAAAATTTATATTGGCAAAAATCTTACGCGCGGATTGGGCACTGGCATGAATCCCGATCTCGGACGCCAGGCAGCCGAGGAAAACAGGTCGGAAATTTCGGAAGCTATAAACAGTTCTGATCTCGTTTTTATTACTGCCGGATTCGGTGGCGGCACAGGCACCGGAGCCGCTCCTGTCGTGGCGGAGGTAGCCAAACAATCCGGCGCGCTTACAGTTGCGGTTATAACCAAGCCGTTCTCGTTTGAGGGCTCACAGCGCAGCCGTATCGCACAAGAAGGACTTCTCAAGTTAAAGGACAAGGTTGATGCTATGATAGTTATTCCGAACGACAGAATTTTTTCCATAATAGACAAGGACACTTCCATATTAAAAGCGTTTGAGGCGATTGATGACGTGTTGCGCAACGCCGTAAGGGGAATTGTTGACCTCATTATCACTCCGGGCATTGTCAATCTGGATTTTGCCGACGTAAGGGTTATTATGCAGGATGCCGGCTCGGCGATAGTCGGCATGGGTGTGGCATCAGGCCAGGAACGTTCCGTAAGCGCGGTAACGCAAGCCGTGAGTTCGCCGCTTTTGGACGTAACGATCGACGGCGCCAAGGGCGTTCTTCTCGGTATTGCCGGTAGCCGCGATCTTAAAATGAATGAAATAAACGATATTGCCAAGACGGTTTCGGAAACCGTTGACCCGGGAGCGAAGATCATATTCGGCGCTTATAACGACAAAAAACTTAAGAATGGTCAATTGAAAGTGACTCTTATTGCCACCGGATTTAATGGTACAAAACCGGCTTCGTCTCTTTTTGGCGCGGCAAACACTGGCGAGAAAGATTCTTTGAAAGATACGTTTCTGGATATTGGGGAATCCAGGATTGCTTTTAAACCCCAACTTATGAGGTCACAGGAAAAACCGGCTCCAACGTTTGATACCCCCAAAGAGAGCAGGTCTATAAAAGACGACGTGGATAAAGCAGATAGCTGGGAAATACCTGCTTTTATGAGGAAAAAGAAGAGGTAAGCCCGCGACTTATAACTAATAACTTACAACCAATGACCGCAAAACCGCAGATTGCGGCCCTCTTCTGCATTATAGGCTGTAAGTAATAAGTTATCTGCTGTTTTTAGTCTGTATCCACAGGTTGTTCTCAATGGAATATTGTATAATAAATATATGAGAATGACTAAATACAAGTCCGTCCAAAAAAGAGACGGACGAGTTGTGCCCTTTGATCAAAATCGCATCATGAATGCGATTTATCGCGCTATGCAGGCGACGGGAGAGGGAAATTTGGCGCAGGATCCGCAGGTTGTTTCCGACCGGGTCATCAGGGAACTTGAAAAAATATATCCGGCCGATCACGTTCCGCACATTGAAGAGATACAAGACGTAGTTGAGGAATCTCTTATCGTTTTGGATTTTCCGAAAACCGCTAAGGCATATATTTTGTATCGGAACGAACGCGCCCAAGTGCGGGAAAAAACGAAAATAATACCGGAGAAGGTAAAAGAGCTCGCGGTGGAAAGCAAAAAATATTTCCGCAACTCTTTGGCCGAGCTCGTTTACTATATATCATACTCGCGCTGGATAGATGGAGAGGGTCGCAGGGAAACATGGATCGAGACGGTGGACAGATATATTAATTTTATGCGGGAGAATCTTGGCCATAAGTTAAATGACGTTGAGTACGGGGAATTGAAGGAGGCGATTTTGCGTCAGGAGGTTTTGCCTTCAATGCGTCTCGTGTGGGCTTCCGGCCCGGCCGCGCGTAAGACAAATGTTACCGCGTATAATTGTTCTTACATCGCGCCGACCAAACTTCAGGACTTCGCCGAGATTATGTACATCTCAATGTGCGGCTCAGGTATTGGTTTTTCGGTTGAAAGCCAGAATATCGGGCAGTTGCCTATTATAAAAAGGCAAACCGGAAAAGTTGTGCCGATTCACATGATAGAGGACAGCAAAGAAGGATGGGGAGAAGCGCTCACACTGGGGTTAAAAACGTGGTACGAAGGGCACGATATAAAATTTGACTATTCCAACTTGCGGATAGCCGGCGCGCGCCTTAAAACTATGGGTGGCAGAAGTTCGGGGCCGGAACCGTTGCGCGCTCTTCTTGATTTCGCACGCGTCAAAGTTTTGGCGAGACAGGGCAGGCGGCTTACCAATCTCGACGCGCATGATGTTATCTGCAAAATCGGTGAGGTGGTGGTGATGGGAGGTGTCCGGAGGAGCGCCATGATTTCTCTTTCTGACTTGGATGATGAGGAAATCAGAACGGCTAAAACAGGCCAATTTTGGCTAACCGAACCGCAGAGGTCTATGGCCAATAACTCGGCTGTGTATAACGAGAAGCCGACCGCCGCCGAATTTATGGAGGAATGGCTGGCACTTGCCAAAAGCGGTGCCGGCGAGCGTGGAATATTTAACAGGGGCGGTTTAAAAAAACAGTTTCCAAAGCGCAGATGGGACGGGTTTGAGGCCGACTGGGCAATGTCGGGCATGAATCCATGCGGGGAAATTAATCTGAAATCCAAGCAGTTTTGCAATCTTTCCGAAATTGTGGCGCGGGAAAACGATACCGAAGAGACGCTTTTGATAAAAGCGCGGCTCGCCGCTATTTTGGGAACTTACCAGGCGACGCTTACCAACTTTCCCTATCTCTCGCCAGAGTGGAAAAAGAATTGCGAACAGGAATGTTTGTTGGGCGTGTCCATTACCGGCCAGTGGGACTCACCAGCCGTGAGACACCCCGAAATCATGCAAAAATTAAGAGCAAAAACCATAGAGGTGAACAAAGAATATTCAAAGAGATTCGGCATAAACGAATCTACGGCCATCACTTGTGTGAAGCCATCGGGGAACGGTTCCCAGTTCGTCGACTCTTCTTCCGGGATGCACCCGCGGCATTCGCAGTACTATATAAGAAGGATACGCATCGCGGCAACCGATCCGCTTTTCCAGATGCTCAAGGAACAAAAATTTCCGTACAAGCCGGAAGTGGGGCAGGCGGAAAATTCCGCGAGTACCTACGTTTTGGAATTTCCGGTCAAGGCGCCACAAGCTCCAAAGTTCAAAAAAGATTTTGACGCTATAGAGCAACTTGAATACTGGAGGATGGTCAAAGAGAATTATACGGAACACAACCCGTCGGTTACGGTTTTGGTGGGAAGTGACGAGTGGATTAAAACCTTGAACTGGCTTTACGAAAACTGGGACATGCTTGGTGGTCTTTCGTTTCTCCCCCGGACTGATCACGTTTATCAGCTCGCGCCCTACGAAGAAATAAGCGAAGAGCGTTACAATGAACTCATGGCGAAACAGCCGGAAATTGACTTTTCTAACATTGTGGCTTACGAGAAAGAAGACGAAACAGCTGGCGCGAAAGAACTTGCCTGTGTTTCGGGGGTTTGCGAGATTGATGTGGATTTGTCAAAGATAGTCATGGCAACTCCGGCTGTAGCCGAAACAAAAGCGACTGCGCCGCCTCCGGCCAGCAGCGCCTAAGTATATGAGAAAAGCCCTCCGACAGAACTGTCGGGGGCTTTTTGGATTTTTTGAGCTTAGCGAAGCGCGTCGCCAAACTGCTTACAGAGATCATGTGGGTCTTCAAGCCCCACAGAAACCCGGAATAGTCCGGTCGTGATCCCCATTGCCTTAGTTTCGGAACGCGGGAGATCCTTGTACACCGATGAGTAAACCGGTGAGATAATCGTGTTCGATGAGCCCAGACTTACACAAAGGGGGCCGAATGCTTTGACAAGCCGTTTTGCAAACCTCCTTAATTTCCTATGGCCACCATTTATTTCAAAAGCCAGCATGCTTCCGAATCCGGACATCTGTGTTTTGGCTACCGGATATCCGGAGCTTCTCGGGTTGCCGGGATAGAGGACGCGTTTTATTTTCGGGCAGCTTAAGAGATATTCGGCTATAATAGCGGTGTTTTTGTTATGAGCCGCAATACGTGTTGGCAACGTACGGACGCTTTTGGCTATGTGCCACGCCGCTTCCGCGTCCAATGTGCACCCAAGATGCGTTCTTAAATAATGCAGTCTTTCTGTTAACTCCCGGTCATCGGATACCGCAATACCGCCGAATCTTGTTCCGTCGTCGCCGGAGAATTTGGTGAGAGATTCAACCGCAACGCTCGCGCCCCAGTCCAGCGGTTTTTGGTTGATGGGCGTTGCAAATGTGTTATCCACCGCAAGCGGAATACGTGCTTTGGCTGCGATATCGGCCCAAAGTTTAATGTCAAATATGGGCATTGTTGGATTAGCTGGAGATGAAAAATACATCAATGCCGTACTGCGGCGGATAAGACCCCTCAAGAATTTCGGCGACTGCTCCGTTTCCTTAACAAAAGAAACGCGGAATTTTTTGAACATCTTGGGGAGGATTCTCGTCAGGAGATCATAGGTTCCGCAGTAAAGCGGTTGGCCGGCTATTACATGAGTGTTATTTCCCAAAAGAGAAAAGAAGAGAGAAGATATAGCGGCCATGCCAGTGGAAAAGGAAAGTGCATATTTCCCATCGTGCAGAGCGGCATACTTTTTCTCGAGAACGGTGAAGTTGGGATTTGACACGCGTCCATACCAGTAGCACAATTCGGCGAATCTTTCCGGCGAATCGGCTCCGAAAGTGTTAGAAAGCCATATTGGCGGATGCATCGGGTTGATGTACCAGGCTTTGCCGAAGCTTTCTCCAGTGTGCACGGCTTTGGTTTTGTCACTGGCTCCCATTTTGTGGCTCCAGGCTACGGGTACGCTGCGTTGGGCTCTTAAAATGCTGCCTTGATTCTATTACTTGGTATAGTTGAAGGCAAGATGCACGAGGAAGGTTGTGGTTTCCTATATTTGATAATATAATTCACGCAGTTGTTTAATTTGTAAAAAGAGGATGAATGAAAATGAACAAAACCGAACACGACTGTCCGTTTTGTAATTATTTTGATTTACAGAACGAATCTTGGATCGCGGAGTGGGAACCGTTTCCTGTGGGCATTGGCCACGTCAAGCTTATTCCCAAGCGGCACGATGCTACCATGATAACCTTGACCGTTCAGGAAGAAATGGATTTTTTTGAATTGTTTAAGCGCACCATAGATTATTTGGACACAGCTTTTGTAAAACACAAGCCCGACGGTTACAACCTGGGCATAAACATGGGAGAGGTTGCCGGCCAAACCATTGGCCATTTGCATGTCCATATCATTCCGCGCTATAAGGGTGACGTAGAAAATCCCCGCGGAGGCGTAAGAAACATTAAACCGGCTCTTGTCGGATGGTAGTGTTGAAGGAGGCACAGAAATGGAACTGACCAAAGACGAGGAAATTACCATCAATGAATACTTAGTTTCCAAAGGATTGCCCACGAATGTTTCCGTTACTTTTGACGACGTGTTTATTCCGGAAGACGAGTCGCCTGTGCGGTCAAGGGCGGAGATTTACGATTTCAGTACGAACTTGGCCGAAGATTTCGTTCTCAAGATGCCGCTTGTTAGCGCGAATATGGAATCGGTGACCGGTGTGTCTATGGCCGTCGCCATGGCGCGCGAAGGTGGACTGTGGTTTCTCCCCCAGTCTCTGAAGATTAAACATCGGCTGGAAATGCTGGATCAGATCCGCCGGACCGATTGCGCGTTTATTCATAATCCGCTGACCGTGAGGCCGGATGCGACTTTGCATGAGGCCAAAAAGCGCATGGAAAAGTTTGGCGTGAACAGTTTAATCATCACCAACAAAGATGGGTTTGTGGCAGGCATTCTTACCAGCCGCGACTGGCATTTTGAAGCAGATGATTCAAAAACCGTAATATCGCTTGCCGGTGCCACGAACGAACTTGTAGTTGCGCCGAAGGATATTATATTTGGTGCGGCCGCCGCGATTCTTAAGGAAAATAAGATTGAAAAACTGCCGCTTGTGAATGCCGGCGGTCAGCTTGCCGGTCTCATAACCGCACACGGACTTTTCTACAATCTTTATCACCCGAGAGCCACGAGGGATGACAAGGGCAGATTTGTCCTCTGCGGCACTGTAGGTGTTGGCAAAACATTTACCAAAAGTCATCTGAAAGAGGCGGAAGCGCAGGCGAAGAAAGGCATCCGGATTCTTCTCATTGATACGGCACGCGCTTTTAGCGTGAATACCAAAGAGGCCGTGATCAAAATTCGTAAGAATTTTCCGGAACTAATCCTCGTTGTCGGCAATGTTTCAAGCGCGAAGGGAGCAAGGGCGCTCTTCGAGTGGGGCGCGGATGTTGTGAAGGTGAATCAGGGTAGGGGCCACGTCTGCAGGACTTCAAAAATCGGAGTGGGCCAGCCCCAGCTTACGGCTATTGCCGAGTGTTCGGTCATCGCGCGGCGCTACGGCAAGCGCATAATGGCGGATGGCGGCATGAAAAGCTCCGGTGATCTTGTAAAAGCGATTATCGCTGGTGCGGACGCCTTGATGACCGGATATCTGGTTGTGGGCACCGACGAATCGGCGGCTCCGAAAAAGTTCAATAAGGACGGTTTTCCCGTAAAAACGTATCAAGGTTCGGCGTCTCTTGACGCCCAGCTTGAGCGTATCAAGCACGGGACGCTTGACCGGATACGCGAACCGGAGGGAATAAGCGAAGAAGTCCCCATAACAGGTAGCTTGAACGAAACAATTCAGAGTTTGCTGGACAGCTTGCGTTCGGCGATGAGTTATTTCGGAGTAAGGTCCGTCCACGAATTACGTGAAAAAGGAATTTTTAAGATGCAATCACGCGCCGGACTCATTGAGGGCACAAAAAGTTCTTAATGTCTAGGGGATAGCACTTGCTATCCCTTTTTAAATTGTTAAACTTAAATCAGGATTTTAATATTTTCATAAGGAGAGAAGAGTGAAAACCCCGAAAGACGACGTAGAGTCCTTTGCGGCGATCTCCGGCTTGAACTTCCCCTTCAGAAGCAGAAAATATTTTATGAATCTTGTAGCAGATGTTGTAAAAGCAGATGACTGCAAGTTTATTCTCATCGTCGGTAACGCGATTGCCGGACGGGAACTTGAAAGCGAACTCAAGAATCTCATCAAGATGGAAGGCGAGCGCATAAAGCGCGAGAGTGAAGACATAAAAGCGAGAAATAGGACTGTTCCAGAAGGCGAGAAAAAAGAGCCGCTGATTTCTTTTGGTCCTGAAGATAGGGAACGGCTGGAGCGTGCTTTTGTTGAAGAGCTGGCTCACGAATTTTCGGATTTTCTGCCGGTAATTAAGGACGTTAACTATCACATTCAAATTGCCGAAAAGGTTTTTGACCGCCCGATTGGCGTGAAGATTCTGGAGAGGCTCCAGGAGATTCGCGGCGGAACCAAGGGCGATATCCGTCTCATCAACGACACAGAAGCAAAAGTTCCTTTCAGGATGGCGGGCGTTGACGACATACGGTCTATCGTTCCGCGGCGCGTACCGTGGTTCTATAAGATAATTACCGGCTTGATGCAGCGGAATATCAACAGTTTTGTTTCACGGACGTTTTCTCCGCGGCCAAGCGCGATTCTTACCGGCTGTACCGGCGCGGGCGCCTATCTCCCGTTTTACGAAGGCGTACCGTGTATTTCAGTGCCGGCGTTGAACAAAATCGACGAGCAGCTTTCTACCGAGAATATGATCGGTGCCGTTACGGTTAAGTTCATCCGCGAAGACGGCAGAGTGCGGATCAAGCCCAAGACTTACGATTGGCGGCCCGTGATTTTTAACGAACGCAACTATCTCATTGAGGAGAATCCTTCGGCCGGGGAGCGCGTGGTTCTTGAGGCCCTAAAGCCGTCGAGCGCCAGTTCCCAGGTTATTAATTTCAGAATTAATGAAGGGCTTCCCAAAAAGAAGCGAGTTTCTGACAAGAAAATCGCCGACGCTATCGACAGTCTCTTGAAGCGCAAGATTGTAAGATACAACAAGCGGTCAAATCGCTACGAAATCAACGAAGAAATTTTGGGTAACGCCAAAATCAGCCTTGCCGACTTGATGAAGGGCGGGCGGCTTGTGAAACACGTTGTTGTTTCGTGCCGGCACATCGGAGCTCTAAAATCTCTTTACCATACCGCGAACCGTGATTTGCCGAAGCTTCTTGAAGACGCCGATGCCTTCATCGACGCCGGCGATTCCATCCAGGGTATTGCCCACGATTTTGAATACTCAGGAGAACTTTTGCCGATTGTAAACGGCTTTGACAAACAGGAGATTTTGGCTGCCTACGTCTACGGGAAGAATATTATGGACACTTTTAGGTTGCGCCTCGCAAAGATCAAGGGCAAGCCTGGAGTGGAAGCGCTCATTCGCGAATGTCTTTTGGACTTTCGGTTCGTTACCGGCAACCACCCCGCGTGGATTACCCACACCAGGCACGCTTTGGTTCTTCAGCACTTTGAAGATTTGCTGAAACATCTGCTCATGATGGATATACTGCACATTTGCCGCGAAAGAGGATATCAAAACGTTGATCCGGACATGGTTCAGGGCGTCGTGAACGAGAAGGTGGTTCGTGTTGGCGAAGACAACATAACCGAAGTTGATGGCGTGAAAATCGCCGTGAAGCACCCGTCAAAGTCCAGGACGCTTAGCAAAAGCCAGCGGGTTCAAGAGGTCATCAATTATATCTACGGCGCGTTTTACGCGCTGGTGGATAATATTGAGAAACGGCATCCTAATGTGACCTTGGCTTACGTCGGTAATTTTCACGAAGCCGCCGCAGTCTTTGTTTCGAAATTTGGTCGCACGCTCTTTGGCGTAATGGTTGGCGCGTACCTCAAGGACACGAAGTTTGAGGTTGAAAAGGATAAGGTTGTTGATATCGGTCCGGCGAAGGTTTGGGCCTACTTGAACCGCGACGGCCAGATTGTCTGGGCGGAGCTGGAGTATGTAAATGGGATTCATCCCGATGACCAGAAACTGGTTCTCGCAAAGCGCGTAACCACCAAAATGGTTCTAGAGCTTTGTGGGAAGCTTACCGAAATCTACGATTTGCCGTGGCGTTAAGATATGGAGCCCCCGATAACGGGGGTTTTTTGATTGCTACGAATTGTGCTTACGAAAATACGAAACTATACGAAATTACGAAAAAAGAAAAATGTCCGCTTTCGTACGTTTGCGCCTTTTCGTACTTTCGTATGATCATTAACTTGCATATTGGCAAAGTCTTCAAAAATGGCACATAATATTATACGTGTGTCAAACGATATCTTAATAAAAAATCTAATACGCGATGGCTATCTCAAGGCGCCGCGGATAATTGACGCTTTTAAAACCGTTTTACGTGAAGATTTTGTGCCGCCGGAAATCAAAGATAGGTCGTATGTAAACTCGGCTTTGCCTATCGGCTACGGCCAAACCATTTCTCAGCCACTGGTCGTCGCTTTTATGCTCACGGAGCTCGGAGTTAAAGAAGAGGAAAATATATTGGACGTTGGTACCGGTTCCGGATGGGTTGCGGGCCTTCTATCTTACTTAGTGGGCAATAGAGGCCATGTCATTTCCATCGAAAGAATCCGTGAACTTTATGAATTTTCCTGTATGAATCTATCAAAATACGATTTTGTTAAAAACGGCATTTTGGCATTAATCCAGGGTGACGGTTCTTTGGGCTATTTACCTTTAGCGCCTTACGATAAAATTATAGCTGCGGCCTCGGGGAACGAAATACCGGCGGCATGGAAAGAACAGCTCAAAATTGGCGGGCGCATAGTGGCTCCTGTGGACTCTGATATTTTGGTTGTGGATAAGTTAGACAAAGACAAATTTCGTGAGCAAAAGCATCCAGGCTTCGCCTTTGTGCCGCTCATAGGTGGAGATTCGAGCCCTTTACAAGCATAAATATATATGTTACTATTATCACAGACTTTGTTGAAAAGGTATCTAGCTAGAAAGGAGACGAACAACCATGCGCGTGATCAAGGCGGGACGGGAGCGAGCGAAATGGAACCGAGTCATATGCCGTCGACGTAGTTGCCGAACGGTGTTTGAGTTTAAGGAAAAGGACGTCTGGATTCATAAGTGGACGGGAGATTTCTTTGAGCACCGTACGCTTTATATAAGCTGTCCTCATTGCGGTCGGTCGAACCTTGTGCCGGAGAGTACGCCGGATCCAATATGGAATCGGATGGACAAACGCGCGCCCGTCCTCAGGGATGACACCTAGTGACTGACCACATCCGCGCCCGCCAGGATCCCGGCGGGCGCTTTTTGTCATCCTGATTTGTTATCTTCTCTAATTCCTGCCTGCCGGCAGGCAGGCGCGCGAATAGGCGGACAGTCAAAAGATCCGAGGTTTAATGATACTGTTTAAATTTGACAGTGGATTTGAATGAACTATACTAATATCTTTTGTGCATATGCCGGAAATATCAATAAAAGCGGAACAAATATTCAGTATCGGATTTTTTACCGTTACGAACGCGTATTTGCTGTCTTTGATAACGCTGGGCGTCCTGGTTTCGGGGGCTTTGGTTTTAAAATCGCGGCTCGCGCTTGTTCCCGGCAAGATTCAGGGGTTTTTGGAGCTTTTGTTTGAAGAAGTTTTAAAACTCATGGATTCGGTTTTGGGGGAACGGGCGCTTTCTTTGAAGTATTTTCCCGTTGTTACGACCGTTTTCTTATTTATCTGGATTTCCAACTGGCTGGGGCTTCTGCCCGGAGTCGGTAGCGTTTTGATAAGCCATGAGGCATCCACTGTTCCTCTTTTCAGGGCTCCTGCGGCGGATCTTAATTTTACGATCGCGCTCGCGTCCATAGTCATGATTGGCGTACAGTTTTTCGGCACAACGGCTCTCGGCTTCAAAAAGTACTTTTCCAAGTTCTTTACCCTCAAAAATCCGATTCTCTCTTTCGCGGGATTACTTGAATTTATTTCGGAATTTGTTAAGATAATCTCGTTTTCGTTCAGACTGTTCGGGAACATTTTCGCGGGCGAAGTGCTCTTAACCATTGTGGGGTTTCTGGCTCCGTACTTTGTGCCGTTGCCATTTCTGTTCATGGAGTTTTTTGTCGGCTTTATTCAGGCGTTCATTTTCGCCATGCTTTCTATAGTATTTATTGCGATGGCGGTTACCGGCCACGAATCCGAACATTAAATTAAAATTTAGAAAGGTCGTCTGACAAAATTAGATTATTATTTAACCAATATCGGTATATGGACGCAGAATCTATAAAATCGCTGTCAATCGCGATTACCATGGGCGTAGGAACTATTGCGCCGGCAGTCGCCATTGCCATGATCGGTTCCAAAGGAGCCGACGCTATAGGTAGAAATCCGGAAGCGGCTCCAAAAGTGCAAACCGCCATGATTCTTGCTATTGCGTTTGCTGAAGCCATCGCAATTTACGCGCTGGTCGTCTCGCTCATTCTTAAATTTGTCGCTTAGTACGAAGACGCAGAAAATAGTAAGTAGAAAGTAGAATTTAGGGGCAGATTTTTAAAATCAGCTTCCATAATTCTAGATTCCATTTTCTAAATTCTAGATTCTAACTAAATGGATAGCTTATTTACACAACTTGGGATTAATGGCAAACTACTCCTTGCTCAAGGTTTGAATTTTTTGGTTGTTCTCTCTGTTCTCACGGTTTTCGTCTACAAGCCGCTAATAAAACTTACGGAGGAGCGCCGCAAAAAAATTGAATTGGGTTTGCGCGGCGCCGAAGAAGTGGAGAAGCGCTTGGTTGAAGCGGATGCGGCGAAAGAGGAGAGGATAAGGGAGGCCGATATAACGGCTCTTAAGATCGTAAGCGCTGCCGAAAACGACGCCAAAAAAAGATCGGAGATAATCGTAGCGGCCGCTGAAAATAAAGCCGAATCTGTCGTAAAAGAAGCGGCAGAGGTAGCCGACCGCAGGAAAGAAGAGGAACTGCGGCGCCTTTATGGAATAGCCGGAGCCCTGGTCAAAGACGCTATCGCGAGGACGGTGGAACTAGAACCTGGACAGATAGACGAAAAACTTGTAAACCAAGCGGTTGATTTGCTTAAGAAAACCCCTCACTCTTAAAGCATCATGTTTTTCACCTATGTCTTGAGGTCAAAACTGGATAAAAGATTTTACATTGGCCTTGTCCCAAAATTAAAGGAAAGACTCGAAAAACATAATCTGGGACTGGTACAATCAACAAAAAACCTAAGACCTATGGAGCTAATATATTTTGAGGGTTATAAATCAAAGGAGGATGCTCTATTACGTGAAAAACGGCTTAAAAGATTCGCCAAGGGTTTCGGTATGTTAAAACGTCGTATTCAACATTCATTAACGCTTTAAAAGTGAGGGATGAGACACACAGCCATAGCATATGCGCGCGCTTTCGCGGAGGCGGTCAAAGAAGCGTCCGCGGAAAAACATCGTGAAATTATAAAGCGTTTTGTGCGTGTGATCGGCAAAAACGGAGATTTATCGCGTGGCAGAGAAATTGTGAATGCCGCAATAAAGGAAATAACTAAGAGTAAGGGCGGAAAAATAGTTGATTTGGAATTTGCGAGAGAACTACCCGGAGCTTTGAAGGAGGGTTTAACGAAACGGCTGTCGTCGGATGATTATGTAAACATTATCCCCAACCCGTCGCTCTTGGCCGGAGTGAGGATAACGTTTAACGGAGAGGAAGAGCTGGACAGTTCGCTTAAGAGAAAACTTAAAAAATTATTTGTTTAATGCCCTACGACATAATAGAAAAATTAAAAAAGGAGATTGAGGGATACAGGGACGAGACCGCGTTAGAAAACGTCGGTATCGTAACGGAAGCAGGCGACGGTATTGTGAGAATTTCAGGTTTAAGCAAAGCGCTTAGTCAGGAGGTTTTGACCGTTGAGACTTCTTCGGGCGACATGTCGGCCTTGGCTTTTAATCTGGAGGAGAGTTTTATCGGAGCTGTTGTACTTGGTGACGGGAAGGTGGTTAGGGTTGGCGACCGTGTGCGCCAGACCGGCAGTGTTATCTCTGTTAAGGTAGGACAAGAGCTTTTGGGGCGCGTTATTGATCCTTTGGGCAATCCCTTGGACGGGAAGGGCGTAGTTTTCAAAAATCCGGAGCACGCTCCGGCGTTTCCGCTTGAACGTCCTGCTCCTTCGGTTATAGCGCGCGAATCGGTAAACATACCGGTGCACACAGGAATAAAAGCCATAGACGCGATGATTCCCATCGGCCGGGGACAGCGCGAGCTTATAATCGGCGACCGCCAGACGGGTAAGACCGCTATAGCGCTTGACGCTATATTGAACCAAAAACAGGACAAGTCACGTCGGCAGATAATTTGCATTTACGTGGCCTGCGGCCAGAAAAATTCCAAGATAGCCCAATTCGTTAAAATATTGGAAGAGGCTGGCGCGCTGGAATATTCAATTGTGGTTTCCGCGCCCGCGTCTTCTTCGGCTGCTATCCAATATTTGGCCCCGTTTACCGGTTGCGCGATAGGCGAATATTTTATGGATAAAGGGCAGGATTCGCTTGTGGTCTACGACGACTTAACCAAACACGCGAGCGCCTATCGCGAACTATCCTTGCTTTTAAGAAGGCCCCCAGGCCGCGAAGCTTACCCGGGAGATATTTTTTATCTTCACGCGCGGCTTCTCGAGCGTTCGGCTAAAATGAACCAAAGCAAAGGCGGCGGCTCGCTTACGGCTTTGCCTATAATCGAAACCCAACTGGGCGATGTTTCCGCGTATATTCCGACAAACGTAATTTCCATTACCGACGGGCAGATTTATCTGGAGTCCAGCTTGTTCCATCAGGGGCTAAGACCGGCCATCAACGTCGGCCTTTCGGTCTCCCGCGTCGGTTCGTCTGCGCAAACCAAGGCCATGAAAAAAATAGCCAGTCGTCTGCGTTTGGAGCTCGCGCAGGCGCGCGAACTTCAGGCATTCGTTCAGTTTGCTTCCGATCTGGACGAAGATACTAAAAAGAAAATCACCCGCGGCCAGCTCTTGACAGAATCACTGAAGCAAATGGATCGCGAACCACTTGCTTTTGAAGAAGAGGTTGTGTTTCTCTACGCCGCCATTAACGGATTTCTTGACGAGATTCCGCTTGATGAGATGAAGCAATTTGAGCGTGATTTTGTGGATTATCTGAGAAAGCTCGAGCGTGATACGATACTCATGCCTATTCAGAAAACAGGATTGTTTGACGAGAAAACGGAGGAGCACCTAAAGAGAGCCATTCATGAATTTAAAAAAGTACGAAATTAAACATACGAAAATACGAAACTACGAAAAAGATAAAAATTTTTCTGCTTTCGTACGTCCGTACCATTTATTACTTTTGTAAGAAAATCATGGAGTCACTTCAAAGCATAAAATCGCGCCTTAAAGCGATAAAAAACGTAGGCCAGATAACCAAGGCGATGGAGGTTGTTTCCGCGACTAAAATGCGCCGCGCGCAGGAAACGGCGCTTAATTCACGCCCGTACGCCCTTCAGGCGCTAGCGTTGCTGCGTAAAATATCGGTTAACACTCCGCTTGTGATGCCGCTTACGGAAACGCGTTTCGTTTTAAACACGCTTGTGGTTGTTGTGACCTCGGACAAGGGGCTGGCCGGCTCTTTCAACTCCCAAGTTTTGCGCGCGTTTGAAAATTTTTTGAATACCGATGATTATGGCAAAAACAAAGATCACGCGTTTCACGTGGCTGCGGTGGGAAAGAAAGCGCACATGTATGCGTTGAGAAGGAAATTTAAATTGGTAAAAAGTTTTTACGGTTTCGGTGATTTCGCCAAGCCCGAAGAAATAGGGCCGCTCTCGGATTTCATCGTTCAGGGATTTGTAAGCGCCACCTGGGACAGAGTGGTCACCATTTCTACGCATTTCCGGACGACGCTTAAACAGGAAGTATTAAAGCGGCAGATTTTGCCGCTGGATTTATCCAAGATTGAGGAGGCCGTTGGGGAAATTATCCCCGAACATGGCCGGTATGCCGAACTGGGCCGGGATTTAAAAGCGTCACTGAACGGCGCTCCGATAGAATATATCTGGGAGCCGTCGCCGGAAGAGGCGCTCAAAACTCTTATGCCCCATCTTGTGAAGATGCAGATTTATCATCTTGTACTTGAAGCCAACGCATCAGAACATTCGGCGAGGCGCATTGCCATGAAAGCGGCGTCCGATAATGCCGCGGAGCTTTCTGGAGCGCTTTCCTTGTCCTATAATAAAGCGCGCCAAGCGGGAATAACCAAAGAACTCATTGAAATAGTGTCCACGCAGACCAGTTTGAGCGGCAACTAATAACTTATAACCAACCCCTCACTCTTCAAAGATTTCAATGCTTTAATTTTATTTAAAACAATGATTGTGGCTATAATTGGGCATCACAATAGATTTCAAAACGCTTCTTTGTCGCGAAGCGACTTATCTTTGAAAAGTGGGGGATAACAAACAATATGTTAGAAGGAAAAATTGTTCAGATTATCGGGCCGGTGGTCGACGTTGAATTTCCGGAAAACACGGAGCTTCCTCCTATTTATAACGCGCTTACCGTTCACGCTCCCGCGGGCGAACTAACTCTTGAAGTGGCGAGGCATTTGGAACCGGGAAGGGTGCGCGCTGTGGCTCTGGCCTCCACCGACGGCTTGGTTCGCGGCGCCAAAGTAAAAGACACGGGCGCGCCTATCAAAGTTCCCGTGGGGCCTGAAGTCCTGGGCCGCGTGTTTAATGTTCTCGGACAGTTTGTTGATGAAAAGCCTCCCGTGGAGATCAAAAAATATTGGCCCATTCATCGCGAGGCGCCGCCCTTAACACAGCAATCAACAAAAACCAAAATATTCGAAACCGGCATTAAGGTCATAGACCTCTTGGCGCCGTTCATTAAAGGCGGAAAAATCGGTTTATTTGGCGGAGCGGGCGTGGGGAAAACCGTACTTTTGAAAGAGCTTATCCGCAACGTCGCCGCGGAGTCCGGGGGCGTCTCTGTCTTTGCCGGAGTGGGGGAGCGCACCAGGGAAGGCAATGACCTTTACAACGAAATGGTAGAGTCTGGTGTTATAGACAAAGCGGCGCTTGTGTTCGGCCAGATGAATGAAGTTCCGGGCGCGAGATTGCGCGTGGGGCTCACGGGGCTCACTATGGCGGAATATTTTCGCGACGAAGAGCGCAAAGACGTTCTGCTTTTCATAGACAATATCTTCCGTTTTTCGCAGGCCGGTTCGGAGGTTTCCACCTTGCTCGGGCGATTGCCATCCGCGGTGGGATATCAGCCTACACTGGCGAGCGAAATGGGCGCGCTTCAGGAGCGCATTACTTCCACAAAAGACGGTTCAATCACTTCTGTTGAGGCGATTTATGTTCCCGCAGACGACATAACCGATCCTGCTCCGGCCGCAACCTTCGCCCATCTGGATTCAACCATTGTTTTATCCCGCGCGCTTACCGAAATAGGCATTTATCCGGCGGTTGACCCTCTGGCCTCAACCTCAAGCGCGCTTGACCCAAAAGTGGTCGGCGAAAAGCATTATAAAACCGCCCATGACGTCCAGCAGATTCTCCAGCGCTATAAAGAACTTCAGGACATTATAGCTATTTTGGGAATGGAGGAATTATCGGAAGACGACAAGCTGACCGTGAACCGAGCGAGAAAAATCCAGAAATTCCTTTCCCAGCCGTTTTTTGTAGCCGAAGTTTTCATTGGCAGGCCCGGCAAGTTTGTGACTCTAGAGAAGACCGTGGATGACTTTGCGGCCATAATTCACGGCAAATACGACGACAAACCGGAGGATTTCTTCTATATGAAAGGTTCATTAGAGGACTAATACACGAATGAACACGAATATGGACACTAATAGACACCAATTTTTCGTGTGGATTAGTGCAGCGAACAGAGTGAGCTTGTCAGTGTAATTTCGTGTATTTTGCGAAGCAAATATGAAACTAAATATCTTATCTTTAAAAGGTCCGGAGTTTGATGGCGACGTTATCTCTTTTAATGTGAAAACAGCGAATGGCGAGATTACTGTTATGGATAACCACCGCCCGCTTATTACGATTCTCAAAAAAGGCACAGCCGTAATTAAAGAAAAGGGCGGCGCGAAAAAAGAAATAAGCATAAATTCTGGTTTTCTGGAGATGAGCCGGAACAATACTCTGAATGTGTTGATAGACTAAGCTCAAGCTGCTTATTTGCCAGAATATAAATAATGTATTAATCTTAGCCAAGCTTTTTAATTGTTAAAGCAAAAAAAGGGGCCCATGAAAAGAATCGTCTCTCACAAATCGCAGAAGGAGCACTATAAAGCCGACGCGTGCATCATTTGGTGTTTCGACGCCAGATTCAGTGAGCTTTTGGACAAATTTATTAAACAAAAAGGTTTTGTTCATGTTGATATGATTTATGTTGCCGGTGGAGCCAAAGACTTGGCTAGTCCGGAAAATGAGTCGGCCCGCGAATATGTTCTTGGTCAGATTTCCAAATCCGTCACCCTTCATCATACAGAGCTTGTAATCCCGATGGTTCATATGGCTTGTGGCGCTTATGGCGCAAGCGGAATCAAATTTGACAATCAGGCGCGTGAAGCGGAATTTCTAGAGAAAGAAGCTCTGAGGGCGAAGAGCGTTATCCGCAATCATTTAGGTTCCAACTCCACTGTTAAAATAGAGAATGTCTTTGCCGATTTTGACGGTTTGCATGAGCTGTAGTGTTTTGACAAGCATTAAGGAAAGCATTATTCTGGCCTAAGCACCAGAGTATTTATGTATGGAGGTGGCGCCGTGGCAAAATCAATGGCGGACTTAATGAAGTACAATCCGGTTGCGCGCCGTTTTTGGGAACAACATTTAGAAAATCAGCCGTGGTTTGGCATTGTAAAAGGACTTGTTATTTCTCTGGCCGTGCTTGTTGACCCAAGTGTAAAAGAGGAAGAAAAAAACGATGTTTGTTTAGTGGTGGCACTTGAGATAGCTCTGCCGGAGGACGTTACGCTTCCGAAAGAATTTGAAGGACTAAGGGTGTTTTGGGAAGTCCGTGGCCCGGTTTATCTTGCTTAGGGAGGACTGACTGTGAGCGACCCCGAATATAGCCATTTCTACTTCAAAGATGACCATAGCCGGCTGGTGAGAGTTTCCGTTGAGCTGAAAACGACGAAGATCCGGCTTTACGTTTTTGACAGCGAAAACGAATGCTGGACGTCGCTTGGGCCCGCTCCTAAGCCGCGCGCCGACCATCCGGTTTGCAAACCAAAAAAGTAGCCGATCTCTTGCGTAGATAACCACAATCCGCCCGTATTGGGCGGACTTTGTTTTGCAGAGCCCTTGACAAACTGGCTGGTTCTGCTAATCTTCAGTTAATCCGCAAACAGTTCCGACCCGCGCTCCGTCGTAAGCTTCGGCTAGACGAGCGTAAAGTCGGAGTTCCGACTGACCGTTGGGATAGGCTCCCAGAAAAAAGGGATAAGACCTGCCTAGGACATGGCTATCCGGCTATTAGCCAGATGCCATTTGCGAGAACGTTTGCGGCCCAAAAGGCCGAATTTTTTTGAAAAAACACTAATTGACACTAATAGGCACCAATTTTTCGTGTGGATTAGCATGGCGAACAGAGTGAGCTAATTAGTGTGTCCTCGTGTATTTTGCGAAGCAAATATGAAAACAAAAGCTCAAAAAATCAAACAAGTTGAAGAGGGGACAGTTGCAATCAAAAAAAGCGAAACGCTGATATTTGCCGATTTTACCGGTGCGACCGTTTCGGAACTGGGAAAATTGAAGAAAGCGCTAAGAGAAACCGGGGCGAAATTCACGGTTTATAAGAAGCGGCTGCTCGGGCTGATGTTTAAGAATTTGAATATTGATTTTGACGTCAAGAAATTTGAAGGGCAGGTTGGGACGGTTTTGTCGCCGAAACACATTGCCGATGTCGCCGGGCCGGTGTACAAATTCTCAAGAGAAATAATAGGAACGGATAAAAAAGAGAGATTTCAGATTTTAGGCGGATTTGATCTTACGGGCAAAAGATTTTTGGAGGCGCAGGAGGTCAAAATGATCGGACAATTGCCGCCGAGAGAGGTTCTGCTCGGACAGCTTCTGGGCGCGGTTTCCGGGCCGTTAAAAATGTTCTTGAATATATTGGATCAAAAGAGCAAGGTCGAAGTAAATAAAAATTAAATCTATGAACGAAAAATTCAACGATATAATTTCGAAGATTGAATTACTGTCGGTAGTGGAGATCGCGGACTTGGTTAAAAAATTGGAAGAAAAGTGGGGGATATCCGCCCAGATGATGGCCGCCGCAAGTGGCGTCGCCGCACCGGCTGCCGAGGAAAAGACAGCGTTCAACGTTCTTCTTAAGACAAGCGGCGAGCAAAAAATCAATGTTATAAAGGTTATAAGAGAAGCGACGACTCTTGGCCTCAAAGAGGCGAAGGACTTGGTTGATGGCGCGCCGAAGGTGGTAAAAGAAGGATTGAAGAAAGAAGAGGCGGAGGAGTTGAAGAAAAAACTGGAAGTGGCGGGGG
>Ga0209542_10003985_pt1 | contig 30897 bp, 29 predicted proteins | sample RifCSPhighO2_01_FD_184028 | JGI IMG/M metagenome (GOLD analysis project Ga0209542, IMG submission 184028) | Soil microbial communities from Rifle, Colorado - Rifle CSP2_plank highO2_0.1 (SPAdes) (version 2) | ecosystem: Environmental > Terrestrial > Deep subsurface > Rock core/Sediment ... | reverse complement strand
TCCAAATCCCTTCCGAAATTTTTCAATACCTCCAGAGTTTCTTCTTTAGTTGCGGGTGGTATTTCTATAATATTGAATAACCTTGAAAAGGCTCCGTTGGGTTCTATATATTTTCTGTAATTTTCTATATTCGTAGCGCCTATAAACTGGATTCTTCCTGAAGATAAGTGTGGTTCCAGAATGGAGAAAGCGCTCGAAAGCTCCCTATTTTGATCTCCGCTGCTGGCAACTAAATTATGAATCTCATCAATAAATAAAATAATATCTCCGGATTTTTCAGCCTCGTCCATAATTTTTTTAAATCTCAAAGCAAGATCACCAGGTGTTTTAGTTCCGGCTATCAACGCCCCGGACTCAAGGCTTATAATTCTTTTGAATTTTAAAGAACCGAATTCTGTACCTTTTATAACTTTGTAGGCAATGTTTCTTACTACCGAAGTTTTCCCGCTTCCGGGTTCTCCGATAATCAATACATTAACTTTGGACCCGCTCAATATTTCCGCAATTTTCTGAATTTCTTTTTCGTGGATTATATAATTGTCGGATCGGATATATTTGGCTTTTTTTGTAAAATCTTCCGAAATTGAATTTAGCTCTGGAGTTACACGTCCGGTCAATCCTTTTCCGATTCCGCCCATAGGAGGCATTACATAGTCATCCTGCCAAAAATGTTTCCTTGATGCATCTTCTCTTGGTCTGACAATCCAATCTACCGCGGATTGGATACTTTGAAGAGAGGAACCGTATGTTGAAAGAATTTGATCTATTTTAGGTATATTGGCAAGGAAAGCATAAAACAAATGTTCTGTTTCAACATACCGGCATTTATACTTTATAGACAGTCTGTGAGCAGCCGAAGCAACATCAAAGTTGTTCACCTGCGGTGCGCCTGCGAGTTTATTTAGCAACTCAACACTTTTAAGCTCGACTTTTCTGAGCAGAAAAGATATTTGAGGATCGGAAAATAACTGTGAAAGGTATTCAAACCCCCGGTCAGATAACAGTTCAAAATGGATTTTGGTTTTTGGCTTGAATGAATTAATTATTTCTTTCCCGCTTACATCCTTAGATTTATATTTTGGAGTTTTAGAATTATGGGCTTCCCAAAATACATAAGTTAGAAAGATTAGCGGAATAATTAATAATTTTATTTTTGTGATTAAGTATAATGGAGCCGCCCACCAAGCGAGTACCGATATCAAAGAAAGTAATAAAATTACTCCCACAAGTACAAGACCGAATAGCACCTCTAAAACTCTGACAAAAAATCCGATAAGTCTGCCTACGCGAGTGTAATCGCCATATAATGGCGTAAAAAATAATCTTAAATTTAAAGTGAATGAGATCTCATTATTTATTAACAGGGCAATTCTTCTTAATATAGTGTGAATTTTTTTTGGAGCTCTTAGAAACCACCAAATACAAAAATTGATTAAATCCACAGGCAGTATATACATACTAAGAGAATATCAAAAATAATTGATATAAGGTAGTTCTGCAGCCCTGTGGAATTACACAGAGCTGCAGGAGGTACTACAGGCTTAGTGAATCGAACTCAAAATCGAATAATCCAGTTTTGCCTTGTTTGGAATCTGTGACTGATGGAGTAGAGAAAGATAAGAGATAACTGCGTGTTTGCCCGCTGTCTATTTGGCCCATCTGGATTCCGTCATTTTTCCACCTTAGTATAGTTTTAGGAGCGTAAAGTGATGTTCCTTTCTCTTCCAAATCAAATATTCCGTTGAAGTTTGAATCATTCCATTCAAATATTTCTACATATATTATGTCTCTTAAATTGTCAGGATCGTTAACCGTAGTGTAGTTTGCTCTGCTAGATAAATTTATTCTTGTTGAACCGCTATTGAATATTTTGATGGGGTAGTCAAATTGCCACCCATCTGAAATATTCTGGAAAGCAGGTCCGGGAAGTTCGTCAGTTAAGTTTGACGGTTCCGGTCCACCTGTTAAATCCTGAAATAATTTGATCACGGCGCTTCCTATGGTAAAAGTTGATCCCACGTATTTATTTTTGTATGTGAAAGCGGCTAAAACTATTCCTAATGACGTGATACTTAGCAGTGCAATGCAAATATAAATATAGAAAATCTTTTTCATCTATTTCACCTCCTTTCAAGCAAATTTAATGACTTAAGGCTTACCCAATCAGTATTTGTAACGATTAAATGGTCTATTAAAGCTATACCTATATCTATTCCCGCCTTATGAATTCTTTCAGTAACTTTTATATCGTCTTCGCTGGGGTTTGCATCCCCGGAAGGATGATTATGGACAAGTATTATTGAGACCGCGTTTTTTTCCAGAGCCGACTTGAAAATTTCCCGCGGGTGAACCAAAGTTTCATTCACTGTTCCTATAGAAATCAGATCGGTTGATATAAGCCTGTTTCTTGAATCCAAAGATATAAGATATAAATGTTCTTTTTCTTTGCTGTAAAAAAACTTCTTTACCGATTCATAGACATCTTTGGGTTTGTTGATATTAATTTTCGTCAGTTCTTTTTCGATGAATATTCTTTTTGAGATTTCACAGACTGCTTTGATACTTGCAGCTTTGGCTTTTCCGACGTTTTTGAAGGAAATCAATTTGTTGTAGTCCGTTTTATATAGCCCCTTAAATCCGTGTAAATCACTCAAAATCTTTGATGACAACTCAAATACCGACTCATTTTTACCGCCTGCTCCTAAGATGATCGATAAAAGTTCTATATCTGAGAGTGCTTCAGCGCCAAGTGCAGCAAGTCGTTCACGCGGCAAATCATTACGATTAATAGTTTTTAATAAAGAATTAATCATTTTTATTAAACTACTATCCAGCGGTATTCATTACAATGTACGTTTATCTATTTAAACCGGAATTATGAATAATATTAATAACAAAATAAAAAAATTAAGGGAAAGTAAAAACCTCTCCCAGGAAAGATTCGGGAAGAAATTAGGACTGTCGGGAAAAACTATATCTTCATATGAAACAGGTCGTTGTATTCCTCCGCTTTATATATTGGATAAGATTTCAAGTGTTTACAAGGCGGAAATGTTTGAAGCGAATGAAGATACAAAAAATAAAATTAAGCAGGCAATGAACCAATTGCAGGAATTAATCAAATCATTGGAAATTATGTTTTTGTCCGACTGAAAATTATCTCTTAGAATACTGAGGGGTTTTTCGAGCTTTTCTGAACCAATACTTCTTTCTTTCAACCATTCTCGAGTCTCTGGTAAGCAGTCCCTGCTTTCTTAATGATTGAGAATTTTCTTCGCTTAATTTTGACAAGGTTCTGGATAATCCGTGTATTATTGCGTTCAGTTGTGATGATTTGCTCGATCCGTATACTTTAATTGTGGCGCTGAACTGTGAGTTGGGGTGCGAAACACCTATTATATGAAAAGGGCGCATCCATTTAATTTTGTCTTTCTCACTTGGAAAATAGTCGTTGATTGAAATTCCGTTCACGGTGATATCACCCTTATCTTTGAATAAAAATACTCGGGCTACGGCCGTTTTCCTTCTCCCGGTTCCGGCAATAAAATCTTTAGGGGTTTCTTCACTTATTTGTACTTCTTCTTTTTTAACTCTTGGCATTTGCTGACACTTGAGCATTGTGTGGGTGCTCTGTGCCTTCATAAATAAATAAATTGCTCATTCTGACTTTATGCATCTTATTTTTTGGGAGCATTCCGCTAATTGCTTTTCTTAATACTTCCGTTGGTTTTTTGTCCATCAACTTATCTGCTTTAATACTTCTCAATCCTCCCGGATACCCTGTATGGTGGTAGTAGATTTTATTTTTAAGTTTATTACCAGTTAATACAACATTTTTAGCATTAGTTACTACAACCTTATCGCCCAAATCCATATGCGGACTGAATGTAGCTTTATTTTTCCCAGTTAATAGATTCGCCACTTCAACTGCCACCTTTCCCAGCACTTTGTTTGCAGCGTCTATGTGCACCCATTTCTTCTGTGTGTTTTTAGAACTTGGACTATAAGTTTTCATATTTATTCTTCGGTCCTTCTTCTGTTTTCTCCATATTTTTGCCGGATATTTCCTGTTTCTTGGCTTTTACAGTTTTTTTCCTGGCAGCTTTTGATTCTTTAGGCAATATCAATTCCACTCTCGCCATTTCAGCGTTGTCGCCGTTTCTGTTTCCGATTCTAACTATTCTTGTATAACCTCCAGCCTTGCTTTTCAATTTTGGCGCTATATCTTCGAAAAGTTTTTTTACGGTACTATCTAAAGACAATTCGTTTTTTACCATTTTCATTGTATTATAATTATTGTTTTTAATGGCTCTTGTAATTAGTTTTTCGACATAAGGTCTTACATATTTTGCTTTTGCGAGAGTAGTTTCAACTTTACCTTTTACCAGAAGAGAATCAGAAAGGTTTCTTAATAACGCCTTTCTATGAGAAGCATCACGATTGAGCTTTTGGGTGATTACTCTATGTCTCATTTACAGGAGTCCTTCTTTCTTTAAAAGTTTCTTAATTTCCTCCACTGACTTCTCACCTAAGTTTTTAATATCAGCTAATTCCTCATCGCTTTTTTCAGCCAGCTGGTCAAGTGTTTCAATTCCTTGTTTTTTTAAGGCGTTTATGGTTCTAGTCGGTAGCGGTAATTCATCTACCGATATTTTTTCTGTCATAACTCTTTTTTCATTAACTGTACTGCTGTTTTCAACTTCCTGTTCTTGTACAGGCATAACCCATTCATATATTTTGATGGCGAATTCCTTAAGTAGATCTGCCGACTTCTTAACGGCTTCGGATGGCTTTATGCTGCCATCTGTTTCGACGGATAAAATTAAATTATCAAGATTGATGTCTTTTCCAAACCTTGCAGGTTCTACAGTGTAAGATACGCTTTTTACCGGAGAGAATTCAGCGTCTAAAACTATTACACCTATTTTTGAAGATTGTCTTTCTTCCATTGGAGAATATCCGGTTCCTGACTCGATAATCAGTTCCATTTTTAAATTGGTGTTTTTATCAGCCAAAGTAGCAATATGCTGGTCTTTATTCAAAACTTCCACTTCCGAGTTCAGCTCAATATCGGCCGCAGTTACTTCACCCGGTCCTTTTTTGTTTATATTCAATACAATCGGATTGTCTCCGTAAACTTTAAATCTTATTCTTTTAAGGTTTAATGTGGATTCAACGATATCCTCTTTTACTCCGGGAATAGTAGAAAATTGATGATCGGCCCCTGATATTTTGACTTGTGTTATAACAGCGCCCTTTAAAGAGGTCAGCAAAATTCTTTTTAAAGAATTTCCGATGGTATGACCAAAATTTGTAGGTAACGGTTCTAATGAAAATACACCCTTATTTTTGTCTTCAGATATAGTGGTAATTTTTAGTTCTGACGGGTTTAATAACATAATTTTATCTCCTTTTATCTTGAGTAGAACTCAATAATTAATTGAATATTTAAATTTTCTCCTAAATTTTCTAAGGTTGGAAGCTTTGAATATTTAATATACCTGTCCTTTACGTTTGCTTCCAGCCAATCAGGAAGTACAAAACCTTCTCTTAAATGAATCTTTCCAAAATCGACTGGTTTTACGACGTCTCCGCTAGTGATCTGTTCGGATGGAACCTTTTTTACTTCACCGTTTACTAAAAACAAACCGTTTCTAATGAATTGGCGTGCCTGAGATCTTGAAACAGCAAATCCGCTTCTGTAAACCACATTGTCTAATCTGGACTCGAGCTTTTGCATTAAGGTTTCGCCTGTAACACCTTTTGTTTTTAAAGCTTGATCAACATATAATTTAAATTGTTTCTCGAGAATTCCATATATCCTTTTAGCCTTTTGCTTTTCCCTCATTTGAACACCATATTCAGAAAGCCTTTTTCTGCTGGTACCGTGCTGCCCTGGAGCTTGATGTCTTTTAGAAATGGCGCATTTCTCGCTTTCGCAGCGAGCACCCTTTAAATAAAGTTTTACGCCTTCTCTTCGGCATAATCTGCATTTTGGTCCTTTATATCTAGCCATAATTTCATTAGAAATTAATTCGCTTTATCGAACTAATTTAGACTCTTCTCCTTTTCTTTGGTCTACAGCCATTATGCGGTATTGGAGTAATATCAGAAATTGCTGTAACATTCAAACCCGCGGTCTTTAACGCTTTGATTGAAGATACTCTTCCTAATCCTGGTCCTTTTACAAAAACCGAGACGTCTTTTACTCCTGCTCCATAAGCTCTTCTTGCTACTTCTTCCGCTGCCTTTGTAGCGGCGTAGGGAGTTGATTTTCGCGAGCCTTTAAAACCCGATGCGCCGGAGCTTCCGGCAAATAACGCGTTACCCTCGGAGTCAGTAATAGTAATAATAGTATTATTAAATCCAGCAGTTATATAAACTCTTCCTGATGCCGGTATTTTCTTTTCTTTTGCTTTTTTAGCCATATGATTTAGTTAATTTAGCTAATGGATGCAGTAATTATTATTTCTTAGCTAATTTTTTCTTCATTCCTCCTACTGTCTTTCTTTTTCCTTTTCTTGTTCTGGCATTGCTTCTGGTTCTTTGGCCTCTTGTAGGTAAGCCAAGCTTGTGTCTCATACCTCTGTAGCTTCCGATTTCCTGTAGTCTCCTGATATTTTGTGAAACTACTCTTCTTAATTCACCTTCTACTGGAATACCTATTTCTGTGATTTTACTTCTAATAGACGCTAAGTCGCTTTCAGTCAAATCTTTTACCCTGATATCTAAACTTATTCCTGCTTCACTCAAAATTCTTTTAGACAGTGTTGGGCCAATTCCGTATATATATGTAAGTGCTGTTTCTATTCTTTTTTCGTTAGGAATGTCAACTCCTGCAATTCTAGCCATAATTCTCTTTATCCTTGCCTCTGCTTGTGTTTTGGATTTTTTTTGCAAATAACCAAAACAACTCCTCTCCTTCTAATTACTTTGCAGTCTCTGCAAATAGGTTTTACCGATGATCTAACTTTCATAAACTTGTTTATGAATGCGTGCTGTTAAGCACAACTTTCATAATTTGAGCGCATTATATGCGCGAGAATTAACCAGCATTCGCTGCGATTCAGTATAGCTGAATCTAATGAGGAAGCGCAGCTGATTCAGCGGCGAGCAAGCTCATATAATTTTGTAAAATATTACTTCGCTTTAGCGAAATATTTTAACTATCTATACCTATAAGAAACTCTCCCGCGAGTAAGGTCGTGGGGTGAAAATTCAACTTTCACCTTGTCACCAGGAAGAATTCTGATCTTGAACTTACGCATTTTACCAGATAGAGAAGCTAAAACAAACTCTCCGTCAGACATCTCTACTTTGAACATTCCTGCCATTAAGGCTTCTTTTACTATTCCGTCTTTTGTAATAACTTCTTTAGTACTCATTATTTTCGCCGCGCGAGGACCTTGGACACTTTCCCGCAAGAAAAGAAGAGAATGTAACCTCTTCATTTTGACGCGCCTGATTGTATCAAACCTACTTATAGAGGTCAATGAAAAGTCGTTGACAACGCTCAAAGCAATATTTAGTATTATATACATAATTTAAATGGCGTCAAAGAGGGAATTTCCGCCCTTTCAGCCGTTTGGGTGAACCTCTCTGCATTTCAGGGAAAAGTATTCCGAACCGGGGATGCCCGTTACAGCTGTAAATGAGCGATGCATTAGGTGGTACCGTCATTAGTTAAAAATAATGACCCTGGCGAGAGAGCCGGGTTATTTTGTTTTAGGGTGTTAAGATAAATTAAGAATTGGCAGGAAAATGTTGGATTTAAAATACATTAGAGAAAACAAAGAAATAATTAAACAAGCGATAAATGATAAACAGTTACAGAATACTTTAAATCTGGATGAGTTGTTGAGGTTAGATGCCAAATATCTTCAAGTTTTAAAAAAAACCGAACTTCATAGAAATTTAAAAAACGAGCTCTCAAAAAAAGTTCCGGGTATTAAAGAAAAAGATGAAAAACAAAAGTTAATAGAAGAAGCCACCAAAGTGAAGAGCGAATTAAACGAAATGGAAACCGAATTAAAAAAACTTAAAGACTTGCTGGATATTTTGCTTTTAAAAGTTCCAAATCCCCCTGCTGAAGACGTTCCATATGGTGAGGGAGAAGATGACAATGTTGTGTTAAGGAAAGTTGGCACTCCTAAAATATTTGAATTTAATATCAAAGACCATCTTGAGCTGGGTGAAGCGTTAGATATAGTAGATGTTGACCGGGGGGTGAAAATTGCGGGATTTAGAGGATATTTCCTAAAAAACGAAGGTGCGGAACTGGAAATGGCGGTTTTAAAATATGCTTTGGATTACATGAAAATGCAGGGATTTGATTTTTATACAGTTCCTTGTCTCGTTAAACCGGATTATTTTGTGGGTACAGGGTATTTTCCGTGGGGAGAAGAAGACCATTATATTACCCAAGACGGATTAGCATTAATTGGCACAGCTGAAGTTTCATTAACATCGTATTATGCCGGTGAAGTATTAAAGGAAAAAGACCTGCCTAAAAAAATGATGGGTTTGAGCCCGTGTTTTAGACGAGAGGTGGGCAGCTACGGCAAGGATACCAGAGGTATATTCAGAATTCATCAGTTCACAAAATTAGAACAGGTAGTCCTTCTGCCGGAAGGAGAAGAATTTTCAAAAGAATGGCATGAAAAAATGCTTAGTTATGTAGAAGAAATTTTACAGAATTTAGGCTTGTCGTATCAAATTAAATTAATGTGTACCGGGGATATGGGAGCCGGTCAAAGGAAGAAATATGATGTGGAAACATGGTTTCCCTCACAGCAGGCATATAGAGAAACTCATTCGGATTCCTATTTTCTGGATTTTCAGTCACGAAGATTAAATATGAGATATAAATCCTCGGATGGTTCATTGAAATATGTATCCACTTTAAATAACACAGTAGTGGCAACTCCCAGGCTTCTGGCTACTATTATAGAGACATATCAACAGGAAGACGGAAGTGTAAAAGTTCCCGATGTGCTGCATAAATATTTGGATTTTAAGGATATAAAGCCCAAAAAGAAGTAGATTAAAATTATTTGAGGTTGTATATTGTAAATAATGTCGGTAATACAAAATTTGAGTTTACCAAAAGTAATATTCGAAACTGAATCACCATATAATGGTCATATACAGATAATTGAAGCTGGTAAGACGCGGAGAATAATTGTAGATAAAATTACGCAGTCTTTAAATTGGGACTCACCCTCCGCTCAACAAAGGGTATGGGGAAGAGTGGTAGAGGTTTTGAAAGCGAACGAGCCAAATTTAAGTAATGTTTTAATCTTGGGTCTGGGTGGCGGAACAATGCAGCATCTGATTTCCAGAGCTTTTGACCGGCTACATATGGTCAGTGTTGAAATTGATCCGGTGATGGTTGAAATAGCCAGGAAGTATTTTGATTTGGACAGTATTCCGAACCATAAAATTATTATTGAAGACGCATGCAGATTTATAGTTGAACCGGAAAAATACAACTATAACCCTAACGTGTTTAATGCTGTTGTTGTTGATATATACGTCGGTAGCAGATATCCGGATTTAGGCAAGTCGGGCAATTTTATAACTGCTATAAAGAATTTGGTAAGACCCGGCGGATTAGTTGTATTTAATAGAATTTATACCGACGAACATCAGGATGAAGTTAATGTTTTTATTGATACAATTGAGATGTATTTGACCGGTGTTAAATCGGTCATTGTTGCCGGTACTACTAATTCTGATAACGTAATAATTTACGGCAGAGCATACTAGAATGAGTATTTTTCAGGCACTCGTTTTAGGTGCCGTACAGGGAATAACGGAATTTCTTCCCGTTTCTTCCTCGGCTCATTTAATTATTTTTCCTTCGTTATTTGGGTGGGAAAAACACCCATTAGTATTTGATACGGCTCTCCATCTTGCTACTGCACTTGCACTATTAATTTATTTTTTTAATGATCTGAAAATAATAATCAAAGCGCTCGTATATGACTATAATTTTTCTAAGCTGCAACTTAAAAAATATTCTTTAGAGGGTAAATTAGGAGTATATATTTTAATTGGAACAATTCCGGCCGGAATCATCGGATTTTTACTTGGTGATTTAATAGAGAATACATTTAGAGATATAACCGGGACAATCACTTTCTTGGCTGTAGGGACTTTTTTGCTGCTGCTTGCGGAAAAGTATTATTCAAAAAACGGCGGTAGTGTATTAAGTGAAAAATTAACAGTCTCTAAAAGCTTGTTTATAGGGTTTTTCCAATCGCTGGCACTTTTACCAGGAATTTCAAGGTCGGGGGCGACAATTTCATCAGGAATGTTTTCCGGTTTGAGCAGGGAGGAAGCTGCCAGGTTTTCCTTTTTGCTTTCAGTGCCCATTGTATTAATGGCGGCAGTTTTTAAAATTGTGTCATCTTTGTCGATATTTAATCAGTCATTTTTACCGGAAATGTTGACAGGTTTTGTATCCAGTTTTTTATTTAGTTTAATTGCTATTAAGTTTTTACTTTCCTTTGTGAAAAGGAACAGGTTATATATATTTGCTGTTTATAGAATTTTACTGATAGTTTTACTATTGTTTTTATAATTTTTAACTCTCTTTTATTTTTTGGATGATTTTTGAAGCCGAAATTGCTTCTTTGAAAACTTTGCTTATTTTTTTATACTTAACACCTTTTATTTGATAATTCTTCTTTAAAAATTGGTTTCGATATTCGAAATTTCTTCCATAAGTCATAAGATGAGGAAATAGTTTTTCATATATTTCCAAATAATATTTTTCTTCGTTGGAGCTGATTTCGTCAATTAAAAATACAAAGTCCACGTCTTTATGATTCAGTAGCATTTCAATTCTATACAGCTGCGGTATTATCGGTCTTGGCAAGCCTTTGACTTTGCTGACTTTTTTGTCGGAATCTACCCCCACTATTAAAATATCCCCTTCTTTTTTTGACTGACTGAGAAAGTATGAATGTCCGGCGTGAAATAAGTCAAAAGTTCCGTGTGTGAATACCACCTTTTTATTTAAGATGCGTAATTGATGGGCAACATCTACAATTGTTTTTTGTTTTAAGTAATACCCCACTGATTGGAGTATATAACATACTGATGTAAATTGCAGCTATATAATATGAGATTAAATAATGAAAAGTGATTCGCAATTTATTAGATTTATAGATGATATAATCAGCTAGTTATGTTTAAAGGGTTATTTGATTCTAATGAAAGACAGTTAAGTAAGCTGAGATTAGTGGTAGAAAAAATTAATAGTTTTGAAGGTGAAATTGAAAAGCTGAGCTCAGAAGAGATTAAAAATAAAACCAGAAAATGGAAAGACGAACTAAGAAATATTCCAGAAAATGAACAAAGTGAGTATTTAAATAAAATATTACCGGAAGCTTTTGCTGTAGTGAGGGAAGCATCAAAAAGAACTCTTAATAAACGGCACTTTGACGTTCAAATGATGGCAGGTATCATCTTGCACGAAGGGAAGATTTCGGAACAGAAAACAGGTGAAGGAAAAACTTTAACTGCTACTTTACCTTTATATTTAAACTCATTAACCGGGAAAGGCGTACATTTGGTTACTCCAAACGATTACCTCTCAAGGCATGGTTTGGGGTGGATGGGACCTATTTATACTATGCTGGGGATTTCGGCCAGTGTGATCATGGATCGAAGAGCGTTTTTTTTCGACCCGACTTTTAATGGAACGGAGTTCGAAGATGAATATACTATTCATTTAAAAGAGTGTCACAAAAGAGAAGCTTATTTATGTGACATTGTTTACGGGACCAACCATGAGCTCGGTTTTGATTATCTGCGTGACAACATGGCATATAAACTTTCCGATATTGTTCAAACCAATCCTATCGGGCAATTCGGAGTTCACAACTATGCAATTGTAGATGAAGTAGATTCGATTTTAATTGACGTAGCAAGGACTCCTCTGATTATTTCTACATCTGCCTACCAGGCTACCGAAAGATACCATCAAACTTCTTCTATAGTAAAAACATTAATAAAAAACACGGATTATGACGTTGACGAAAAATTCAGGACATCCACACTGACGGATTTGGGTATAAGACGGGTAGAAAAAATGCTAGGTATATCAAACTTATACGAACAGGATTTTGAGATGGTTCACTTAATTGAACAAGCCCTTGTGGCAAATACGTTATATGAAAAAGATAAAGATTATGTTGTTAAAGATGGAAAGGTAGTTATTGTAGATCAGTTCACTGGCAGGCTTCTTCCATCCAACAGGTATTCTAATGGGTTGCATCAGGCTATTGAAGCTAAAGAGGATGTGGAAATACAGGAAGAATCACGGACATTAGCGGAAATCTCCTACCAAAATTATTTTAGGATGTACTTAAAATTGGCGGGCATGACCGGTACGGCCATAACTGAAGCTGAAGAGTTCTATAAAATATATAAATTGGACGTAGTGGTTATTCCAACAAACAAACCCATAACAAGAAAAGATTTTAATGATGTAGTTTATAAATCTGAGGCTGCGAAGTTCAGAGCGGTTGCCGATGAAATAGTAGAACGAAATCAAAAAGGGCAGCCGGTGCTGGTCGGTACCACTTCAGTGGATAAAAGCCAGTTGCTGCACGAGTTGTTAAAGAGACGTGGGGTCTCCCATGAAATACTTAATGCTAAAAATCATGAAAGGGAAGCATTGATAATAGCCCAAGCCGGCAAAAAAAACGCAGTAACAGTATCAACCAATATGGCCGGCCGCGGAGTCGACATTATTCTAGGAGGAGATCCGCCTGATCCCAAAGAACAGGAAGATGTTAAAACTTTTGGTGGCTTACATGTAATAGGGACAGAAAGACATGAATCCAGAAGAATCGACAATCAGTTAAGAGGGCGAGCCGGCAGGTTGGGAGATCCTGGTTCTTCAAGATTTTTTGTTTCATTACAGGATGATTTGATGAGAATTTTCGGCGGTGCACAAGTTGAGAACTTAATGAACAAGTTTGGTATGGATGAAAACACACCGTTGGAATCGTCTTTGGTCTCCAGAGCGATTGAGAATGCCCAAAAAAAAGTTGAAGGTTTTAACTTTGACAGAAGGAAACACGTGGTTGAAATGGATGATGTAATTAATTCTCACAGAGATGTCGTTTATAAATTAAGAAGGCGAATATTGGGTTTTGAAAACGGAGATCATGACCACAAGGAATGGTTTATCGGCAAATTAAAAGAATTTTCAGAGTTTGATGAAGAAAACAGCTGGATTAAGCATGAGTCAAAACTCGGAGAAAAAGTTTGGTTGAATATTGTTGCTCAGTTGAGTCTTCCGGTTGTGGATATGCTTTGGATGGAGCACCTTGTTGATATGGATCAGGTGCGGGAAGGAATCGGGCTACGCGGATATGCACAAAGAGATCCGATGGTTGAATATAAACGCGAAGGTCATGAAAGATTTGATACTTTAGTCACAAATATGTATAAGTCTATTTCCGATAGATTAACAAAAATTGTGAATATTGAAGCAGTTTCTAAAAGGGGAAAGGATATGGCCGCTGCACAAGATGTTTCCTATCTTCATGGGGAATTGGAAAGTGGAGTCAGCACAGAAGGGAGTGAAATCGCCGCTTCCGGAGCAAATGCCTCCGGTTTAAAAGTCCAAGAAATAAAATCCGGTGTCAAAAAAGTCGGACGAAATGATCCATGTCCGTGCGGAAGTGGAAAGAAGTTCAAGAATTGTCATGGAAAAAACACTTAATCTAAAAATAGAAAAGTTTCTAAGTAAAATCCATGATATATATCCGGACAAATATTTTGAAATTGAGAAATACTTTTACAATAACAAACCCGTTACATTTAGAGTAAACAAGCTTAAATTAGGAAATAATTCCATCGAACAAATAATTAATAATTTAAGAAATAAGGGATTTGAATTAAATGATGGGCCGATAAAAAACTCGTTTATTTGTAATTACAGAAAGGCCGAACTTAAATTGTCCGAAACTGAAGAATTTAATGATGGCCAAATTTATATTCAAGGATTGTCCAGCATGCTTCCCGTAATGTTTATGGATTTAAAAAAAGGACAAAATATTTTGGACATGTGTGCGTCCCCCGGAGGTAAAACATCTCAAATTGCAGCCGAGTTAAATAATGAATGTTTCATAACAGCCGTCGAAAATAACAAAAAAAGATATTATATTCTGAAAAATAACATGGAAACTTTAGGAGCTAAATGTGTTAATGCTTTATACGATAATTCTGTAACTCTGCTGTTAAAATACCCTAATTTATCAGAAAGTTTTGACAGGGTATTATTAGATGTTCCCTGCTCAAATGAAGGGTCTATATACCTTCATAATTCAAAATCTCTTGAAAAGTGGAATTCAAAAACTGCGGAGAGGTTGGCTAAATTGCAAAGAACACTATTATATTCAGGAATATCTTTACTTAAACCCGGCGGATCACTTCTTTATTCCACTTGTACATATAGTATTGAGGAAAATGAACAAGTTATAGATTGGGCATTGAAGAAGTTTGGGAATTTGAATGTTCAAAAAATAAGCGTAGATCTGAAAAATTCGATGCCCGGATTTACAAAATGGAAGAAAGACGTTTTTAACGACCAATTAGCAAATACAATCCGAATAACTCCGACAGAACTATTTATAGGTTTTTATATTGCTCTGCTAAAAAAGACTACTGACTAGGATTTAATTTACTCAAAAGATTAATAGCTTTTTCATAATCGGGTTTTACTTCCAAAGTCATATTTAAATATTCCACTGCTTTAGCATAATCGTTTTTTTGAACTTCTATGGTGGCTAGTCCAAACCACGCTTGATATAAAGTAGGATTTAAATCTGTGGCTTTTTTAAATCCCAACTCGGCAAGTTCATAATTTTTTTGAACTAAATAAACTCTTGCTAAATTATGATAGGCGAATGAATATATTGGGTTGATTTTTATAGCGTTAGAAAAATTCAGAGCCGCATTCGGAAAGTCATTTTCCTTGTAGTAAGTCTCTCCTAAATTGTTGTAAACTTTCTCGGGAAAAGGTGTTTTATTTACTGTTGAAGCCCATAAACTTTTTTCACTTTGCCAATCGTTATTTCGTGTAATAACTATATAAGAATAAAGAATCAATAATGATAAGGTTGATATTAAAGGAAGTTTTTTTAAATCAAATTTATCTGAAACTCCTAAAATTATTTTCGTGATAATTACAGAGTAAAACACCACAGCTAAATACAAGTATCTCTCCGCAGTTACCCAAGTGACCATTTGAGGAGCAAAAACCGGAATCAAAGACACATAAATCAAAAACATTAATAAACTCATCTTCCGGTTGTAGAAGAATAAAAATATAATTATACTTATTATAATTAGCGACAGCAGTTGTGCGGTTTGTAGATTCTGCTCCTGGGGGTCGACCTCATGATAAATACTTAAATTGGAAGGATATACAAGCAGTTTTACACTGGTATAAATTGAGTAAGGTGCCCTCATTATCCACGGAATATTAAGATCTCTTGATTCGTTGTAGAAGCTCACGTGTTCAATTCTTGGATTGATTAAATTTGAATTCACATAAAAGAAGAAATAAAGAATTGTGGGAATGATAAAAGGAAGCACGTAAAGAAATTTTTTCCACATATTGTTTTTTAGAAAATACATATCGAAAATTAGAATGAATGCAGGTGTAATCATAATCCATTGATGCCCGAGGAAACCTAATCCTAAGATATAAATTAGCAGTGAAGTAATATAGTATGTTTTCCTCCCGGAATTCCTATATAAAAAATATGTAATTAATATTAATAAAGTGAGTGTGCCGTTGAATAAGTAATTGTTTGCTGAAATCCATGAAACTGTTTCCGAATTCACAGGATGCGCCGCAAAAAGAAATGTGGCAATTCCCGCAACTCTTTTTCCGAATAACATAAATAAAAACACAAAGACGAGAATAGAATTTATTATGTGTACAGCTATTGAAATTAAATGAAGAATTACATTATTTAATCCAAAAACTTTATAAATGAGAGCATACATTAAGTTCTGAAATCTGAAAGTTTCAACAGACCAAATTCCATTTATCACACTCGGGTTTTCTACAAATCCGGGTATATCATCTACTAAAAATTTACCGGTTATGCTGTTTATATATAAAAAGACTATTAAAAATGATAAAAGGAAAAACAGTGGTATATTTGCTTTGAATAGTAATTTTAATTTTTCTACGGATTTTATCTCGTTCATGTATTCATGATAGTATTTTGAGCATATATATGAAAGAATCTGGAAAATACAGTATATTTAAAAATTTTTTTATCGAACTGCTGGAGACTTTTTTAACTACTCTTATAGTTCTATTTATCATATACGCTACAGTTGCTATGCCTGAACAGGTTGTCGGCGCGAGTATGGAACCCAATTTTCATACCGGAGAACGAATATTGGTGGAAAAACTGACTAAGCACTTTAAGTCTTTTGAGAGAGGTGATGTGGTTGTGCTTAATCCTCCGGGAAACGAAAGTTCGGATTATATTAAAAGGATAATTGGAATTCCGGGAGATATAGTAAAAATATATGATTGTCGGGTTTATATTTCAACTGACGGCAAAAAATACGTTTTAGACGAAACTTACCTGCCGGAAGGTACTTGTACTACAGAAGGTCCTAGACTAAAGGAAGGTAGATCCATTAAAATAGAAGAGAACGAATATTTGGTATTAGGGGACAACAGAGCAAGATCTTCAGATTCCAGGTATTTTGGCTTGGTTGAGGCAAATAGTATCTTAGGACGGGTAATTTTTAGATTTTGGCCTTTGGATAAATTAGGCTTTATATAAATGGCTGTTTGTTGCTATTGACACGCCTGAAAAGATATGTTAACTTGCCTCTTGTCCTTGAGTTGAAAAGAGTGGGCTTTCTCCGTGCCTATTTGTCAAAAAAGTATAAAATAATGCGACACAATTTTTCTAAAAGAAAAGTAACTTTACCTTTGCCTAATCTTCTGGGTATACAGTTGGAGTCTTATCAGTGGTTGAGAGAAAAAGGTTTGAACGAGATCCTTGAAGAACTGGGTATTATTGAAGACTATTCGGGGAGGGGATGGGTTTTAAAGCTCTCCGGCGCTGAAATACAAAAAGAGAACATTTCGGTAAATGAAGCACTCCATTCAGGTAGAACCTATGATGCCCCCTGGTATGTTTCCGCGGTTTTAGAAGATCCTATTGTTAAAAAATCAAAAAAACAACAAATTTATATGGGCGACATTCCTCTTATGACTACCAGAGGTACATTTATTATTAACGGTGTGGAAAGAGTAATTGTAAACCAGCTTATTAGATCTGAAGGAGTACTTTTCACGGGAGCACCGTCTCCCGTAACGGGACAGTTTTTGGGAGGAGCGAAAGTACTTCCAAAAAACGGTGTTTGGCTAGAAATAGAAACGTCCCGATCGGGAGTTATAAGCGTAAAAATAGATAGAAAGAGAAAAATCACTATATCTACCCTTTTGAGAGTGTTTGGGCTGGAAACTGAGGATGCTATAAGAAATGCATTTAAAGATTTTGAAACTAATCCCGAGGCTAACTTTACAGAAGCTACTCTAGCTAAAGATCCTTCCTCAAATTATGATGAAGCATGCCTGGAAATATACAGAAAAATGAGGCCGGGAGAACCTTTGGTAGTTGAAAACGCTCGGGCGCTTGTTGATTCTATGTTTTTTAATAAGCGACGTTATAGCTTGGGGGAAGTCGGAAGATTTAAATTCAACCAAGTTCTGGGCTTAAATTTTCCGAATGATCCTAAACACAGACTTTTACAACTGGAGGACTTAGTAAAGATAGTTTCCAGAATAATAGAGCTAAATAACGGTCTGGGCGAACCCAGCGACGTTGATCATCTCGGGAACAGAAGAGTAAAGAGTGTAGGAGAACTTCTTCAGAACCAAATTAGAATTGGATTTTTGCAAATGGAAAAAAATATCAAGGAAAAAATAAGTTTGGCTCCAAGAAATGAATTACCGGAGCCAAATTTATTAGTATCGCCCAGAGCAGTGGCGGCTAAAATTCACAGTTTCTTTGCAACAGGACAACTATCTCAATTCCAGGATCAACAGAATCCATTAACGTCTTTAGATCATTTGAGAAGGTTGTCCGTTATGGGACCCGGGGGGTTGACAAAAGAGAGGGCAAGTATGGCTGTCAGAGACGTGCATTATTCTTCATTTGGTAGAATCTGCCCCGTAAGAACTCCTGAAGGACCGAATATTGGCTTAATAAACTATTTGGCGATGTATGCAAAAGTAAATCAGTACGGATTTTTGGAAACACCATATATTAAATTAGAAAAGGAATCGGACGGGAGAATAAAAGTTTCTGACGAAGTTGTATATTTAGCTGCTTATGATGAGGAAGGAGTATATGTTACCGACTCGTCTGTTCAGCTTGATGAAAATAATTATATAGTTCAAAAACAGATTCCATTGAGAATGGGAGGAAACTTTATTTTAGGTGATGTTTCACACGCGCAGTATATGGAGCTGGTACCAAGACAAATAGTAGGTATCTCGGCGGGATTAATCCCGTTTTTATCAAATGATGATATATCGAGAGCTTTAATGGGTACTCAGCAAATGTCCCAGGCTGTTCCGCTAGTAAAAGCAGAAACACCAATAGTAGGTACTGATATAGAAATAGAAATATCAAAAAATGCCAATGCTGTAGTGTTTGCCGAAGATAACGGAACCGTGTTATTTGCTGATGCATCAAAGGTTATTGTAAATTACGGAGGCAGAAGAAATAAGATTGAATATACTCCTACTAAATTTACCAAATCTAATCTGGATACCTGCTATAACCAAACCGTCAGAGTTTCGACCGGTCAGAAGATTAATAAAGGAGATATTTTAATAGAAGGTCCAGGAGTACAAAAAGGTGAATTGGCAATCGGTACAAACGTAATTGTAGGTTATATGATTTGGGAGGGATATGAGTATGAAGACGGTATTATTATTTCAGACAGACTTGTTAAAGAAGATGTTCTTACCTCAATCCACGTTTCCGATTACACCATGTCGGTTTTAGAAACAAAGTTAGGCCCCGAAGAGATTACCAGGGATATTCCGAATCTGCCTGAAGATGCTTTGAGGAATCTGGACGAAGAAGGAGTTGTGGCAATCGGATCAAAAATTAGATCGGGAGATGTATTAGTAGGTAAAGTAGCGCCAAAAGGTGAAGCGGATTTGTCAGCCGAAGAAAGATTATTAAGAGCTATATTCGGCGAAAAAGCGAAGGATGTGCGGGACAACTCATTAATTATACCTCACGGGGAACACGGAGTTGTTATAGGTGTAAAGAGGGTTAACAGGAAACAGAACGACGAATTACCTGCGGGAGTTTTAGAAGAAATTACGGTTTATGTCGCTCAGCAAAAGAAAATAGAAATTGGAGACAAGCTTGCAGGCAGACACGGTAATAAAGGAGTAATTTCAGCTATTGTATCTAGTGTAGATATGCCCCATTTGGAAGACGGCACTCCCATTGACATTGTATTTTCATCTGAAGCTGTTTTAAAAAGAATGAATGTAGGGCAGATTTTGGAAGCTCCTTTGGGAATGGCCGGAGAAAAACTTGATAAATTGTATTCAATTCCCGCCCTGGAAGCGGTAGATGAAAAGGAGATAGAATTAGAATTGCGGGAGGCTGATATTCCTTTGAACGGAAAAAGAAAGCTAATTGACGGGAGATCCGGGGAATATTTTGACAATGAAGTTGTTGTAGGTAATACATACATTTTGAAACTGATCCATATGAGCGAGGAAAAAATGCACGCCAGGTCTACAGGACCTTATTCATTAATAACACAGCAACCTTTGGGTGGAAAAGCTCAGTTTGGAGGTCAAAGATTTGGGGAAATGGAAGTGTGGGCGCTGGAGGCTTACGGAGCCGCTCATATTCTGCAGGAAATGCTTACGATAAAATCCGATGATTTGGTGGGCAGAACACAGGCATATAGTGCGATAATTCAAAACAAACAAATTCCCGAATCTTCAATACCGGAAACATTTAAGTTGCTGGTAAGAAAAATGAACGGTTTGGGATTAGGTTTGGAGGCTATTGGCGGGGAAGAGGTTGAAGAAGGTGAATCGGCTGAACCCGAAACGACGGGGGAAAATGAAGAAAAAATTGTTATTGAATCGGAGGTCAAATAAATTCCCACAGACAGGCTGTGGGACTATATAATTTACGCTTTCTAATAGAAAGCGTAAGGAAAATGCGTAAATTATGAAGTATTTAAGTGATTTAAAAAATTTTGATGCGATAAGAATATATTTAGCTTCAAGTGAAGAAATACTTTCCTGGTCATTTGGTGAAATTACGAAACCCGAGACGATTAACTACAGAACTTTTAAACCGGAAAGAGAAGGATTATTTGATGAAAGAATTTTCGGACCGTCCAAAAATTACGAGTGCTACTGCGGTAAATATAAAGGTATAAGATACAAGGGAGTAATTTGTGATAAGTGTGGTGTAGAAGTTACTACTTCCAGAGTTAGAAGAGAAAGGATGGGACACATAAGTTTGGCATCACCTGTAGCCCACGTATGGTTTTTCAGAGGAATTCCCTCCAAAATGGCTCTTCTCCTAGATATAACTCCCAGGAATATTGAATCGGTAATCTATTTCTCATCCTTTATTGTTATACATTCAGATGGAACAAAAAAAGCTCAGGCAATTTCAAATGTAAATAAGGACATGGAAATTGCTCTTAAGGAACTGGATAAAGAGTTTGAAGAACAAGTTAAAGGACTAGAAAAAGAAATAAACACCTTGACAAAAAATAAAGACGATTTAAAAGCTCAGGAACAGGAAATAAAGCTAAGGCAAAAAATTCAGCAAATTCGAAATGGTTTTGAGAAGAAAAAAGAAGAGAAAGAAAAAGAATTTAAAATTGTTGAAAAGAAGATTGAAAGCATTGAGCTCCATACCATATTATCTGATACAGAGTATTTAAACATGAGCCAGTATGCTGATATCTTTTGCAAAGTTGAGATCGGAGCCGAGGCATTGGAAAAGATTTTAGCAGGAATAGATTTAAATAAGTTGTCATCAGAATTGAGAAGGGGTCTGGAAAGTTCAAAAGGGCAGAAAGCAGCGAAACTTACTAAAAGATTGAAAGTTGTTGAACAGTTCAGAAGGGCTAAAATTGGACCCGAAAGAATGATATCAAGAGTTGTTCCAGTTATACCTCCAGACTTGAGACCTTTAGTTCAACTGGAAGGCGGAAGATTCGCGTCCTCGGATTTAAACGAATTATATAGAAGAGTCATAAACAGAAATAACCGATTGAGCAGACTACTGGACCTGGGTGCTCCTGAAATAATCGTCAGAAATGAGAAAAGAATGTTGCAGGAATCGGTAGACGCATTATTTGATTCATCTAAACAGAGACAGAAACTAAGAACAGCCAGAGGTAAGAAAGAATTGAGATCCCTTGCAGATATGTTAAAGGGAAAGCAAGGTATCTTCAGACTAAACCTTTTAGGTAAAAGAGTAGATTATTCTGGAAGGGGCGTTATTATAAATGGCCCGACCTTGAAACTTAATGAATGCGGTATTCCTAAAGAAATGGCGATCGAGCTGTTCAAGCCTTTTATATTAAGAGAGTTACTTTTAAAAGGGTTTGCTCCGAATGTAAAAAGCGCGAAATTTGTATTGGAAAACAGGGGTCCCGAAATATGGGATATTTTGGAAGATCTTGTAAAGGACCATCCTGTGTTATTAAACAGAGCACCGACTTTGTGGAGGTTGGGAATTCAGGCATTTTATCCAAAATTAGTTGAAGGTAACGCCATAAGGCTTCATTTGTGCGTTTGTGCCGGATTTAATGCTGACTTTGACGGGGACCAGATGGCTGTTCATTTGCCTTTATCAGAGGCGGCTAAAGAAGAAGCCAGAAAAGTTTTAATTTCCACTAACAACTTGTTGAATCCTTCAGACGGTTCGCCCATGTCGGTTCCGAATAAGATTATATTATTTGGTATTTACTACATTACATCAATTGACGATTCGCTGCCTTTAGTAGATAGAATTTTTACCGATACTGATGAAGTGTTGTATACACTTAATACATCAAATTCTCTTAAATTGAGACAGAGAGTTACAGTGAAAATCCAAAATGAAAAAGTAGAAACAACGCCGGGAAGAATTATATTTAATCAAATAGTCCCAGCATCATTTGGATTTTTAAACGACGAGATGCCAAAGAAAAAGGTTAATGCGCTTATTGCCCGAGCTTTTGAAGAAGGAACAAACGAAGTAATTGTAAAACTTATTGATGATCTTAAAGATATTGGATTAAAGTATGGTACTATTTCGGGTCAATCAGTTTCTTTGTCCGATATAGATATTCCGAAAGAAAGGGAACCATTGATTGAAAAGGGTAGAAATTCAGTTATGGACATAGACAAAAACTACAGGAGAGGTTTGATTACGAAAGCGGAGGCTCACAGATTGACCGAGGATGTATGGAATCAGGTTACGGCTGAAGTAGATGAAGCTGTTTGGAATAATTTAAAGTCTGACAATCCGGTTAAAGTATTAGTTAAATCGGGTGCCACAAGAGCTTCCAGAGACCAAGTAAAACAAATAGCCGGTATAAAAGGTTTGGTTTCGGATCCGACAGGAAAAATAGTTGAAATGCCTATCTTGGGAAATTATAAAATCGGACTTTCAGGTTCGGAGTACTTCGTGGGCGCAAGAGGCGCGAGAAAAGGTTTAGTAGACAAAGGTTTAAAAACCGCAGATGCCGGATATTTAACCAGAAGACTGGTGGATGTCTCTCAGGATGTATTGATTAGGGAAGAAAATTGCGGCACTACAAAAGGCCGGGAAGTTTTTGTGAACGACACTACAGTGTTGCAGACTTTTGCGGATAGAATTTCGGGAAGATACTTGGCTCAGGACATAAAAGTTGATAACAAAACAATTGTTAAAAAAGGTACGCTGATCGGTTTAGATGAAACTAAAGAAATCGAACGTACAAAAGTTGAAAGAATTGTAATCAGGTCTCCGATGCAATGTGAAACAAGAAGAGGAATTTGCGCAAAGTGCTACGGAATGGATTTAGTTACCAAAAAAGATGTAAGAATAGGAACAGCAGTGGGTGTTGCGGCAGCGCAGTCTATTGGAGAACCGGGGACTCAGTTAACTATGCGAACATTCCATACTGGTGGTATTGCTGGAAAAGATATTACACAAGGTTTACCCAGAGTGGAAGAGTTAGTGGAAGCCAGAGCGCCCAAATTTTTGGCAATAATGAGCGAAATAACCGGTACAGTGAAAATTTCGTTGAACGGAGATGAAAGAAAAATAACAATTATTGCAACTGATCCGAACGAGGAGCAGCAAACGGTTGATTATTATGTGGATCCTGTTTCCGAAATTCTGGTGGAAGAAGGGCAATTAGTCGCAAAAGGAGAAAAACTCACGGGGGGAAATTTGGACTTAACAGATTTATTTAGAACGGTAGGAGCTGAAGAAACTAAAAGATATATTTTAAATGAAATACAGAAAGTTTATGCATCGCAAGGAGTTTCCTTGAATGACAAGCATGTTGAAGTGATAGTGAGGCAGATGTTTAATAATGTTAAAATTGAAGACCGCGGGGAAACGGAATTCTTAGTTGGAGAGATTGTGACTAAGGCAAAATTTGAAGAAGAAAACGAAAAAACCATTGCTGAAGGCGGAGCTCCTGCGACTGCTAAACTGACTTTGTTGGGTATAACCAAGTCATCCTTGTTTTCTGATAGCTTTTTATCCGCGGCATCGTTTATTCAGACCAGCAATGTGTTGACCGACGCAGCAGCTTCTGGTAGAGTCGATAAGCTGTTGGGACTGAAAGAAAACGTTATATTAGGAAGGTTAATCCCGACAGGAGAAACCGCAAGGTTGGAATAAAAAAAAAGATGCCTACAGTAAATCAATTACTAAGAAGTGGTAGAAAAGTTAATAGGTCAAAAATGAAAACAGTAGCCTTATCGGAAGTTTATAACTCCAGAAAGAGGACTGTTAAGATTCACAATGCCCCCTTTAAAAAAGGAGTTTGTTTGTTAGTGAAAACTGCAACCCCAAGGAAACCAAACTCCGCTTTGAGGAAAGTAGCCAGAGTGAGGCTTTCTAACAAAAGAGAGGTAACGGCTTATATTCCGGGTGAAGGCCACAATTTGCAGGAGCACTCGGTTGTACTTGTAAGAGGAGGCAGAGTTAAGGATTTACCGGGAATAAAATACACTATAGTTAGAGGATCATTTGATTTGTTTGGTGTACAGAACAGAAAAACTTCCAGATCTATATATGGCACCAAACAGCAAAAGGGAGCATCTAAAGCAAAAGTATAAGTATAAGAACTTTAGTTTCATAAATAAATGAGATCGGGTAAATCTAACAAAAAATCTATTCAAAGCGACTTACTTTATAAATCAAGAGTTGTCACACGTATGATTAACACAGTAATGTTGCATGGAAACAAATCACTGGCGGAGAAGATTGTATATAGTGCTTTAAGCAAGCTTGCAGAAGACAGAAAAGACGCTCTGACGGCATTCGAACAAGCTGTGAAAAATGTGATGCCGGTTCAGGAAGTAAGGTCAAGAAGAGTTGGAGGTGCCACATATCAGGTTCCTGTTCCTCTAAAGCACGACAGGTCCGAAGCTCTAGCGGTGAGGTGGATAGTTCAAACTGCCAGGTCACGAAAAGGAAAATCCATGATGGAAAAATTGTTTGAAGAATTAAGAAATGCCCATTCAAATACCGGAAGCGCAATCAAAAAAAAGGACGATACTCATAAAATGGCTGATGCAAATAGAGCATTTGCTCATTTTGGAAGATTTTAATTAGGTGTTTTTATGTCTGAAAAATCCCCTGTTATTTCGTACCCAATAGATAAAATCAGAAATATAGGTATTATTGCCCATATTGATGCGGGTAAAACTACCACAACCGAAAGAATCCTTTATTACACCGGAAAAACCCACAAAATCGGAGAAGTCCATGAGGGCGCTACTCAAATGGATTGGATGGCTCAGGAAAGAGAAAGAGGAATAACGATTACCTCCGCAGCTACAACTTGTTATTGGAAAGACTATAGAATAAACATTATCGACACTCCGGGGCATGTTGATTTTACAGCCGAAGTAGAAAGGTCTTTGAGAGTATTGGACGGCGGAGTGGTGGTATTTGACGGATCCCAAGGAGTAGAACCACAAAGTGAAACTGTCTGGAGGCAGGCAGAAAAATATAAAGTACCTTTAATTGCTTTTGTTAATAAGCTCGATAAGATCGGAGGGGATTTTTATATGTCTCTTGAATCTATTCAGGAAAGGCTATCTCCCAATGCTTATGCCGTGCAACTACCTATAGGTATAGAAAATGAATTTAATGCTGTTATAGACCTGGTAGAAAGAAAGGCATATACGTTTGAAGGAAAACTTGGATCAGATATAAAAGAAGTGGAAATTCCCGAAGACATGAAAGAAAAAGTTGAGCAGTACAGAATTAAATTAGTTGAAAAGGTTGCAGAATCCGACGAAAAATTGATAGAAAAATATCTGTCCGGAGAACAGCTTACAATAGAAGAAATAAAAAAAGGCATTCGACTTCTGACTTTAGAAACTAAATTATACCCGGTTTTTTGCGGTGCTTCTCTGGGAAATATCGGAGTACAAAAAGTTTTAGACGGAGTTGTGGATTACTTGCCAAGCCCGGCCGACGTAGCCGATGAAACTGGATTTATACCGAACAGCGATGAAAAAATTGTATTGAAAGCCGATGAAAATGAACCTTTTACGGCTTTGTCTTTTAAAATCCAAACCGATCCGTATGTCGGAAGGTTATCATATTTCAGAGTTTATTCAGGGAAAGTTAGCTCTGGCTCGTATATTTTAAATTCTACTAAAAACAAAAAAGAAAGAATCGGGAGAATCTTATTGATGCACGCAAATCATAGGGAAGAAGTCAAAGAAGTTAAAGCCGGTGAAATTGCTGCTGCTGTAGGATTGGAAGCCGGCACCGGAGATACTTTATGTATGGAAGACAAGCCCGTTATTTTAGAAACAATTCATTTTGCCGAACCGGTCATTGGTCTTGTAGTGGAGCCAAAAACAAAGGCTGATAGAGACAGATTGAGCGAGTCTTTGAAAAAGTTCATTGAAGAGGATCCCACTTTAAAAATAAAAACAGATGCGGAAACGGCTCAAACCATTTTGTACGGAATGGGTGAGCTCCATTTGGAAATAATAGTCGACAGAATGAAAAGAGAATTCGGAGTTGAGGTTATAACGGGCAAACCTCAGGTAGCTTACAGAGAAACCATAAAGACTTCCGTCGATCAGGAAGGAAAATATATTAGACAAACCGGAGGTCGTGGTCAGTATGGTCATGTGTTTATAAAAGTTGAACCATTGGAAAGAGGAAAAGGTGTTGAATTTATTAATAAAATAGTCGGAGGTGCCATTCCACGTGAATATATTCCCGCTATCGAAAAAGGAGTTAGAGAGTCCTGCGAATCAGGTATATTGGCTGGATATCCGGTTGTTGACGTAAAAATTACATTGTTTGACGGTTCGTTCCACGAAGTAGATTCGTCTGAAATCGCTTTTAAAATGGCAGCAAGCGAAGCATTTAAGAACGCACAAAGAAATGCCCAGGCTTACTTGTTAGAACCAATTATGGATATTGAAGTGGTTACACCGGAAGAGTTTATGGGAGATATTATAGGTGATTTATCGGGTAAGAGAGGCCGGATCGAAGGTACCGAAACGCGGGGGACCGCCCGGGTTATAAGCGCAAAAGTACCATTGGCAGAAATGTTTGGGTATGCCACCGAATTGAGGGGGATGTCGCAGGGGCGTGCCAGCTTTACTATGGAGCCCAGTCATTACGAGGAAGTACCCTCAAATGTAACCGAACTAATAATTAAAGGTTCCACCAAGTAATTATAAAACCTATAGGTTGCGAAATTAAGATACCCTTGCTTTTACCTTCAATTTCTGGTTTACTTCATACCTGTAATTTGCTATAAATATCTTCACAAATAGGTCTTTATATATTAATATACAAAGGCCAAATAGAAGAAAAGTATAAAGTTGTAGATTGTTTGCATACTTTAAATATGCTTTAAGGTATCCAAATAGTTCGAAAGGACTAAAATGGCAGAATTTATTAGAACTAAAGAGCACGTAAATGTTGGAACCATCGGACACGTTGATCATGGTAAAACAACGCTTACTGCAGCGATTACGAAGGTTTTAGCCGGAAAAGGCAAAGCCGAATACAGAGCTTATGAATCAATTGATAAAGCTCCCGAAGAAAGAGAAAGAGGAATAACAATTAATATTACTCACGTCGAGTACGAAACTGACAAGAGGCACTATGCACATATAGATGCTCCTGGTCACGCTGACTATATCAAGAATATGATTACAGGCGCAGCTCAAATGGATGGCGCAATTTTAGTTGTTTCCGCTCCTGATGGACCGATGCCTCAAACTAGAGAACATATTTTGTTGGCAAAACAAGTAAACGTGCCTGCAATGGTTGTTTTCATGAATAAGTGCGATATGGTTCAGGATAAGGAAATTCTTGACCTTGTGGAACTTGAAATTAGAGAATTGTTAACCAAGTATGGTTTTGATGGAGAAAAAGTCCCGGTTATAAAAGGATCGGCTACTAAAGCTTTGGAAGGTGACGCGGAATCTGTTAAAGCTATTGAGGAATTAATGGATGCGGTTGACAATTATATTCCCTCCCCGGTCAGAGATTTAGACAAACCGTTTTTGATGCCTGTTGAAGATGTATTCTCAATTAGTGGTAGAGGAACAGTAGCAACCGGAAGAGTTGAAAGAGGAGTAGTGAAATTAAGTGAGGAAGTAGAAATTGTGGGTATTAAAGACACAGTAAAAACTGTTGTAACCGGTATTGAAATGTTTAAAAAGTCAATGCAGCAAACTCAAGCTGGAGACAATGTAGGTATTTTGTTAAGAGGTGTAGAAAGAGAAGGTATAGAAAGAGGTCAGGTATTGGCTAAACCCGGTACCGTAAAACCCCACACGGAATTTGAGGCGCAGGTATATGTACTATCTAAAGAAGAAGGTGGAAGACACAAACAGTTCTTTAGCGGTTACAGACCCCAATTCTATTTGAGAACAACAGATGTTACAGGTGAAATTAATTTGCCTGAAGGGGTAGAAATGGTTATGCCCGGCGACGATGTTAAGATTAAAGTTAAATTAATAACCCCGGTTGCTTTGGAGGAAGGTCTCAGATTTGCTATTAGAGAAGGTGGACATACGGTTGGTGCCGGAGTAATCACCAAGATAAGCGCCTAAGTTGGATTGAACTTTGGATGCCCTCAGTAATATGAGGGCATCTTGATTATTTATTATGGCTAAGCAGCAGAGCAAAGAATCGAAAATTAGGATAAAACTCAAGTCATACGATAGTAGGATTATGGATTTGAGTTGTACAAAGATTGTTGATACAGCCATTAGGACCGGGGCTAAAGTAGTAGGTCCGGTACCTTTACCTACTAAGATAGAGAGATTCACCGTTATTAGAGGACCTCATATAGACAAGAGGTCTAGGGAACAGTTTGAACTTAGAACTCATAAGAGAGTTCTTGATATATTAAACCCCACGGGGTCGACAATTGAGAGTTTATCTCATTTGAGTTTACCCGCAGGTGTGGATATATCTATTAAGATGTGACGGCTACGCCGTCCGTCATGACTGACTAAAGAGCTTGGATTTTTGGCGTTTTATTGATAAAATGCGCAAGATGCATAAAAGCAAGACTTAAAAAAGAGAAAAGGGCACTTTACTATAGACGTTAAGGCGCCCCGGCGCCTTTTTTTATTGATTTAAGCATAGAATTTTTATGAGGATTTATGGAACAACTAATAAGAGGAACAAAGCTGAATATGTCCCAGATTTTTCTCGAAAGCGGAGATGTTATTCCTGTAACTCTTATTAAAACCAAATCGGATTTATCCGACGATTTGTTAAACAAAGCGGTAGTTTTGACCGGCAAATCTAAAGGAAAAGGATTTACCGGAGTAATGAAGAGGTGGAATTTTGCAGGTGTAGGAGAAGCTACCAGAGGCCAGTCAAATAAGCAGAGATCCGGAGGATCAATCGGAGGTCAGACTCCCGGGAGAGTGTTGAAAGGTAAAAAAATGGCCGGCAGACTTGGAAATAAGAAAGTAACAATAAAAGGTTTGAAAATAGTAGAAGTTTCCACAGATAAAAAGGAATTAAAAGTTTCCGGGCCTGTTCCGGGGGCCAGAAATTCCGAAATTATCTTAAAGGTACTATGAAATCACAAGTTTTTGATTACAAAGGAGTAAAAGTGGAAGATATAACATTGAACGATGACATTTTCGGTGTCAAACCGAAGGCAGATTTAATTGCTAATTATGTAAGAGTTTATTTATCAAATAACAGGCAGGGGACATCTTCTACCAAAACAAGAGCGGAAGTTTCCGGAGGCGGAAAAAAACCATGGAAACAGAAAGGAACCGGAAGAGCTAGAGTTGGATCTACAAGAAATCCGCTCTGGCGACATGGCGGTATTTCTCATGGTCCTAAACCCAAAGATTGGGGTTTGATGATGCCGAAAAAAATGAAGAAATTGGCAACTGTTATGGCACTTTCCTCCAAAGCTTTATCCGATAATTTAAAAATACTTTCAGAAATAAACTTAAAAAATAGTAAAACAAAAGAGGTAAAAAGCATACTTGATTCATTGAAACTGAGTGGAAGAACCCTGATTGTAACCGACATGAAAGATGATTCGTTACTGAGAAGTGTTGCTAATTTGAAAAATGTTGATCTAAGTTTTGTCGGAACCCTCAACGCTTTTGAAATATTGAAGTCAAAAAATCTTATTGTGCTTAAAAGCGCGGTAAAAAGTTTGGAGAATAAATACCATGCAGTTAAATAATGTTTTGTTAAAACCTGTAATTACGGAAAAAAGCGTTATTTTAGGTGATACATACAATAGATACGTTTTTAAGGTTGGTATCGATGTCACAAAAGGTCAAATTGAAGATGAAGTTGAAAGATCGTTTAAAGTTGACGTATTAAATGTAAAAACTATATTAATGCCGGGTAAAAAAAGAAGAATCCCCGGAACCTTTAAATTTAGAAAAACTAAGGGATGGAAGAAAGCGATAGTGAAAATAAAGGATGGTCAGAAAATTGATATAGTTTCTAAGGAAAGCAAGTAAATATGATTAAAACATATAAACCAACAAGCGCCGGAATTAGAACCAGAAAAACTCTAGTAAGAGATCTCTCTTTTAATAAACCTGAAAAATCTTTAATTAGAAATTTAAATGGAGCGGCCGGTAGAAATAATGGAAGGATTTCCAGCAGGCATAAAGAACGTGGTTCCAAAAAACATTACAGAATTATTGATTTTAAAAGAGATAAGTTTAATATACCAGCGATAATAGCATCAATTGAATACGATCCTAATAGAGGACCGAATATTGCTTTACTTAATTATGTTGACGGAGAAAAAAGATACATTCTCGCACCGGAAGATCTTAAAGTAGGAATGAAAGTAGTTTCGGGTGAAAAAGTAGAGGCCGATGTAGGTAATTCCTTACCTATAGGAAATATTCCTCTCGGGGTATCCGTTCACAATATAGAGATCAATCCCGGTAGAGGAGGGCAATTAGTAAGAGGAGCCGGAAGCTACGCGCAGATAATGGCTAAGGAGGGCAACTATGTGAATATTAAACTACCAAGCGGTGAGATTAAAAAAGTTGTGGTATCATGCTATGCTACTGTGGGAGTATTAAGTAATTCAGACCTAAGAAATGTGCGATTGGGAAAGGCA